>JGI12048J13642_10673203_pt1 | contig 10430 bp, 3 predicted proteins | sample ElkSlonscriptome_16_FD_13642 | JGI IMG/M metagenome (IMG submission 13642)
ACGCCTGATTTGTACGGTTACTTCTCATTGACTTACACTCCATTCAAAAAATGGGAATTCAATTATTCGGGTGTTTACACGGGCTCAATGGATGTCGCGCATGTGATCGACCCTGAATCGGAATACACAATCATTGAAGAAACGAGAGTCTTTTTAGAAAATAATGTGAAGGTTTCTTACCGAGTTCCGATCAACGCGAAAACACAACTTGAACTTTTTGCAGGCATGCAAAACATCTTGAATGCCTACCAAAGCGATTTCGATCGAGGGGCTGATCGGGATGCGGGATACATCTATGGTCCCGCCCGACCCAGAACGGTTTTCTTCGGGGTAAAGTGGGGGATGGAGTAAGTGATGTATCATTTATTAAGACGAGGGTTAGACGGCCCGTGCGTTATCTTCTATACTAGTACGTCATAGATTCAAATCATAAAATGCAGCTGCATTAAATACATCCCCTTTAGTTGTTCCTGTTCGCCCACTGCATCAGGACCGGTAGTTCCGCGATAGATCGGACGGGTTTGGTACTCAAAGGTTAGCTTTACATTATGGCCGTGGATGAAGTAAGTAAAGCCTGCATCAAATTTTTGAAGCTGATCACCTAAGCCTTCAAAATCGTGATAGGTATAAGTTCCGAAGGGCATTATTCTGCCGAGTTTTCCCAAAGTCCAAGGAAGGAGGTAACCGAATTGAGTATGGATAATCTGACCCGTCCCTATCGTAAACTGACTAAGACCGCCGCCTTGCGGATAGTCAGCGCTAAACTCAGGAGCCAATGCATGTCCATCCACTCCGGTAGTGCTTCTGAGAAAGTTGGGTCCCATATCGTAGTTGTAGTAAACCGCATAGAGATTAATCAAACTTCCGTCTGATAAGGGGTAGTCAATCATCAAGTCCGCGCCTAGTTGCAATCGCTCCTGAACGACACGCTTAAAGTGATCATCCAGATAGGCAATAGACTTTGGATGATAGTGAAACCCGGCACCGACGGTAACGATTTTTTTCTGTCCCATTCTTGTCATGTGGTAGAAAGGGAACCAACTTTCTTCTGTATCCAGAAAGCTCCAAGTGAAATATCCATTTAGGCTAAAAGATTCACTTCCGAATTCGCCGGCCGTGTTTCTCACAGAATCTTGCTCTAGCCGGGTGAAATTGTCAAAGTAAAATGGCTTTCCAAAATTCATGCGGTAGCCAAATTTTCCGACTTGCCCGTTAATCCAGGTTCCAATTATTCTTGCTGCTTGGTCTGTACGACCGATATTGGGGTAATTGAAGGTAGGGTGGTCGTGCACATAGTTGAATTGAAAAGAAACGTTGGTGTATCGTGATATTCCCATCCAATTGCTGAGCCCGGCTCCGATACGTAGTTCCTTGCCTTTCAGTGCATAAGATACGTTCAAGTCATGGAAAAAGATATTTTCTCCACCTCCGTCAAATCGTTCAGAATTGGAGCCGAACTGGGTATAAAAAAAGACTTTATCATCGAGTAGTGTATAAATTCGCAAACGGTTTCGGCGCATCACCATGTCAGAGAACCAATCGATCGGTTCGCCATTAAAACCGAGGGTTCCGGGATTAGTGCGTGCATGGCGTACCCACATTTGCATGGCGTATTTGAAGCCTACTTTCGACTTCCCGTCAGGACTGAGGTTGTAGGTAAATCCCTTACTGAGTAGACTATCGAGGAAAGACATTTGACCATCTTGACCATTCGCCGTCCATGCCGCCACTACAAAAAAGGTGATCAATATTGTCCTTTTCATGCAGCAAAAATGGGAGGACATTTTAGAAATGCAAATGATTTTGTTCAAGATTTTGCATTTAATCCACACGGACATTCGTTCGGTACTCACTTCCTGTATTGTCGAGGATGGCAACTTCGTGAATCCCTTCATCCAGCGAAAGCGCTAAATGATGAATGCCCGTAGTGGTGCCACAATAGTTTTGATCGAGATGCCAATAAAGGGTAGCGGCAGGGTCGGTGCAGGCTGCTTTGAAAACGACCTTTTCTTTCGTCCCCGTGAATTCCCTTGGTAAGAAAATAGTGGATTCTGACGCAGGGTAGATGAGTCTGATCTTTGTGTTTTCAGTTGAATTAAAGCAATCGGGGTGGTAAGGAGGTACTTTTTGGTAAGCGGGATTATCCTTTATGTAAAACCACTCTTCAAGTGGTGGGAGGATAAAGCGTTTTTCAGCTACCATCAGATCGACCGGATAGCATTGACTCGCTACCTGCTGCGTTTTTTCGGCATTCAGAAAAACGGTTTCGCAATAAGTACACCATTCATTTGACGAGCATTCAGAAGGAATTAACGTCTCGGTGGTTTTCGGACAATCAGGACCTGCCCGCATGCCGCTGTGCTCGCAAACTACCTCCTGACTTAAACCTCTTACGGGTTCTTGAAACCAATTACCGGAAGGCAAAAAATTGAGCACGTCAAATAAGACCGGTGCAGCGGCATTGAGGCCGGTCAACCCGGGACGGCCCTCCCCATTCGCATTTCCAATCCAAACGCCTACAGTGTAGTCGGGGTTTGTTCCAACGGCCCAGGCATCGCGATAGCCAAAACTGGTTCCTGTTTTCCAGGCTAGTGGAGCCGTGCTGCCAAAAGCCTCCCAAGCCGCTCGTTCTTCGGGCCGCGTCACCTCCCTTAGAGCTTTCAAAGTGAAGTAGGCCGCCGCAGGCGTGATAGGCACGCTTAAGTCTTCTCCACTTATTTCCGTTTCCAATCGAATCTTTTCGGAATTCTGTCGCGAGCAGCCTAGGGCCAATGTGCGATAAGCCTGAACCAAGTCCCATAGCTTGATTTCAGCGCCGCCTAAAATCAGCGATAGCCCGTAGTGGTCGGCGCTTCGGTTCACGGAAGTGAAGCCCCAATCCTGAAGATCTTCGTGAAAAAAATCAACGCCATATTGGTCGAGCATTCGCACGGCAGGAATGTTAAGCGAACGCGAAAGGGCCTCATCGGCCTTCACCGCTCCCGAAAAAGACTCGTCGAAATTCTTCGGTGCAAAATCCCGATAATGCGTCGGAATATCAGGAACCAATTCTTGCGGCAGAATATCTCCTTCATTCAATAGACCGGCATAGAGAAAGGGTTTTAAGATAGAGCCCGAACTGCGCGGCGTTTGAATCATATCGTTCGCATCCTCATTACTTTGCCAGTCGCCTTTTGCATTACCGATGTAGGTCAGGACACCTCCCGTCTGATTGTCTACAATCAAGATGGCACCGTTCTGAATGTGGTTTTGTCGTAGAAAGTTAAGACGGTCTCGGAGCACTCGATTACATCGCGTTTGTAGTCCGGTGTCGATCGTGGTTTTCAGCCTGCTTCCCCGCGCGTTTTTTTCGATTAGCGAAGTGAGGTGAAAAGCTTCCAGCGGAAGTGGCCTGGGAGCATTGGGTAGGGGCTCCAATAGCGAAAGTTCGTAAGTGGCCCCGTCGATCTGCCCCGTTGATCTTAGCTTTCGCAAAAGGAAGTTTCGCTTCTTGAGAAAAGCTTCGGGCGATCTGCCCGGAAAGATTAATCCCGGAGCGTTCGGCAAAACGGCCAAGGCAGAAGCTTCTGCCCAGGTAAGCTGTTGCGGAGATTTCTGATAATATCGCCACGAGGCAGCTTCGAGTCCAACTACGTTTCCTCCGAAAGGCGCATTCGACGCGTACAAATTGAGGATCTCATCTTTTGAGTAGCGCAGCTCAGCCCGCAGAGCCTGTGCCATTTCAAGAGATTTTTGAAGATAGGTTCGGGGTTGATTTTCACCGGCCATCCGCATTACCTGCATGGTGATGGTGCTCGCGCCACTCACAACTTCACCTTCGCTGAGATTTTGCTTAATGGCCCGTAAAATTGCCTTGAGACTGATGCCCATGTGACTTTCAAATCCCTGATCCTCGTAAGTGAGTATCGCCGATTTAAACCTTTCGGGAACCGAATCGACGGCAGGAAAACGCCATTGCCCGTCTTGTGCTATTCGCGCTCCGAGCAGGCGGTTTTCCTTATCGAAAATAACAGTGGAAGTGGGGGAGTCGAAGAGCTTTGCAGGAAGGCAAAAGATCCACCAGACCCCCACAAGGGCCACAATTAAAATCGCTATGGTTCTAATCTTAGGTTTCATTATTTCACTTCAATCCATCTTCCGGGCTCTACGGAAATGATGGATTCATCGTACATGGCATAGCAAACAATGGCAGGCAGATAGAAATGCCCCGAGTAGGAGGCATTTACTCGGGTATAAAGCCTGATTTTGCGGTTCGGCTCCAAATCGAAATAGGTCATGACCTTTGCATCACGAATGTCCTGATATTCGGGCTCGATGGTCGAAGCTTCCGTCATTCCTGACAAACGGGAGTTCAAAATTTCCCATCCTGAAGGAACGGTATGCGTTAGCGCCATTTCCTTCAAGGTTCGATTGCCGGGATTGGTGATCACCATTTCTACAATCAAGTCCGTACCCTTCTTAGTTGTGCTCACATCCACGGGTTTAAAATTGACATCGAGGTAGTTGACTTCCATCAATAAATTTGAGTTTCGCTTTTGTTCTCTGCCCTCAGCAGGTCTACCCGTGGTCGTTACGGTGGCGTATAGAGCTTGCTCCGATTTGTTGGTGACGTAGACCGTTTTACCTCCATCGTTCTCGTCGAATGAAGTTGTGTAGACGGGTTTGCCGGTTTCGATGCTATTTACCTTTCCGGCAATTTCCATTTCGAACTTTAATCCATCATCGCGGTAGTCTCCAAGGTATTCGGCCAAGGCGAGCAGTGTCATCGCCGTTGTTTGGGTGCTGTAAAACCGATCGCCCCCAAGTTTCTTAGCCAAACGACGCCCCACCTGCGCTGCTTCAGTCGATTGGTTTAGCTGGTGTAAGGTCATCAGAACAAAGGCCTCATCACGGGTAGAACTACCGAAAGTGTAGCCCGGCTCGGTGTAATCTTCAATGTTTTTGGGCAAGGTTTTGATCACGTCTAAAGCTTCCTTGGAGCGCCCCGCCGTGGCATAGGCCAAACCCAGAATCCACTTTGCCGAATTGTTGAGGTTCGTTCTTTCGCGAAGCGTATTCATTGATCCGAAGTCGGGCTCTTTGGCCAAAGCTATCGTCAAGAGGCGGTAGGCCTGATTTCGCTGGGAGTACGATCGGTTGGTCTCACTCTGTGATACCCATTGGCCTGCCTGTCGTTTTTGGTATTTCAACCAATCGCGCTTCATACCGGTGGGCAGGTTGTAACCTGCTTTTTCTGCAGCCAACATAAAATGACCTGCATAGGTGGTTCCCCAATCATTGCTGTAGGTCAGGCCCGGCCAATAAGAGAAACCGCCATTGCTCATTTGAAAATTCCGCAATTGCCGCAAAACGTAATCGACATGTTCGGAAATCTCGGCCTGCTCGGCCGAAGAGAGGTATACGAAATTGGATAAATACAGCTGAGGAAAGGCCTTGGAGGTCATTTGTTCCACACATCCATGCGGATATCCGATGAGGTAATCCAAGCGCTTTTCTAAGTTGAGGGAGGGCAGCTTAGAGACCTCAACGCCGGCTTTGTTGCTCCCTTTAATTCCGAAATAGTCAATTTTTTCAGACCAAGAATTTTCCGAGGGAATCACGGTATCACTTACTACGGAATAGAGAGGGTTAGGAGACCGTACCTGAATTTCCGCTTCGTATTTAGCCGACTTGCCCCTTGATGTGGCATTGATCGAAATGCTTGCCACACCTTCGGCTTTTGCCGTTTTCAAATCGAAATAAACCATTTGCTCGCCGGGCTTTTCGAAGCGCACGGTTTTCTTCAATTCGCCTTGAGCCATGAAATACTCGTTGGCCTTTAGTGTGACAGTAACATTTTCAATGCCTTCTTCCATTGCGAACACATTTACCGGAAGAGAGATGGTCTCATTAGGTCCGAGGACGCGAGGCAGCGTGCCCAATACCATAAGCTCACTTTGTACGGGAACGGTTTCTTCCATATGACCGTATGCACCTTCCTGAGCAGCGACCACCATTACTCTTACGGAACCGACATAATTCGGCATGCCTATGTCGTGATTTGCCGTTTCTCCGGCATTCAGTTCGAATGGGCCCAAGTGAAAAACAACGGGCTTGAACCGGCGTGCCTTTTGTTTTGATGGGTCGGGCGCTTCTTCATCTCCTCCAATGCTGAGGATTCCTTGATTCATATTGCCTATTGAGCCTACTACGTGGTCGTAATAATCCCATGTGCGTACACCCAAGGCTTCGTGAGCATAGAAGTAGCCATGTGGATCGGGCGTATTGAAATTAGTGAGGTCCAGCAAACCTTCATCCACCACGGCTAGCGTATAGGTCATGGGCCGCCCCGTTTTTTCAGAAACTTGTACCGCAAAGGATTTCTCGGGTCGGATGACTTCAGGTAGATTTAATTCGGGTTTGAGGATCGTTTCAGGGTCTTCAACCGTGAACGGGATTACTCCAAACATGCGGATGGGTCGATCGTTTACGGTTTGTTCGTGCGGTTGAATCAGCGAAATGTGCACGTAAGCGTTGGGTGCCATTTCACCCGTGACGGGTATTTCCAGTTTTGTTTCTCCTTCGCCTGTTTCCACCCATTTTTTTTCCAGAATCGAAGTTCCGTTTTCGATGGTCACCAATGCACGACCCGCAGCAGGAGAGGGAAAACTGATTTTTATCTTCTCGTCAGGTTTATAAACCTCTTTATCGCTGCTAAAGCCGAGAATGGAGGCAGCTTCGCTCTCCGTTCGGTTGGACCTCATCCAATAGGGCCAATCGAAAAATACGAATTGCGCCGCCGAGTGCCCGCTTTCCGGATCTTCTACTTTTACGAGATATCGGCCCCAATCTTCCTTTTTCACATTTATGTCAAGACTTCCCTTTCCGTCATTGAGCTTGACGCTTTTTTCTAAGTATTTGCGGAAGCTACTCGTGTTCAAATAGTTGTACTCATCTCCTGAATACCGGTCAAACCACCAGCGGCGATCTACCCGATAGATGGTCACGTTCACTTCCTTATCTGAGAGTGCATTTCCCGATTCATCCACCGCAGCCACCTGAATGGTATGGTTCTTTGCTGTTTCAAGCGCACCACCCCAGAGCTCACCTACGGGTATTTTTAAGCCTGCGTAAGCAGAGTAGGGGCTGATGGTGGTAGCGTAATAATCGACGCTGAAGCCACCGCCGGGCTCGTAAACTTTGGTCTCGAAATAGGCCTTGAGTTTTCCGGGCGCCTTTTTGCCTCGATCTGCCATGGGAATGGGAAAGGTTTTCTTCCCCGCTGGATCGAGCTTACCGTCAAAGACTTTTTCACTGTTTCTCGAAACGCGTGATTCGAGAAGGTTGTCGAAGTGAAAGCCTCTGAAACGATCGAATGAAGTTTGGGTGGAACTTAATCGCATACTTACATCGGCCTTAAGCCCGGAAGCTTTGACACCGTGCAGCCATGCTGCGGATAAGTTGGCCAATAGATTATCGTCCGTGGATTTTTTCTCGTTCAATTCTAAGTCAATTTTCAGGCGATTCGGCTTGATGGTCTCTATCGGAATTCGCTTCTCGAAGGTTTGGTTTCCCACTGATACCTGCAGGCGGTAGTCACCTGTAGGGGCATCTGAATTGGTGACGGTCGCGAAGTCGTAAACACCGTTTACGCTCTTGTTTCTGATTTGTGTATCGGTGAGTTGCCCGCGCGAATTGAAGAGTTGCATTTTCACGGGATGATCTACCGGCAATTTTTCGGATTCATCTCTGAGAATGAAATTGACGTGGAGAGAATCGCCTGGTCGCCATACACCTCTCTCGGCATATATAAAACCCTTAAGTCCGTCTCTAATGGTTTTCCCTTCCACTTCAAATTTAGAGAGGGAAAGGGAGCTCCCTTCGTCGATTTTCAAGACCATTTGGTCATTGCCGGTTTCCACCGTAACGGCAAAGGGACTGCGGCTGCATTTCATGGAAATGAAGCCCTCGCTATCCGTTTTTCCTTGAGCCAAAAGCTGCTGCTGATAATCGAAAACTTCCACGGTGGCACCGCGTACGGGCTGAGTTGTTTTAATATTGCTCACAGCCAGATGAAGCAAATCATCTTCACCTCGCTTGGCGATGACTCCCAAATCGGTCGCCATCACCACCTTACTTGCTTTGGTTTTATAGCGACTGTAATAGGCCTGATTGCAAGGATTCTCGCGCTCGTCCCAATCGTATCGGTAGTTTTCCCAATAGTTTTCTTCGAGGTAATCCGTGTCCTTCAACCAGCCGTTTTTAAATCCGACGGATAGATTCTCTGATTCGACGCATTCCAGTGCGGCATACTCTTTCTTGAATCTTACTTCAACCTCATAAAGAGCCGATTTATCCGTTTCGATCAGATCGCTGAGATCCACATGGTAGCGATGCCATTCGTAAGTTTTATTGATTCCTGCTTTTCGCAAATCCAAATGCTTCTTGTAAACCGTTCTTCCGACACGGTACAATGAATTGCTTCCGCCTTGGTTATTGTTTTGAAGGTATTGCAAGACGTTGTTGCTAAAGATTCTTTGAATGTAGATGTCCACCGCATTGAGAGAAACCGCTTCAAACGGAAAAATCAGCGCATCGCCTTGGGACGGAATAACAAACTTGTTTCCCACCATCCGCACTGCAGGATTTTCCGGGTCGAAGATGATTGTTTTAGTAAATTGGTTTCTCATCTTTCTGCCGGCCGTGTTTCGAACATCACCGCCCACGGTCAGTAGCTTTTCACCTTGAAGTCCCTTTTTCAAGATCACGGTTACCTTATTGCCGTTTTGCTTGAAGCTCAGTTCGGAATCATTGGTATTTTCCAAACTTATAAAGCCCTTAAATTCTTGCTTTTGAAGGGGGTCGGAAAAATAAATATGGATCAGCTCCTCAGCTCCTTTGACATATTCCGCGCGCATCACGCTAAAATCGTTGACGGAAGGAATCCTCAGCGTGGCTTCTCTCGAGTCCCCTTGATTAAAGGCTTCATCGTCCAAGGTCATGATCAGTTCTGAAGCTTCTTCCAATCTTTTCACATCGGAAACAGAGAAGGAGAAACGTCTCAAGTCGATTTGTGTAAGTTCTAATTCCTTCCTCTTGCCGTTCTGGGTGGCACTAAGCGCCTCACGAAGCGAGGCTATGGAAGAGTTATCAGCTGTGCGGATGGTTCCCGAGACCGTGACCGTAGAAATATCGGACGGAGAATCCACCTCGTAGCCATCAAAGTAGACGCTAAGATTCTGTTCGATGGTCTGGAATTGGAAATTAAATGAGCCAAAATCCTCCGCTTCGGAAAAGAGTTTGGGCAAATCAAGCCTGGCAGTATAATTCATTCCACTTCCCAATGGCCGGGCAGGCTGAAAAATCAACTTGCGATTTTCCACGAAAGTGAGGGAACCATTGATCTCAGGGTCAAATTCGAGCAGGTTTTCGGGCAAAATATTTCCTTGCTCGTAAGGGCGAGCCAGCTCGATGATGATGTGATCATCGACCGAGATTACTCCCGAGGTATAGCCGCGAATGTATTCCCCGAATGCGGGATCGACTTCTACTTTGTCAGGCTCGTCGTCGCAAGCTGTGAGGAAAGGAATTAACAGGCAGGAAATAAATATGACGGAGCGGGACATCGAAAAATGGGTTGAATTAATAACGGAAACGAATATATGCCGCTTACCCATCAGCGCAAAGATTTGGTCACCCTACAATATCAACAGCGATTACCGGCTATTCAGTATTTGTTCTCAGTTGTGTTATGAAACTTTAGCAGAATTGCGGTAGGGTTAAAGAATATCGAATAAGGATAACATTGACAGAGAAACCGCCACCAGCAGCGCATAATACGCGTAGGTGTTGATATTGGGAAATCTCACGGCGAATCGCGAGGTGACATATCCGCCGATCAGTTGGCCTAAGCCTATAGTTGAACCGTAGAGCCAATGAATTTTTCCATCAAAGGCAAAGAAGATAATGGCAGGGATGGTATAAATTCCGATAGCCAATACTTTAATTATGTTGGCGTTTAGCAGCGGCATTCTTCCCCCGATTACAGCTACGGCCAAAAAGAAGATTCCCATTCCCATTTGGATAAATCCGCCGTAAATACCCAGACAGAAATAGGAAAAGTCGAGCAAGGGACGAGGCCACTTTGGTTTATCAGGTTCGGGGTTTATCCAGCGTTTCGGTTTAATCAGCAAGACGAAAAATAAGGCGACGACCATGTATTTGAAAACCTCCATGAATTGCTCATTGCTTATGTAGAGAGCCAAAGCGATTCCGAGAAATGCCCCAACGGTGAGCAAGATGACCGTCCTCGCTTGCTCCCTTAAGGTCAATATTTTAGCGCGTTGAAAGGTGACCGAAGACGAAACGGTTTGGAGCGCTACACCGATTCGGTTGGAGCCATTGGCCACACCGCCGGGCAACCCCAGCAATTCAGTGAGAATGGCCAGCGT
>JGI12048J13642_10192710_pt1 | contig 10428 bp, 4 predicted proteins | sample ElkSlonscriptome_16_FD_13642 | JGI IMG/M metagenome (IMG submission 13642)
GCTCGATCATGTAATCGGGTGACACCAAACCTTTTAACATCAGCGGCGACAAGTAGACGAACACCGAATCGTCTCGCTCGATCGGCATCAAGCGCCGAGCCAATTGAAACTCGGGTGTCTTCGCCAACGATTGACCACTCTCAGCCACCTCAAGAAAACGGCTGGCGATCGTTTCGCTGTTGGTCACCAAAAAGGAGTTTCCTTTCTCGACCATAAAAGAACGGATTCGGTTGTCTGCGGTTCGCAGGAAGGAGACGGTTTGACCGTGGATCGTCACGTCGCTTAGTTCGACGGTATCATCGTTCGTTGCGGTCGCGGTTCGGTCATTTTGCAGCGAGCGACGGAACAGAAAAGCGTTGTTGACTTTGAATAAGACGCCGATCGACGCTCCGTCGCTGAGGAACAAATCGCGTCCAATGACCGCTTGGTCTTGAATCATCGACGGACCGAGCATCCGCGACATTTCGGTCATCTTCAAATTCAATTGCGATTGAATGGTTTGAGTCGATTGGCCACGAAAACCTCTCAGCGAAATCATTCGCGAAATTTCGCCTCCATACTCGTTCGATAAATCGGTGAACCACAGGTAGTTCTCGAACGAGCCATAGCGAAGGTAGAAGCATTCCGGTGGTACACTTTCAGCAATCGGTTCCACATCGGTTGCGGGGCCATTTGAACGGAGGCCACTTTCATCGTTACCAACCACATTCGGATTGATGTCGGCAAAGGAGGGTGCCCAGCGTGGACCGGGTGGGACGGGGACAGCGTCTGACGATCTTTGTCCACTTCCCACTCCGCTCGTCATGCCTCCGGTCGCAGCCCGCCGAAAGATGACTTCACTCTCATCCTCTGCGCCTCCAATTAGCTTGAGTGTTGAAAGCAGTTCGTCCTCATCGATTGGCTGCGTTTGAAACCAATCGGGCAGCGGCAGACGCATGCGGTCTGACAGCATCGCCACCAAATAAGTCTCGACCCACGGCGGGTAGTCACCGGAACCGATTTGGGTTTTCACTGCCATCGTGTAATCGCTCCACCAACGACTCAGTAGGTCTGCGTGGATCGGCGGGTTCGATTCGGGGACGAGTTCGTAATGCCCGATCTCGCCATCTGCGTCATAGACGTTAACGATTATCGGTTGATCATTTGGGAACAGAAAGGAAACTCGCCGAGCGACCGTTTGCTCGCTCGGAGCGTCGTCGTCGGTGAGTTCTCGAATCAGATTGCCTAGTCGACCAAGCAAACGCCCTCGGCCCGGTTGCGGGACTGGACGTTCGGACGGACGGACGACTGGGACCGTCACTTCACCAGAAACGGGATACAGCACGCGTCCTTGTGTATCGGCCACCCTTAATCGGGGGGTCGATCCGACTCGAGCCGCAGTGGGGAGCGGAATTTCGATGGTGGCCACACCGAGTGGTTCGCCGATCTGCGCCGACACCATCGCCTCGACCCCCATCGCGGAACTTGGGGTGGTGGCAATGATCGCCCATACGACGAGGAAGCTGGCAGCGAGAGTCTCGGAGCAGCGTTGATCGAGAGAGGTCGTTTTTTTCATAACAGAGCTGTTTTTGGTTTCGGTTCGACTATGGGGGTCGCCAGCGAGCGTCCAAGAAGGATAATACGTTGGCTAGCTTTAGCGAACATTATTTCCTCCCAACAACATTTAGGATAGCCAAGAGCGTGGATAGTCCATCACGAAGCGGCGTTTTTCAGGCTCAGACCGACAAACGACTCGAGGAATTCGCCGAGAGCATTAGCTTTGATCGAAGGCTTTATCGTCAAGATATTCGCGGCTCGATCGCACACGCGGAGATGTTGACCGACCGCGGAATGCTCACGGACAAAGAATTTTCCTCGATCCGAGACACTTTGAAAGAAATCGAAGCGGAACTCGATGCGGGCACCTTCCCGATCTCCTTCGAACTCGAAGACATCCACATGCACGTCGAGCAAGCATTGATCGATCGAATCGGTGATACAGGGCGGAAACTGCACACCGCACGCAGTCGCAATGACCAAGTCAGTACCGACGTCCGGTTATGGGTTCGCGAATCGCTCGAACAGGTGGACGCAAAACTACTGGATCTCCAGCGGGCCTTTTTGTCTCGTTGTGACCAAGATTTTGATGTCGTTCTACCAGCCTACACCCACCTGCAGAGAGCCCAACCGGTGATCGCTCCGCACTACTGGTTGGCCTACATCGAAAAGTTTCAACGAGATCGGACGCGAGTCGCGGATTGCCGGAAACGTCTGAACGAATGTCCCCTGGGCGTTGCCGCAGTCGCTGGAACAACATTGCCGATCGACCGTGAGCAAACCAGTCAATCGCTGGGATTCGATCGACCGACGGCCAACAGTTTGGACACCAGCAGCGATCGCGACTTCATGCTCGAAAGTGCCTTCGTGTTGTCCGTGATCGCTTCGCACCTGAGCGGCTGGGCCGAGGAATGGATCTTATGGAGTACCGTCGAGTTCGATTTCATCAAGATGCCACAAGCGTTTTGCACCGGCAGCAGTATCATGCCTCAAAAGGTCAATCCCGACACCTTAGAATTGACGCGTGGCAAATCGGCGCGGGTGATGGGGAATTTGCAAACGTTAATGCTATTGGTAAAGAACTTGCCGCTTGCTTATAACCGTGACCTTCAAGAAGACAAACCGCCTTTGTTCGACTCGTTCGATACCGTGATCGCTTCGTTATCACTGGCGGCACCGATGGTCGAAGGCTCGACGTTGAGGCGAGAATCGATTGAGAGTCGACTTGAAAAGGGATATCTCGATGCGACCACGTTGATGGAATGGATGATTCGCAAAGGGATGCCGCAAAGGCGTGCACACCATTTGGTAGGCGCGATTGTCGGTGAAGCGATGAGTCGCGGCGTGTCACTGAGCGAACTATCGCTCGAGGTTATGCAATCCCATGCGGCGGAGATTGATGAGTCGGTTTACGAGGTCCTCGGCAGCCGAAATGCGGTAGCCGCGTTCGTCAGTTATGGATCGGCATGCCCCGACCAAGTTCGCAGCCAGATCGATCGTTGGAAAAAACGGTTGGAGTCTAGGCTTTAGCCGATTTGGATAGGACCGGTTCTCAGGCAGGAACCTGGGAACGAGTGTTATGACCCTTATTATAGGATGCAAATTTTTCAATGTTCCCGATAGTCGAAGCCAAGTTTTTGGCCACCGATGTCAAGTGGTTCCGAATCCATGCACCCCGAGTTGCCAAGAAACGGCAGGCGGGCCAGTTCGTGATTCTTCGTATTGCCGAGCATGGCGAGCGCATACCGCTCACGATTGCTGATTCGGACAACGAAGGTAACATCACGATCATCGTCCAGGGGATTGGGAAGACAACGAAGTGGCTCAATACGCTCGAAACCGGTGATTCGATTCTTGACGTCGTCGGTCCGCTCGGTGAAGAATCGGAAATCGACAACTTTGGAACGGTCGTGATCATTGGCGGTGGAGTCGGCACGGCGATCGCCTATCCGACAGCCGTCGCCATGAAAAGGGCGGGCAACCACGTGATCAGCATCGTCGGTTCTCGAAACAGGGAACTGTTGATTCTCGAAGAGGAAATGCGAGCGACAAGTGACGAGCTTTACATCATGACCGACGATGGCAGCCAGGGTGAAAAAGGCTTCGTCACCGAAAAGCTACAACAGTTGATTGACCGCAGCGAACCGATCGCTCGCGTTTTAGCGATCGGTCCGGTGCCGATGATGCGAGCGGTTGCCGAAATCACTCGTCCGCTGGCAATTAAGACCATCGTTAGTTTGAATCCAATCATGGTCGATGGGACGGGGATGTGCGGTGGTTGCCGAGTTCAGGTGGCTGGCAAGAGTCAATTTGCGTGCGTTGATGGACCCGAATTCGATGCTCATCAAGTCGATTTCGAGACCTTGATTCAACGAAACCGTTTGTACAAACAGCAAGAGGCGCAGTCGCTCGCCCGCTTCGAAAATGAACAATGCGAAGCTGCAAAGCAAAAATCATCGTGTCGTTTAGAACAATCCATTTAACCAAGAAATGGGTGTTCTTTGGTGTTATCCATAGCTCGCGTGCAACGTTTCCGGGCCACAGGCCCATCCGTTAGTCCAGGCCCAGCCCAGTGGAGCCTGCTGAAGTAGTAGCAATCAAACCAAGGCCGGAGGCCGAAACATCTCTGCCGGTGGCGTAAGCCACTGGCAGAGATGGATAACGAACTGCTAGCCCGGAGGGCGACACACCTGCGACGATGTGTCGCCCTCCGGCCTGAAAAACAATGCTACTTCTTCAACAGGCTCTGCTGGGCTGGGCAAGGCAAATTACCCAAGCTTTGCCCCTCATACCCTAACTCAAAATCATCATGGCAAAACCGCTCCCTCCAAAAGAACGAATGAAGATTCCTCGTCAGGCGATGCCCGAGCAAGAGGCGTCCGCGCGTGCTCGAAACTTTGGCGAAGTCAACCTTGGACTTGAGATCGTTGCCGCCGAAACCGAAGCACAACGTTGCCTCAGTTGTGCCGATCCGAAATGTGTCGCGGGCTGCCCCGTCGGTGTAAAAATCAAGGACTTTGTCGAATTGGTTCTGGAAGGCGAATACTTAAAAGCGGCGGCAAAGATTCGCGAAGACAACGTCTTGCCAGCGGTGACCGGACGGGTCTGCCCGCAAGAGAACCAGTGCGAAGGGGCTTGCATCATGGGCAAGCGGTTCAGCTCGTTGGCGATTGGAAACCTCGAACGATTCGTCGCTGATTTCGAACGCCAATCGGGACAAATTGGGCTGCCCGAACGAGCACCATCAACCGGTAAAAAAGTCGCTATCGTCGGCTCCGGGCCTGCCGGCCTCAGTTGTGCTGGCGACCTAGCATTGCAAGGTCATGACGTCACCGTGTTCGAAGCCCTTCATGAAATCGGGGGGGTGCTGCTCTACGGAATACCGGAATTCCGCTTACCCAAAGAGATCGTTCGTGGCGAAATCGAAAATATGAAAAAGATGGGCATCGACTTTCAAACCAATGTCGTCGTCGGGAAATCGGTCACGATCGATGAGCTGTTTGATGAAGAAGCTTTCGACGCGGTGTTTATCGCAACCGGTGCGGGTTTGCCTCAATTCTTGAATATCCCAGGCGAGCATTTTGGGGGTGTCTATTCAGCAAACGAATTTTTGACTCGCGTCAATCTGATGAAAGCTTATGACACCGAGCATTATGACCAACCCGTTTACGATTGCCGTGATCGAAAGGTGGCAGTCGTCGGAGGTGGCAATACGGCGATGGACTCAGTTCGCTCGGCGATGCGATTGGGAGCCAAGAACGCCTACATCATTTACCGCCGCGGTGAAGAAGAGATGCCGGCACGCAAAGAGGAAGTGCATCATGCGAAAGATGAAGGCGTTGAGTTTTTGAATCTGCACAATCCCATCGAATTTATCGGAGATGAACGAGGTGTTTTGAAGGCGGTCAAACTCATCAAGATGGAGTTGGGTGAAGCGGATGAATCGGGCCGCCGGCGACCGCGCGCCATCGAAGGGAGCGAATTCGAAATGCCGCTCGATGTCGCAATTATCGCGGTTGGCACCGGTGCCAACCCGCTGGTCCAAACGACGACTCCTGATATGGCGACGAACAAGTGGGGCTACATTGTGGCCGACGAAGAAACACTACGGACGAACAAACGAGGTGTTTTCGCTGGCGGTGACATCGTCAGCGGAGCCGCGACGGTGATCTTGGCGATGGGAGCAGGCCGTACAGCGGCCCGATCGATCAACGACTTTCTGCAAACGGGCGAGTGGTAGTCGAGGGCGAGTGGTCGAAGGCGATTGACGACGGGATACTATTATTTTGCAGTTGCTTTACCAGCAGCGGTCTTCGTACGATTCACTCCAGTTCGATTGGCTCACCGTTTGCTATTTGGTTTTGACATGGCTATGTATTCAATTTTTCCCCAGAATGATGATCCTCGCCGATTGATATCGGACGACAATGGCAATGCCAATTGTTCGAGAAAACAGGACCTTTTCATCGGTGGTCATGTCGAAACGGGCTTTGAATATGTCCGCGAACAGTTTGAACGAAACTTTCGCCAACGCGGAGAACAGGGTGCGGCGTGCGCGATTTATTACCGGGGCGAACGGGTCGTCGATCTGTGGGGAGGCACTCAGTGCGAGTCGTCTCAAATTCCCTGGTCGACGGACACCCTCACCCTTTGTTTTTCGGTAACCAAGGGAATGGCCGCTGCCGCCTTGGCGGTTGCCCATAGCCAAGGACGCTTCGAGTTGGATCAACCGGTCGCAGCCTATTGGCCGGAATTTGCCCAGGCGGGCAAGCAAACGATTACCGTTCGCCAATTGCTCTCCCATCAAGCTGGCTTGGTTACCACCGGACGACCGCTCGAAGCGAACCAGTTGGCTGACCAAGATGGCCTTGCCGAAATCTTGCAAAGCCAAAGTCCGCTTTGGGAACCGGGAAGCCGACATGGCTATCATACGCTAACGTTGGGTTGGTATCAGAACGAACTGATCCGGCGCATCGACCCGCAATGCCGAAGTATCGGGGCCTTTTTCCAGCAAGAGATCGCCGATCGGTTGGGTATCGAATTCTACATAGGGTTGCCGCAGCATGTGCCGCTCGAACGAGTCAGTACGATCCAAGGTTTCCACCGCTATGAGATGCTCGGGCATTTACACGAGTTGCCGCCCATGATGGTTTTGTCAGGCATTTTGCCCAACTCACTCGTTTCAAAATCGATTCGCACGCTAAAAATCAACAATCCGGCGGAGATCGGCGGTGCGAAGTATCGTCATCTAGAAATTCCATCGGCCAACGGTTTCGGTCAAGCGACCGCCGTGGCCAAGGTCTACGAGGTGCTCGCTCGCGGTGGCAAAGAACTAGGCCTTCGGCCGGACACCTACCACGAACTGATCGCTCCAGCGACGATTCCGCGCGGTGGCCGTTATGACGCGATCCTCAAAATGGATACGAATTATCACTTCGGATTCTCGCGTCCAAGCCGAGGCATGTCATTCGGAAGCGATGCCGCTGCCTTCGGTTGCCCGGGCGCAGGCGGTTCATTTGGGATGGCGGATCCTTCGCATCAAGCGGGCTTTGCATACATCACCAATAAAATGGGCTTCCGTCTGTCGGACGACCCGCGCGAAAAGGCGGTACGAGATGCCTTTTATCACTGCATCGGAGCAAACGCGATGCAACGGCGGATCGCTTAGGAAAGATTCGCCGCAAGGGTTGCTCCGCTCTTCGAGGTTGTGAATTCTTGAAGCGGGAAAGCGTCAAGAGTTTCGTAGCGGCAAAAAATTCACAGCCTCCCCGAGCGGGAAGTGTTTTCGGCGTTAGGATCGAAAGCCGGACCGAGCCAGTCAGTCGGCGCTTTCCGCTCGGAGAGCGGAGCGACAATCGACACGAACGATGTTCTGCACGTCCACCGGACATGCAGTCAACCGAAAATTTGGGGTGCGTCAGCGTTTAGAGGACACCACCGCCGCCACCGCCGCCGCCGAAGCCGCCGCCGCCAAGGCCACCGCCGCCACCGCCGCCGGTTCCTTGGCCCTCTTCACCCGAGACGAAGTTGAACGTCGTCACGTCGCCAATTTGAGAGAAGAACGGAGTCGGTGTGATTCGAACATAACGTCGGTCCGCCGAGATGATCGCGATCCCGCTTACCATCGCTCCTTCAGGAATCGTGGTGATGTCTGGCCGGAAACCAACGGCACCGCCACGTCGAAAACCGAGCGGCCCCAGGCCAGGCGACACGACGCCACCAGAGCTATCGCCTGTTAGTGCTTGGATGTCGCGGTACAAATCTCGCAAGACTTGTCCTTGGTCGACCGGATCAGGAAGACCTCCCACTTGCGCGAGCAAACCTTGATTCATGTTTCGTTGTGCATTGCGAAGGGTTTCAAGCTGAGCCGCGGCGATCTCCTCTTTTCGCTGGCCATCTTTGACTTCGAACAGTACCAAAGCGTCTTTCTCGGTGATCGGAATCTCTTCGCGAATGTAGCGTTGGCTTTCACGACCGACATCGGTCACGATTTCCACCGTCGCATGGCCGGTCGAGACCGAACCCCAAACACGGCGAATCAATAGCCGGTACTTACCCGAGAAACCTTTCGGACAAAGGTAGGTTTCCGACACCGTCCCCAGTTCGTCTTCCCCGTGACCGGGGAAAGCATCGCCGAGTAACGTTCCGCCGCCTGGACTACTGAACGAATCGATTGAACAAACGGTGCCTGACGGTTCTTCGACTGCCAGATCCAAATCTGCTTCGCCGGTCCACGAGACGCGGACAATGACGTCATGCGAAGCGGCAAGCCGCAGTGCATCGCTGAACTTTTTAGCCTCTTCGGTCTTTTTCGCAGCAACCAAGTCGCTGTGCGTTGCTCGAGCGACGAGCCGAGCTTCTTCAACGATAGGCTGAAACTTCTCTGGCCAAGCTTGACTCAGCACGCCACTGCAAGCCCAAGCCAAACCATCGATGTCTTTTAGTTTCTGAGCAATGCGAAGTCCCATCACGTAGGGTTCGCGTCGATAGGGATCGATCAACGCCACCTTCTTGCACAACTCAAGCGCTGCGACGGGCGACCCGACTTCTTCCAACCGTGCAGCAACATGGAGCAAGTCTTCGGGTGTTTCTGCAAAATCGACAGCGGACAACAACGTTCGCTCGATTTGCTCACTCGGTGCCCCGGTTGCCTGCAACGTAATCGCGTAAGCTTGATACATCCACGGACGTGCGTGACCGGCACGCAATGCCGCCGCAATCAAATCACGGGATTGACCGAACGAAGCAATCGCTTTTTCAGCATCGCCTGCTTCTTGAGCTTGTGTCGCGTGAATGGAATGTTGACGGAGGGTCGTACGAATGCGGGCATCGAGGACCGAAAGATCTTGAGCGTTTTCGATCTTTGTATCGGCAAAAAATCGATCCCAAGCTGCATCGACGGATTCTCCATCTGCGACTTCGACTCGAATCGGCTTGATGTCGAAACGCGAGATCGGTTTGCTCGCTGCATTTTCATCCGCTGAGGAAGTGGTTTTTGCATCCGTTGTCGCAGACTTTGCCGCATAGGTTTTGTTTTGCAGAGAAACGTCATCGGGAATGGCAAACATACCACCGCCCATGCCGCCGCCCATGCCACCCATGCCGCCACCCATGCCGCCCATGCCGCCACCCATGCCGCCCATGCCGCCGCCCATGCCGCCCATGCCACCGCCCATGCCGCCGCCCATGCCGCCGCCCATCATGCCGCCGCCCATGCCGCCACCCATCTGAAGAATCGGGATGACGAGGTCACCGACCGGATAGACCTTCACAACCGGGTCGTCCAATGCGGCTTCCTTGGTGGTGATTTGCATGACTTCTTCCTTGATCACGTAAGTCAATTCGTTTTCCTTCAGCATCAGACGCATGAAGGAACGAAGCGATACGTTTTGCAGGGACAGGGAAACTGGCATATCAGGGGTCAAGCCGAATTCCTCGAGCGCCCGACGATCGATGACGATCGGAATATCGTGGTCACGTCCAATTTTTTGAATCGCTTCTTCAAGAGGCGTTTCAATAAAACTTTGTGTCGTTTCGTCACTCAACGAGTTTTGAATTCGACGTGCACTTTCGTTATCGTCAACTAGCTCGACTGCACCGTAGCGCTCGAGTCGACGTCGGCTCAGCCGTTGCCATACTTCCGCATCCGGCCAAACCACGGGTGGTTCATCGACGAAGGGAACGTGGGCTTTGAGGACCAAAGACATCGCATCGATGAAGTTCCGCTCACGCATTTCGGTGTAACGACGATCGCGAGCGTACGTTTGTAGCCACAATGGGTAATCGGTAAATTGTCGACCGGCGACCGAGTCGCGTGTGATCGTATCACCAGCAAGCCGAGCGAACGGGATACTGACTTCACCATCGGCTTCCTCGTAGCGTCCTTCGTCGACCAACGAATTCAGTTGACTCGATAGCGTTTTCAAGGTGTCTTCGCGCCGGAAGGTTTCTTCGAGCAATCGCGATGTGGAATTGGCCGCTGCGGCCCGTTGCTCCAAATTCCGTTGAGCTTCAACGTAGGACGCTTCGCGCGACGATGCGATTTGGATCGCCGAACGGACTTCGCCCATTAGCTCTTGACGAAGGGCAGCCGACAAATCTTCATTTGCCTGCAACCATCCCAACAAACTTTTAAGCTGGCCAGAGACACCTGTCGGATCTTGACGCATTTGTCGACGTGCTTCTCGGAGCTGTGCGTTCACTTCGGCTCGAGCACGGCCTTCCGCCACCGATCGTTGTGCAACGGCACGGTCGAGCAGTTCGCCGCCCGTTTCGCGCAGTTCATCATCGCCAACCGCTGGACCAAAGAAATTCTGGTTCGATGGTGGCAGCGGTTGTTGTGGTGCCACTTGCGGACGCTGTGGCAAACCCTGCTCGGGTTGCACATCCATC
>JGI12048J13642_10049800_pt1 | contig 10416 bp, 7 predicted proteins | sample ElkSlonscriptome_16_FD_13642 | JGI IMG/M metagenome (IMG submission 13642)
CAGCAGCGGCAGGTGGCGGTTGAAATCGTCGGCCAGATCCAGAAAGTACTGCCGGTACTCACCGGCCAGCTGTAAACCGTAGTCCGCGAAACTGAGGCCGGCCGTCTGCTGGTCGGCCAGCAACCGCGCAGAATAGGTGCAGTGGGGGTCGCGGGCCGCGCTCTGGGCGCTGTCCAGCGCCTCCGCATAGCCGCTGACCCCGCCCGCGTCGAGCATCTCGGCCACCGGCCGCATGCGTTCGAGCACCGCGCCGGCCCACTCGCCGCGCTCGACCTCATCGCCCGCATCACCGCGGCGCAGCCGCAGCCCGGGCGTGCGGCCCCGGCGGGCCACCGCGAGGTTGTTGGCCTTAATGTGCTCCAGTTCGCTGGCCGACAGTGGCGGGCTTTCCTCGATCAGGCAATACAGCAAAAAGGTTTCCAGCAGCTTCTGCTGCTCTTGACTGATGCCGGCCGGATCGAACGGGCTGAGGTCCAGCGCGCGCAGCTCGACATACTCGATGCCGCCCCGCTGCAGCGCCGCAGTGGGACGCTCGCCGGAGCGCGCCACCCGCTTCGGGCGAATGGTGCTGTAGTATTCGTTCTCGATTTGCAGCTGGTTGGCGTTCAGCTGAATGTACTCGCCGTCGCGGCGCACCCCGATCGCCTGATAGTCGGCGTTTTGCCGCGCAATCGCGGCGGTCAGATCACCAATGTACTCGTCGAGCGAGTTGGCCGACACCACCAGCGCCGACTGGTTCGAGTTCTGGTAACCGAGATCGCTCATGCGCAGGGACGTGGCGTAGCGCCCGTAGCGGGTGCCGCCGTCGAGCTGATCGAGCTCCGCGGGCACACCCCGCAGGAAGCTGCTGCACACCGCCGGGGATGCGCCGAACAGGTAGATCACCAGCCAGTCGAGGCGACGCACGTTGCGCACCAGGCCGAGGTAGAAGTCGGACTGCAAGCTTACGCCCGGCGCCCCGCCGACGATGTCGTGCCAGGCAGGCCAGAACGCGTCCGGCACCGAGTAATTGAAATGAATCCCGGCAATCGCCTGCATGTAGCGACCGTAGCGCTCGCCGAGACCGCGACGGTATATGGTTTTCATCTGCCCGACGTTCGACGTGCCGTAGTCAGCGATCGGGATGTCGGCTTCGGAGCGTAGCCGGCACGGCATGCTCAGCGGCCACAGCATTTCACTGCCCAGCCGCGGGAGCACAAACTGGTGAATGTCACACATAAACTGCGCAGCGGCCCAGCTGCTGTTCACCGGCGAGGTCACAAACTCCAGCAGCGCTTCTGAGTAGTCGGTGGTGATAAAGCGGTTGGTCAGCGCGGATCCCAGCGCACGGGGATGCGGCTCGGCGGAAATCAGCCCGTCCGGAGTCACGCGCAGGCTTTCTTTCTCGATGCCGCGCTTGCCGCCGGCAATCAGACTGGCGCCACCGCGGTCAGCCAGCGCCGCCAGACGCTTTTCATACAGTGAAGTCACGGGCTTGGTAGGCAGCCTCGCTGCCGCTGATCTCCATGGGTCAGGCGACCGCCGCGCGGTCGCCGAGTCGCGATTGAACCGGCCCGCCCCGGCGCTGTCAACACGCTACCCGATTGCGCCATTCAGCGCGCCAGCTCACTCAGCACAAATTCGTCGATCCAGCTGCGGCCCAGCCGGCCGTCCAGAAACCCGCAGTGCCCCCCAAAGCGGGTACGTACCACCCGCAGGGCAGCGGGCCGGTCCAGCGCCGCAAGGCCAGTGACCGGGATCACCGGATCGTCGTCAGCGAGAATCGCGGTGGCTGGCACCTCAAGCCCCCCAAGCCGGCCCTCGGTAATCGCGTAGCCCTGCAGGTACGTGTTCAGGTTGCCGTAGTCGGTGTAGCGAGTCACAAAGTAGTCCGTCATCTCGCGTATATCGTCAAATCGGGTGAGGTTGTCGAACTGGTACAGATGCGGAAACGCCGCGCGCTTCTTCTCCAGCGACCGCCGCCACTTGGTGATGAAATACTGTTGGTAGATGCCCGGACCGCTGACCAGCGCCTCCATGGTATGGGCCGGATCGAGCACCGGGCAAATCGCCACCACCCGCTCCAGCTCGAAGTCCTCGCACGCCGCCTCGCGCGCTACCCGCAGTGAAAAATTGCCCCCCAGCGAGTACCCGACCATAGCGAGACGGCGCTCGGGAAACCGCCGGGCTATCCAGCGCAGGGCACCGACCACCTCAGGCAGTCGACAGGAGTGAAACAGCTCCTCGTTCAGATGATGCGAATCGCCGTGATCGCGCAGGTTGAGTCGCAGCGTGTCGTAGCCTGCCTGACGCAGGCGCGGGCCCAGCGACAGGTTGTAGATCGACTGGCTGCTGCCCTCCCAGCCGTGCAGCATTACCACCAGCCGGCCGTTGGCGGCCCCGGTGGCAGCATTGAAATCGCCGCAAAGGCGCACGCCGTCGCCGCAGTCGATCAGCAGCGGCTGCCCCCCCTCGATATACTCACGGGCCCGGTGACGGACGATCCAGCGCCGCGGCACCGCGCTGGACAGTACCGACTGCGCGTGCGGTCCGCGCACCCAGGCAGGCGGGGTGAAGTCGGCGTAATCGAAGTCGTTGACGGCGCTCATCGGCCGGTATTTTACGCTGGGATCCGCCAGCGTGCCGCGCTGCGCCTGTGTTCGCTCGGCAGCGGTGCTAGAATTCCGGCCCCATCGCGACGCCGCGGCGTCGCCCGGCCATACTTTCCAGAGGATCAACTCATGTCGCGCTCTCCCGTCCGGGTCGTTATCACCGGTGCCGCCGGCCAGATTGGCTATCAACTGTCTTTCCGAATAGCGTCCGGGCAAATGCTCGGGCCCGACCAGCCGGTCATCCTGCAACTGCTCGAAATACCGCCGGCGCTGGATGCGCTCCGCGGCGTTGCCATGGAGCTCGACGATTGTGCGTTCCCCACGCTGGCCGGCGTAATCGCCACGGACGATGCCAACGTCGCGTTCAAGGACGCGGACTATGCCCTGCTGGTGGGTGCCCGCCCGCGCGGACCAGGCATGGAGCGCAACGATTTGCTGGAAGCCAACGCCGCCATTTTTTCGGCGCAGGGCAAGGCAATGAATGACCACGCCAGCCGGGACATCAAGGTTCTGGTGGTCGGTAATCCGGCCAACACCAACGCACTGATCGCGCAAAGTAACGCCCCGGATCTGAACCCGACGCATTTCACGGCCATGACGCGCCTCGATCACAACCGTGCGATGGCACAGCTGGCTACCCGCAGTGATCAGCACGTCACCGACGTCAAGGGCATGATCATTTGGGGCAATCATTCCGCCACACAATACCCCGACGTATCGCACTGCACGATCGCCGGCCAGCCGGCCGTCGAGGCAACCGACGCCGACTGGGCACGCGACGAGTTCATCAGCGTTGTACAGCAGCGGGGCGCGGCCATTATCAAGGCGCGCGGTCTGTCCAGCGCAGCGTCAGCGGCCTCAGCCGCCATCGATCACATGCATGACTGGGTGCTGGGCACGCCGGCCGGCGAATGGACCAGCATGGCTGTTCCCGCGGACGGCAGCTATGGCATCGAGCCGGGGGTCATCTATTCTTACCCGGTCACCTGCAAGGACGGCACCTACAGCATTGTCCAGGAACTGGAGATCAGCGACTTCAGCCGCAAGCGGATGGACGCGACCGAACAGGAGCTGCGCGAAGAGCGCGCGGCCATTGAAAGCCTGCTGTAACCCGACCGTCGCATAACCAGAAAGGCCCGGTCGCCATGGCGGCGACCGGGCCTTTTTATGCTGCGGAACAGGGCTAGAATCGGTACCCGATATTCAGCCCGACGACCAACGGGTTGATCTCCGCTTCACCTATTTTTGTGCCGTTGAGTTTGACGTCAGATTCGATCTGAATATAGCGAACGTCGAGATTCATGAACAACTGATCGGTGAAGTTGTAGTCGGCACCAACCTGTGCTGCAAGGCCGAAGGAGTCTTCAAGCTCGATGTTGGCGCCGGCCAGATCACCGAACGTTTCTTCCGAAAAGAACAGCGTGTAGTTCAGGCCTAGCCCGACGTACGGCACGAAGGCTCCGTTGTTGTTGAAAAAGTACTGCAGCGACAGCGTTGGCGGCAGATGCTGCACCGAGCCGCCGACCGCGCCACCGACCGTCCAGTCATGCTCGAACGGCAACGCGGCGAGCAGCTCGATGCCGACGTTGTCGGCAACAAAGTAGGTGCCGAGCAGCGACAGCGAGGTGTCGTCATCGATAGCCAGATCGCCGGCAGCGGTATTGCCGTTATCCTGTTCCGGGTCGACGTTCGTCAGGCCGGCCTTGAACGTCCAGTCACCGGCGTCGTAGGCAAGAACGGGCCCGCTGAGCAGCGCCGCGGCAACCGCAACGCCAAGCATTTTCAGAGTCTGTGATTGTTTCATTTTGGTCTCCATTGTCGAACGGCTGGCGCCGAAGGGTGTAGCTCACTGCACACCGCATAACTCGATTCTAGAACCGCCACACCCCGCAAAGAATAAGGATTATTGTCAACGCCGCCGCGGTAATTACGTATACCCATCGCGCCCTGCATGCGCACGCGGCGGGCAGGCGCCGGCGCCGTAGCGGTTGGAGTATGATTAGTCGTTCACCGTCTTTATTTAAATCTGGAACCGCAAATGTTTGGATTCATCATTGGCATGCTGCTGCTGGCGGGCTTTCTGGCCGTGCCAATCACCCTGGCTTACCGGCGCGTGGACCTCGGCACAGCCACGCTGGCTATTGGCGGCGCATTGCTGATTTATTCGCTCCTCGGCTTCGGCCCGTTCCTCTGGTTCGTTTTGCTGTGGCTGCTTTGGGGCGTGATGGCCGCGCTGAATTTCACGGGCCTGCGCCGCAGTGCGCTGACCGCAAAGCTGTTTTCGGTTTACAAAACCATGGTGCCGGCCATCTCCGAAACCGAGCGGGACGCGCTCGAAACCGGATCCGTGTCCTGGGATGCCGAGCTGTTCACCGGGCTGCCGAACTGGTCGACGCTGTTGAGTGTGCAGCCGCCGGCACTGACTGCTGAAGAACAGGCCTTCCTGGACGGACCGGTCGAAACGCTCTGCGGCATGCTTGACGACTGGAAGATCACTCACGAGCTGGCTGACCTGCCGCCGGAGGTCTGGGACTACATTCGCAATGAACGCTTCTTCTCCATGATCATCCCGAAAGAGTATGGCGGTCTCGAGTTTTCCGCTGTGGCGAATTCGGCGGTGCTCGCCAAACTGTGCAGCCGTTCGGTCGTCGCAGCCACAACGGTCGCGGTGCCAAACTCGCTGGGGCCTGGCGAGCTGCTGATTCACTACGGCACCGAGGAACAAAAACAGCGCTGGCTGCCGGCACTCGCCAAGGGCCAGGAAATACCGTGCTTCGCGCTAACCGGGCCCCGTGCGGGTTCGGATGCCGGCGCAATTCCCGATACGGGCATCATCTGCAAAGGCGAATGGGAAGGCGAGGAAATCGTCGGCATTCGCCTGAACTGGGACAAGCGCTACATTACGCTGGCACCGGTCGCCACCGTGGTCGGGCTGGCATTCAAACTGTACGACCCGGATCACCTGGTTGGCGAACAAGAGGAACTCGGAATTACCGCCGCGCTGATTCCCGCCGCCACGCCGGGCGTGGAAATCGGCCGTCGCCATCTGCCGCTGAATACACCGTTTCAGAACGGTCCAACCCACGGCAAGGACGTTTTCGTGCCCCTCGACGCCATTATCGGCGGCATCGAACGCGCGGGCCAGGGCTGGCGCATGCTGATGGAGCAGCTTGCCGCAGGTCGCGCGATCTCGCTCCCCTCCGAATCGCAGGGCAGTTCGCAGGCAGCGGTCTATGCCTCGACGGCGTATGCGCGCATCCGCCGCCAGTTCGGGGTGCCGATCGCCCGCTTCGAGGGCATTGAGGAGGTGCTGGCGCGCATGGCCGGGCATACCTACATCATCAATGCCGGCGTCGGCTGCACGATGGCATCGATCAAGGCTGGTGAGGTCCCGGCCGTGCCGTCCGCCATTATGAAATACCACTGCACCGAACTGGGTCGCAAAGTCGGCAACGACGCAATGGACGTACAGGGCGGCAAGGCGATTATCTCCGGCCCGCTGAATTACCTCGGCCGGGCCTACGATTCGATTCCAATCAGCATCACGGTCGAAGGTGCCAATATCCTGACCCGCTCGCTGATTATTTTCGGGCAGGGCGCGATCCGCTGTCACCCGTTTGTGCTGCGCGAAATGCAGGCGGCCCAGAACCCCGACTTCGAAGCGGGGCTGCGGGAGTTCGACGGCCTGCTGTTCCAGCATATCGGGGCGGCACTGAGCAACGCGGCGCGCTCGTTCGTAATGGCGCTGACGCACGCGCGCTACACTGATGTACCGCGCACCGGCGCGACCAAACGGTACTTTCAGCACATCAACCGTTACAGCGCGGCGTTTGCGCTGGCGGCCGACAGCGCCATGCTGATCGTGGGCGGCGACCTGAAGCGCCGCGAAAAGCTCAGTGCCCGGCTCGGCGACGTGTTCAGCTATATCTACCTGGCCAGCATGGTGCTGAAGCATCACGAGAACCAGGGGTCGCCGGAAGACGACCTGCCGCTGGTCGAGTGGTCGTGCCGCACGCTGCTGTATCAGGCGCAGGAGCAGCTGCACGGTCTGCTGCGCAACTTTCCCAACCGGCTGGCAGCCGGCGCACTGCGGTTAATGATCTTTCCGCGGGGGCGTACCTATTTTGCGCCGAGCGACCGGCTCGGCCAGCGTATCGTGACCGTGCTCACCCGTCCGACTGAAACCCGCGAACGCCTCAGCAACAAGATATACAAGGGCGCAGACCCGCTGAATCAGCTGGCCAGGCTGCAGGAGGCGCTGGAAATGGCCGAAGCGGCGGCGCCGCTGTCGCGCAAGGTGAAGGACGCCACGCGCCGCGGACTGATCACGCCACGGGACGAACTGCAGGCTATCGAGGATGCACACGAGGCGGGGGTGTTGACCATCGCCGAGGCTGAGCAGCTGCGCGCGCTCGACGCCGCTGTGATGGAGCTGGTGCGGGTCGACGATTTCGCGCCGGAAGAGCTGGTGCGCGGCCGGGCCGGTCAGGCGCCCCGCAAGAAGCGCAAGCGGACTCGCAAAAAGCGGGCAGCGGCCGACGATACCAATGCCTGAGCACTCATGACAGTGAGCAGCATTAGCGGTAACATCGCTGTCACTAAAATACGCGGGATTTAACGATGAAAGCTTTAAGCCACGCCGTTTTGCCGATGATGCTTGCCGCTCTGGCTGCCTGCAGCCAGCCCGACGACGCTGCACCACCGCAGCAGGCGGCGGAAGCACCGCCTGCGGCTAGCGAGGCCCCGGCAGCACCGACCGGCCGGGTGTTTATAGTCAACCCGAACGACGGAGCTACCGTCACTTCTCCCGTAACCGTGGAGTTTGGCGTGGACGGCTACATGCTTGCGTGGGCGGGTACCTATGAACCGCAAACCGGGCACCATCATCTGCTGGTCGACGTGCCACTGCCTGACATGGACAAGCCGGTGCCGGCGGACGCCAACCACATTCACTTCGGTAAGGGCCAGACTGAAACTTCGCTCGAACTTGAGCCCGGTGAGCACACCCTGCAGCTGCTGCTGGCAGACGGCAACCATGTGCCGCACGAGCCGCCGCTGTATTCACCTGTGGTCACGATCACCGTCGTCGAATAGCACTGGCGATGAGCCCCACCCCCACAGGTATCAGCGGCATCGCGGTCGACGTTCCGCCGTTTCGCGTCGACCTCCATGAATGGAGCCGCTGGGCGGGGGAAAACCCGAACAAGATTCGCGATGTCGTGGGCACCGGGTTTCGTCTGCCGGGGCCGCAGCAAAGCGTGTACACGATGGCCGCTAACGCCGTGCTGCGCCTGATCGAGCAATACGCTATCGATCCACAGGACGTGCACTACCTGGCGCTGGGCACCGAGTCGAGCACCGACAACTCGGCCGGCGCCGTTATCACCCGCGGCATGATCGACGACGCGCTGCGCCAGCTCGGCAAGCAGCCGCTGTCCCGCAACTGCGAGGTACCCGAGTTCAAGCATGCCTGCCTGGGCGGGGTGTACGCGCTGAAAGGCGCGCTGCGCTACCTGCGCACTGACGGGCAGGGTTCCAAAGCAATCGTCGTGTGCGCGGACATAGCGCTGTATGAGCACGGCAGCAGCGGAGAACCCACTCAGGGCTCGGGAGCTGTGGCGCTGCTACTCGAAGAAAACCCCGCTCTGGCTGCCATCGACCTCGCGCAGGCCGGCAATGCTTCGGACTATCGCCGCGTCGATTTCCGCAAGCCAATCCAGTACGTCAACGGCGACGGGCAGGCGCACCCCTGCAGCAATATCCCGGTCTTCAATGGCCGCTACTCGGCGGCCTGCTACGTCGACGAGCTGCTGTCGGCGCTGGAAGACATGTACGACCGGCGCCAGATCGACGGGCGCGACTACATCGAGAACGTGGACGGCGTGTTTATGCACCGTCCGTTTCGGCGGATGCCGGAAAACGGCTGGGCTGTAGCCTACCTGTTCAGCCTCGCGCGCGGCAGCGCCTCTGCGCAAAACGAGCTGCGCGCGCTGGCGGAGGATGCCGGCGTGGAGTTCGACGCACTGTTGACCGAAATGGCGAGCGGGCGGTGCATCAGCGACTTTGGAGTGCGTGAACGCATCGGCGATGACGCGTTCCCACTGACCACCAGCCTGGTGCGGAGTTTTCGCAACACGCCGGACTACCAGCGCATCGTGCTGGACAAGATGCGCCTTGGCACCGATGGCATGGCCGAGCTCGGCAACCTCTATACCGGCGCGCTGCCGGCCTGGCTGGCGGCGGGGCTCGACGAAGCCGCGCGAACGGGTGAGGACCTGGACGGCAAGGAGCTGCTGCTGTTCGGTTACGGCAGCGGCGATGCGGCCGAAGCGATTCCGGTGACGATCGTCCCGGGCTGGGAAACAGCCGCGCGAAAAATCGCAATGGACCAGGCCATGGCGAACGCGATCGACCTGACCGAGTCGCAATACCGGGCCCTGCGCCAGGGTCAGTGCACCGAGCTGCACTACCAGCCCCGCGGCGAGTTCGTCGTGGAACGCGTCGGCACCGCCATCGGCGCCGATTTTCAGGATAAGGGTATCGAGTACTATCGCTACATCAGCGAGCCACTCAGCTGAACTTGTCGGTATCGCTCACCTGTAGCCCGGGCGCGCACAAATCGAAATCGGCCGCCGTAAATCCGCGCTCGGCGACCGCCAGCCGAAAGTCTTCCACCCGCGCAGCCTGAGTGCCGAAAGCCAGACCATAGTCGCCGCCGCCCGCGCCGGACGGCTTATAAACGAGCCCGTAATCGTCGGCTAAGCGTTCCAGCGCCGTGTGTTCGGCTGACCATATGCCGATACCGCAGCGTGCGTCGAAGTGACGCAGCTGCTCGGCGAACGCATACAGCGACTCAACGATGGCCTGCGTCGATGCGTCGCGCCAGGCGTCGAGCACCTCGCCCGCAGCGGTGCCCAGCGCGTCGCGCGCGCGTGCGAATACTTGCGGCTGCGCCTCGGCAAACACCTCGAGACGCTGCAGCAGCCGGGGGGTCGAGGCAGGCACGCCGGTCCAGACCGCGGTCACTGCAAGCGACTCCGGCCAGCGCAGCGCGGTGACTGTATCGCCGGTTTTGGCGACCACACCGCCACGCAGGCTGGTAACCACGTCAATGCCGCTGCCGCGCTGGGCCTGAAACTCGCGGTGCACGGCGACGCAGCTGGCCGCAGATGGGCGCCGCCCCAGCGCGCGCTCGAGCACCGCGGTCAGCGCGACCGCGACTGCCGCGCTGCTGCCGAGTCCGCGCTTGACCCCGCTGGCCGCATAAAACGCGCGACTGTCGAGCTCGATGGCCAGCGGCCCGACCGCGGTCAGCGCGCCGTCCGGGTTTAGGCAACGCCAGGCGGCCTGCAGCAAAGCGCCATCGGCACCCGGGTCGGCGGGCCACTGCAGCCGGGCAGCGTCGGTCGGCGTAAATTCGCTGCGCCAGCCCGAGTTCACGACGCACAGCGACCAGCCGGGTGCGCCGTCGACTGCGGTCGCGCGGGCGCGCACATCGACCGCGGCGCTGATTGCCGGACTGCCCCAGACCACCGCGTACTCTCCGGCCACCACCAGCTTGGCGGGGGCACTTGCGCTCCAGCCCGGCATCAGACCACGCGAGCGCCGCCACCGAGCGGACAGGTCAGCACGTCCAGCACCCCCTCGCATGCCGCCAGTGCGGTGCGCACCGCCGGCACGGCGTCAGGCTGACAGACCGCCTTGACCTGGGGGCCGGCATCAATCGTAAAGAACACCGGAACGCCCCGGGCACGCAAACTGCGCACGCTGTCCATCGCGGCCAGCGTGGCCGCGTTCCAGTACAGCAGCGGCGGCTGCGCGCTGC
>JGI12048J13642_10539036_pt1 | contig 10410 bp, 8 predicted proteins | sample ElkSlonscriptome_16_FD_13642 | JGI IMG/M metagenome (IMG submission 13642)
GCTAGTCCGAGGTTTTGTGTTAAACGACGCTCGAAGAGTCCTGAAGGGACGACAGGTACCTGGCCCAACTCCTGTCGTTCCTTCGGGACTCACGGACGCATAGGGACCCAAACCACGGACTAACGTCCGTGGCTATCACCTTCCGTGCCTTCGGCACTTAAAAGCGCAACTTCAAAACGTACGCGTCGGGTTATGAATCATCCGGACTAGCATGATCGCTACGAGGTAGGGAGCTTCGTGTTCGCTTTTTGACCGGTCATGCGACTGAGCAATAGCCCGACGAACAAAATCACCAACGTCCCAAAGACCGGAACCATGAAGGCGTGAAAGGGACTGAGCCAAGCAGCGGTTTGCTGCTCAAGATACACACCAGCACGTGCCAACGAACTTCCTTCGGGTTGAGACGAAAGGTAATCAATTACCTTCGGCAACGACATCCAAAGTACGGTAAGCACGCCTAGCGTTACTCCCGTTATCGCAGCACGATTTTTCGCCCGGCGGCTGATCATGCCCAGCAGGAACAATCCGCACATTCCGCCACCGAAGATGCCAGAGAGCGTCCACCAAATGTCCAAGGCGCTGTCGGTTAACTTGACGAGGATCAACGCCATACCGGTGCCTAGGATACCCCATAACACCGTACTCACATACAACGCCGTCATGCACTGCTTGTCATTGGCTGCGGGCCTGAAAAATCGACGGTAGTAATCGCTCATCAACAAAGTGGCCGACGAATTCAAGCTTGTGGAAACCGTGCTCATGGCGGCTGCGAAGACCGCAGCGATCAGCAAACCGGTCAACCCCGGCGGCAAGTGTTTGGTAATGAAGTGAGGAAACACACGATCACCGATGTCTTGATCGCTCAGCGCATCGGCCTGCTCGTTAAGCGTGGTTTGATAGGTCTCCGTCAATACCTTCTGGTCCTTATCAGCATAGGTTGGGTAGACGCCTTGCTGCATGAGCCGTTGGCCAGCAACCAATTGTTTGATTTCCGGTAACTCTTGCTTGTGCTGGCCGGAATGATAGTAGACAAAGAGGGTCGTGCCGAGGAAATATGTCGCCAGGACGATCCAGTCAAGGATGGTGAAATGTCGATTCATAATAGTAGGTTACTTGTGGAGCCTACAAACGAAAACCTGATTGTACGTGTTGCCTTCGAGGGCCACCGAGCGGACGTACGCAATCTGCTTTCCGTCTGGGGAAAACACAATTGCTTCAGGCCGAATCGAGTTTTCTGGTTTGGACCGCTGTGTAAGCCGCCACGTTTTTCCGGTGTTAGCGTTGGTAACCCAAACGCTTTGATCCATCGCGTGAGCAATCCAGCGGCCATCGCAGCTCCATGTAAACGTCGACGCGATATCGTATTGGTTGTCCGTGAGTTGCTTTGCGGAGCCGCCATTGGGCGAGACGGTCCAAAGCTGGACGATGCCTTGGTCGTCTTTCATCAAGAAGGCAATCTGAGAACCATCGGGCGAACTGCGCAGCCAATGCCGAGGACCTTGGACGCCGGGATATTTGCGATCCGCCGTGTACGTTAAACGTCTTTGAACAACTCCTTGCGGCGGAGCCGGACGCGTAGTCGCCGTCCCTTGTAAAGGTGCGTCGCCTTTGCGAGTCAAATCGTCGGGCAAATCGACCACAAAGACTTCGCTAATCGACTCTCCATCAGCAGTGACGACTTGCCCTTGAAATGCGATGGCTCGCTTTTGGCGGAGCCCGTCGCTGCGAACGTACCCATCGCGGCCGATCCAGCCATCCTCGAATGCACGACTAATCTCGTCAGAACCTGGCCGTGGATGGTTCACCGTCCGCGTGACCAGCACCGTGAAGTGGGAACCATCATGGTTTCTGGGGTGGCCTCGGTCGACGGTGACCGGTCCAGCCGGAATGCTGATGCCGATACCGCGTTGGTTAAGATCGTGCTCGCCGGAATCTCCCAAGGAGGCAAGCACCTGATCTTCATAGGTGAATGCGATCAACGTGCCATCAGGCGAAAACACATGCACGTGAGATCCTCCGCGAAGTGCCCCCCGCTGGAAAGGCGGCGTGAGATCGCGAGCATCCATATTGATCGCCGTGCCCGGTTGGTCCATGCGCACGATCACACCGCGGCGATGACAAAAGTTATACGACCATTCCGACGTTGGATGCTCGGGCCCATGAATGAACACGATGCGATCATCGGTGGGCGAAGCGGTGACGACACCGCAACAAGCACGATGACGCGATTCATAGAGAACCTCGACCTCGCCGGTGGTTGTATGGACACGTTCAATCCGTGTCCCGTCAAAATCGCTACCGTCAACCTTGCTTCGCACGTCATACACGATCCATTGACCATCGGCGGACCAAACACCGATGTTCGTCAAGATATGCCCATACTTGGCGTGCGTGAGTTGTCGCTCGACAGTCGAAACGTTCGTGAAATCGTCACCGCGGCAAAGGCTGTTAAAGGGCAATAACATGGCAATGATTAGAAGGGCTACATTCAATTTTTACTACCTCGCTCGATTCGTTCCAATTCTTCAATCAGATCGGGAGGAAGGTCATCGGCGATGGGAGCATTTGGCAAAAGCATCGCTTGCTGCTGATCGAGTTGCTCGACCGTTTCCCGACGACTGGCTTGAATATGCATGGCCATCATTCGCCGAGCTTCGGAGTCATCGCCTTCGCGAAGCGCCTCGACAATACGACGATGAAACTCGTAGGCACTTTGGACGACCGATTCGCTATGTCGCGGTCGCCGCAGCCCGAACAATCGCGAGATGGTCCGCGTGCGTTTGGTCAGATCGAGAATGCGTTGATTACCAGCCGATCGTACGATCAGCAGATGAAAGGCCATGTCAGCAGCGAGGAATCGCTTCAGGTTGGCGTCGTCGAGCACATTCGCATCGGAAGCGGCTAATTCGTCACCCAGTCGACGCATTTCGCCCGAGTACCGATCGAGTTGATCCAATGTCTCGTTGGTGATCAGCGTTGCCGCCTTACCGACCGCGAAGGTCTCAAGCGACTCTCGCAATTCAAACAACTCAATGATGTCGTGCCGTGTGAATTCACGCACCACCGTGCCTTGCCGAGCACGTTGTTCGACCCAGCCCTCGATAGCCAATGAACGGATTGCCTCACCAACCGGCGTTCGACTGATGCCAAGCTCATCGGCAATTTGCTTCTCCGAGATCCTCCCGCCTGCAGCAAATCGTCCCGAGAGAATCTCCGCTTGGATATGCTCATAAGCTTGTTGGGAGAGGGGTGATTCCACTTGCATTTCGGCGCAGTTAAAGAACGACTATTCGCCCCAAAGGACGACATACACCTGGTATTCCAGCAGGATACCAGAGCGGCGATCTGAAGTCAACTAACCAAAACCACGCTGTCCTTCGCCGATCTTCTAGCCAGAATCGATCAACGAGTCGCTCATGACGGACCGTTAGGCTTGCTGGATTCATTCGGCTAATCTATGGACTACGTCTGGAATTCCAACGGCCGGTAGTGTACAGTGAAGGTGTTATTCCTTGTTCTCTTTCAAGAATCTTTACCCATGCAGCAAAGCCGCCCACCACTTCGAGGCATCGTGCCACCATTGATCACTCCGCTATCACGGCGTGATGAACTCGACCATGAAGGACTTGAAAGACTTCTTGATCACGTGATCGAAGGGGGCGTGGCGGGAATTTTCATCCTCGGCACCACCGGCGAAGCGCCTAGCTTGAGTTACCGGCTAAGACGTGAGATGATTCGCGAAACGCTGAGGCTTGTCGATGGTCGCGTGCCCGTGCTGGTCGGAGTCACTGACACAGCGTTTGTTGAATCGGTGGAACTTGCCGAGTATGCAGCTGATAGCGGTGCAGCGGCGGCGGTTTTGACGACTCCCTATTACTTTCCTGCGGGCCAGACCGAGTTGACCGCTTATGTCGAAGCGATCACACCGCGGATCCCGTTGCCGCTAATGCTTTACAACATGCCCGACCTGACGAAAGTCTGGTTCGAGATCGACACGCTTCGCAAATTGACTGCTATCGAGTCGATTGTGGGCGTCAAGGATAGCAGCGGAGATCTACGTTATTTTGCTGAACTTTGCCAGTTGAAGGCCGAGCGGCCTGATTGGTCGATCCTGCTCGGCCCCGAAGCCAAGCTGGTCGAATCTCACCGGCTTGGTGGAGACGGCGGCGTATGTGGCGGTGCGAATGTGCTTCCTCGTTTGTTTGTCGAGTGCCACCAAGCTCTGTGCCGTGACGACGAAACCCGAGTGGCGGAATTACAATCGCAGATTTTAACGCTTCAAGGAATCTATGACGTTGGCAAGTATGCTTCACGGCATATCAAAGCGACCAAATCGGCTTTGTCACTGCTCGGCATTTGCAGCGACTTGCCAGCGGATCCGTTTCATCGCTTCTTGCCCCCCCAGCGTGCAAGCGTCGCAGAGATCCTGCACCGCATGAATGTGCTATCGGAACTGGAATCGCAGCCACCACGCCAAGTCGCACCTGTCGCGGTCCCTGGCAATGGAGCGGTGACCAAATAACCCCCTGCGACGCCAAAAAAGACTTACACGGCACTAGCCGAACCCACTCATTCTTCGGAAGAGTCTGTTTTGAAAGCTGCCCTGGTTACTCCGCAAGGACCTCTCGGACTCTAAGACCGAACTTGTCTCCAATTTTGACCGTTTCACCGAGGGCGATCGGGTGCCCACCGACTTCAAGGGTGAGTGGTTCGTCGCAATGAGTGTCGAAGGTCAGCATCGAGCCGGGGACCAAATTAACGATTCGGCTGAGAGGAACTTTCTGCTGGGCCAGCACGACACAGGCGTCGGTTTGGATGTCGAGAACGGCTTGAGAGAACCCTCGCTGTGAACTTGCGTCCATCGATTTTGCTCTTCAACAGGATTGGCAGATCGGAAAAAACGTTATTTCTAACCGGGTTATCGTCCTAATAACCGGCAAATCTTGCCTAGAATTGCCCCCAAGGGTCGGAAAGCTCGTTAATTCTCCGTTTTTTCTGACATTCCCCCCGAAAGAGGGTGTAGTGAGAGTCGCGGCGTAGATACATTATTGCTTGTTGGAAATTACACTCAACTGATCTTTGAAAAGAAAGCCGCGAAATGTGCTTATTGGCCGTTCAGTATCGCTTGGTTCCCGAAAGTCCCATTTTGGTCGCTGCCAATCGTGAAGAATACTACAATCGCCCTGGTTTAACACCCTCGATTCAGTCGGGCAAACCGAGAGTTCTTTGTGGCATTGACCAGAAAGCGGGCGGTACTTGGTTGGGTGTTAACCAGAATGGCGTATTTGTCGGACTTTGCAACCGGGCTACCACGATGCCGTTGTTCGGACAACGCTCACGGGGTTCGTTGGCTCTCGATCTTCTGAGGTGTACTTCGGCGGCAAAGGCTCTCGACAAAGCCCATGCTGAATTTGCCAAAACGCGTTACGAAGGTTGCAACATTATCATCGCAGACGCCAGCAATGGTTATGCGATACACGCCGATGAACGTCAAGAGGTCGTCGAACTGCAAGACGGCTTGAACATCATCGGTGCTCGTAACTTAAACGACCCCGAAGATCAACGCGTACGGATGGCCAGACGCTTACTGACGCTGCAAACACTCGATTCACCCGTCAAGTTCTTGGCGGTTGCCAGCAAAGTGTTCGCACGTGCTCCGGTCGGCCCAGGTCGCCCGAGCATGGTGGTACGCAATGCGGATTACGGAACCGTGTGCAGTTCGTTGATTGCCCTAGGCGTGAAACCACGCGATGCGATTTACCAATTCAGCAACGGCGCACCAGACCAAGCGAAGTATGAGGATTATTCGCCAATGCTGCGAGACATTCTCAGCCGCGGTCTTCGCGAAGCACGAACCAAGGCCAAGACGTCGTAAAGCGGTAATGTTTTCCGATTGGGCTAAAGATAACGGTTCGCCGAGTCGATATCACCTAGAGCGTAGGGTCGTTCGAGGGGGGATTCCTCGAATTCTTCTTTTGGATATGAATCGCCGTTTTCTAACGCCGTCAATCGCATTAACCCTTAGTGTCTTTTTATTGACGATGCACTGCGGCTGTGTCGCGATGAACATCCCTAGCGAACGGCGTGGGGATCCAACCGATGGCGGAGGCTTGTTTGGTTCTTGGGATCGCAAGACCTCGATACCGCACACGACACATCCACGCGAGGCATCGGAAGGATGGGAGATGACAGCCCCACCTTGCGAAGACGCCTTTTGCCAAGACCCGTTTGGTGGCCCGTTGGAGATTGATCCGTTTGACACATCGGTCGACTCGCAGGGGACACCGAAAGCCCCGGAAGTTCCATGGCCTCGTTTTCATCCCATCCCCACGCGTCCCGTTTTTGGGGGTACTTTGTAGCGAAAAAAACCGATGTGGTCAGAGAGAAGCGTCCGAAAACGTCAAGCGTTTCGGGTGTTTCGGGCGTTATAGGATGGCGGGCGAACGTCTTGACGCCTTCCGCTACCAGCCTTGACGCTTGGACGTGATCTCGATCATCGCTTCGTGCAGTTTCCCATTGCTGGCGACGACGCTCGATGGATTGATCGTTAATTCACTCCCGTTCGCGTCGGATATTTTTCCACCCGCTTCTTCGACGAACAATCGTCCGGCGGCGAAATCCCAGGGTGCCAATTTGTATTCAAAAAATCCACCGAATTGGCCGCAGCCGACGTAGCACAAGTCGATTGCAGCGGCACCGAAGCGGCGGATCCCGTGAATATCTTGACCAAAAAAGTCGTCGATCGCAGCCAAGGTACGTCGCATCATGGGTCCGCGGTCGTAATAGAATCCGCATCCCAACAGGGACTGGCTAAGCGTCGGATCGTCGGAAACGGAAACTTTCCGCGAATTATGGAAGGCACCGCCGCCGCGAGTTGCGGTGAACCACTCATCGCGGGCGGGGTTCAAAACGACCGAGGCGATTGGCTTGCCGTGGTGATAGTAGGCAATCGAAACGGCGAACTGGGGCACCTTGTGAGCGAAATTATTTGTGCCATCGAGCGGATCGATAATCCAAAGGTGCTCCGCGTCGGTGCAGCCGTTTGACAATGACTCTTCGCCAAGCAGTTCGTGGTCGGGATAGACGGACCTCAAAAAGCTCGCAATGGCGTTTTCACTTTCGATATCTGCGTCGCTGACAAGGTCGTAAGATTTGCCGCCAATCGCCGACTTGTCGCGGATTGCGACCCCGTCGAGGTAGTAGCGCATCAGAATATCGCCACCGAGCCGGGCGGCCTGTGTGGCAGTTTGAAGTAGGGAGGCGGGGTCAAGCATGAGAGAGGCAAATGGGAGAGACGGGAAACGGAGCCAGGGAAACCGAGACAGGGAAATCCTGTGAATGTGTCAACCAATGGATGACGTGTAACGATTTGCAGGATAAAATCGGTACGTCCACGGTAGATCACTGAACCGTCGAAGGGTTGATCTGCGTAAACTATACCAGCAGCCTAGCGATGAGCTATCCTAGGAAGCTAGCGTTGAGCTATCCTAGGAAGCACTCGCATCGGCTTTCGTCTTCGCTGAAAGCCCTGCTTGGCGTCCTGCCCAAAAGAAACTTTTAGAGCCTATCCGAAAAGGGGTCTGACCCTCTCCGGCGAGGCCAACAACGCAACTAAAATCGACTCGCATCCAAAGGGTCAGACCCCTTTTCGGATAGGCTTTTAATCAATTCGAGTTACTTGAATGAAACGCATCACCATGTCTGCGAAATCGCTTATTTCCGCCACGCTTGCGGTTGCCAGCTGCTTGTTGCTCGTTGGCTTGTCTCCCCCTGCTTACGCGGAGCTGCCTTCGTTCGACAAAGTATCGGAAGGTTTTGAGCCAATTGCTGTATCGGACCAGCAAAAGGACAAAGGCCTGTTCAACGTTTGGCAGAAAGAAAAGGAAGCCCAACTGATTGGCGAATTACCGAAAAATTTCGCTGGCAAAAACTACTTCTTAGCGTTGACGGTGGGCAGCGGGGATGAGTACGCGGGCCTTCAATCGGGTGATTGGGTCATCCAATGGCGTCGCTACGGCGATCGATTGGCCGTGATCTCGCCGAATTTGGCGATCCGCGCCACCGGTGATGCTGAATCCAAAGCTTCGGTGAAGCGATTGTTTACCGACCAAGTCTTGCTCGATTTGCCCATCTTGGCGATTGGGCCCAATGGAGGACCTGTGATCGACTTGGACGCGCTACTTGTCGGCAATGCTTCGAGATTCTTTGGTCCGTCCGTGCGCATCACGAACTCACGCATCCAGAAAATCGATTCCGCAAAAGTCTTTCCTGAGAACGTTGAGATCGCTTTTGAAATCGTCGGCAACGGTGGAAAGTTGCAATCGATTCACTATTCCTTTAGCGAGGTTCCTTCGGCCAACAACGGATTCAAAGCACGCGTTGCTGACGAACGGATCGGTTACTTCGTAACGTCGTTTGCCGACTTAAGTAAGTACGAAGACGATGACACTCGCGTCCGTTACATCAATCGCTGGAACCTGCAAAAAAGGGACAGCAAGTTGAAGCTGAGCCCACCGAAGGAACCGATTCGTTTTTATGTCGAGCATACTGCGCCGGTTCGTTATCGACGTTGGATCAAGAACGGTGTTGACTATTGGAACAAAGCATTTGAAAAAGTTGGTTTGGTCGATGCGATTGTGATCGAGTACCAGGACGCCGAAAGTGGTGTTCACATGGAAAAGGATCCCGAAGATGTTCGCTACAACTTCATTCGTTGGCTAAACAACGATGTGGGGACAGCCATCGGTCCTAGCCGAGTGCATCCTGAAACGGGAGAAATTCTCGATGCCGACATCATTTTGACCGATGGTTGGATCCGTCACTTCAACTTCAATTATCACGACTTGATGCCGAAGTTGGCGATGGAAGGAACGAGTCCCGAAACATTGGCATGGTTGGCGAAACACCCGAACTGGGATCCCCGCATTCGTTATGCTCCGGCGGAACGTGCCGCCCAATTGCAAGTGCAATTCGCCCGTGAAGCTCAATTGCCGATGGCCGGTTTCACGATGGCTCAAGCGGACCCCTCGTTGCTGGGCGATCAAGAATACGATGGTCTGTTCGGAGCCATTAGCCAAAAAAATGGCCTTTGCATGGCCGCGACTGGCAAGCACCTTGATCTGGCAATCGCTCGCATGAATTGGAGTCTGGCGTTGCTAGACGACAATGAATTGGCGGAGTCGACCCAGAAGGCGACCAAGGATGAGGAAGAAAAAGAGGACGCCGAAGATGCTCAAGAGGACGAAGAGAAAGTAGCGAAGAATGACAAGGAAGAGGAAAAGAAGGCCGATGATGAGTTGCTCGATGGCATGCCAGAATGGTTCGTTGGACCGCTGCTAGCTGACTTGGTCGCTCACGAAGTCGGGCACACACTGGGCCTTCGTCACAACTTCAAAGGCTCGGCCTTGTACAAGCTCGATGAAATCAACAGCGAAAAGATCAAGGGGAAAGAGACCTTTGCTTCTTCGGTCATGGATTACTCACCGATCAACTATCGCTTTGAATCGGGAGAGGTCCAGGGTGATTATGGGATGATCGATATTGGCCCCTATGATTTCTGGGCGATTGAGTACGGCTATACATTCGACGACAAAAAACTTGATGACATTTTGAAGCGATGCAGTGAACCGGAACTACAATACGCAACCGATGAGGACACCACCGGTCCCGATCCCCTGGCACGCCGATACGATTTTGCGGCGGACCCTTTGGCGTACGCAACCGAACAAATGAAACTTGTCAAGCTTTACCGCGAAAAGTTGCTTGATCGATTCGTCGACGATGGCGATAGCTGGGGCAAGGCACGGCGAGGCTATGAATTGACCTTGGCGATGCAAACAAAGAGCGTCAGTATGATGGCGAACTGGATTGGCGGTGCGTTCGTCAATCGCGATAAGAAGGGCGATCCTGGGAACCGTCCGCCCGTCGAGGTCGTGCCTGCGAAGGATCAACGCGATGCGCTGAAATTTGTAATCGACACCAGTTTCAACGATGAGGCGTTTGGGTTAAACGCTGAACTACTCGAACGGATGAGCGTCGACAAGTGGATCGATGCTGGCTACCAAGCAGCAATGACCAGCGAAGCAACTTGGCCGATTCATGATCGTATTTTGAATACGCAAGCGTCAGCGCTGACCCTCTTGATGAATCCAACAACCCTTCGCCGTGTCTACGACAATGAAATGCGGTTGCCGATCGAGCAGGAGGCATTGACGCTGCCCGAATTGCTCGACACCGTCGGGACGGCGGTCTGGAGTGAACTGAGTTCAGAGTGTCCCGAAAACCGGAACGATCGCAAGCCGATGATCAGCTCGCTTCGTCGCAACTTGCAACGCGAGCATCTGCAGCGATTGTTTGACCTGGTACTGGAGCAATCTTCCAGCACAGCGGCTTACAAGCCAATTAGCAACT
>JGI12048J13642_10201286_pt1 | contig 10409 bp, 9 predicted proteins | sample ElkSlonscriptome_16_FD_13642 | JGI IMG/M metagenome (IMG submission 13642)
ACTATATTCTAGACCAAAAGTTTTATTAGCTCAAATAACTATCCCGACTAACTTTCAGCGTTTCTTTGAATGATTTTTGAATATTGGCTTTTTTGAAACAGTGAGCTATTTTCTCTGCTAGCATCTGAAAGCCCCTTTTCTAAGTGATTTAAAGGATTTGCAACAATGCCCAAGAAACCGACCCTTCACGCCTACTCAGACCAACTGGCGTTTGAACGGTTAATATTGTTAATTGCGACCATCCTACAATATCCGGGGGTGGGTAATGAAAAACTTCAAGAACATGATGCTTCTGGGGATGCTTTGATAGCTGTGCAGAAACGGTTATGGGAAATGGCACTTCGCTGCGGGGTGAATTTTCCTGAAGGGTATCCTTCCACGTCCAATTTGCGGAAAGACCTACAAACGCTGCGTCGTTACGGTTTACTTCAGCATCGGATGTACCGTTGGGGATATTATCTTGGTTTGGCTGTCCTCGACCAACAACAACTCCGGTTAGCTCTACAAGCTATTGCCTCCCAAGCTCAATACCTCGGTGAACCCCAAGCCAAACAAGTTTATCAAATTCTCGAAAAACGCCTGCGAGGTTTGGATGATGACCTGGGCGGTGAACTCTTTTATCCAGTTCGTCAACAGCTAAATCGGGCGATTATGTTTACTGACCCCGAAGAAATGGTCGAGCAGGGAGAATGGGAAGAAACTCTATTTCACCATCTTGATATTGTTGAGCAAGCCATCCTGGGAGGTAATGCAATTGAACTGTCGCGTCGCTACGATGTTTATGGTCACGAACGGGTGGGAATGGAACAACTGTGGCCATTGCAGCTTGTCTTTTATAACAGTGCTTGGTATCTGCTCTATGAAGATTTTCAAAGGCATCATCTAGCCATCGGAAGAATTGACCGCTTTGGAGAATATTGTCAGGTTCTTAATACTCCCCACCGTTCTCTTTCTATCCAACGCCAACGCCTCACCGATGCCCACAAATTGCTTAATAATGGTTGGGGTTTATATTTGGGAGATACCAAAGAACAAAAAGATGAACTGTGCGGACGTTTGCAATTTACTTTAATTCATGTCCGGTTTTTTCCCCCAGTTGCAAAGATTATCCTTGAAGGCAGTCGCCGCCATGCTAAACAAGAACTTGCTCCTCAAAAAGATGAGCAGGGAAATCTTCGGTTTGTTGATTATTACGTTAAACTTCCACCCCGCTCTCATAAGGAATTTCTACTCTGGATAAAAGGTTATATGGAGTCTGTACAGGTGATTGCTCCTGCATTTTTGGCAACTGAACATTTGGAATCTGCTAGAAAGTTGCTTGAACGTTATCAAACTTCTGTTAGCAATTAATTTCCCTAGCGAGTAGGAAGATGAGTTATTACGAAGGTATAGCAACTTTGAAAGAGCAGTTTCCATTCAATTAATTTCCCTAGCGAGTAGGGAGACAGGTGTAAACATGGGAATTCTAATGGATGAAGATTGGGGGTTTCCATTCAATTAGTTTCCCTAGCGAGTAGGGACAAAACAATGAAAGCCATTAAATCGTTTTTCATCGCAAGTTTCCATTCAATTAGTTTCCCTAGCGAGTAGGGACAGTTTCCTTTGGCTCGGGGCGAAACTAACTGCTTTGGTTTCCATTCAATTAGTTTCCCTAGCGAGTAGGGACGTATATTTACGATCAGCAAGCCGAAGCCGAGAATATAGTTTCCATTCAATTAGTTTCCCTAGCGAGTAGGGACTGAGTACGTCCAAATAGAAGGATCAATCACCATGGGTTTCCATTCAATTAGTTTCCCTAGCGAGTAGGGACTTTCACATAAAAAAACAGAGGACGGTTTACAACTTGTTTCCATTCAATTAGTTTCCCTAGCGAGTAGGGACAACACCTATACGGGAGCGATTGACTATATAACCGAGTTTCCATTCAATTAGTTTCCCTAGCGAGTAGGGACAGATTTTTACAAAAAACCGGATATCATTCTCTATTATGAGGGTTTCCATTCAATTAGTTTCCCTAGCGAGTAGGGACATGGGATTGATGAATGAGGAAGACTATGATCCACAGTTTCCATTCAATTAGTTTCCCTAGCGAGTAGGGACATCAAAGCGTCTTCTTTTATAGAAGATATAAACAGCGTTTCCATTCAATTAGTTTCCCTAGCGAGTAGGGACACTTACGGCTCATGAATATTGAGTCTCGCGTAGAAGAGTTTCCATTCAATTAGTTTCCCTAGCGAGTAGGGACAAGAGATTGACAACATGGGCGGAATCGATACCGTCAGTTTCCATTCAATTAGTTTCCCTAGCGAGTAGGGACGGAGGTGAAATCCTACCTTGAAGGAACTCTTTTCCTGGATGAGTTTCCATTCAATTAGTTTCCCTAGCGAGTAGGGACTTCTATGGATTTATCTGATCAAGATAAACAACTTCTGTTTCCATTCAATTAGTTTCCCTAGCGAGTAGGGACGTTCTAGGCTTAGTAGTTCTCTTTCAATCTGTTAGTGCGAGTGTTTCCATTCAATTAGTTTCCCTAGCGAGTAGGGACCTGGATTCAATTAATCCCCGCGTCCCATTTGAGACATGTTTCCATTCAATTAGTTTCCCTAGCGAGTAGGGACGATGCCAAAATACATCGGATGCAACTGCAAAGATCAGTTTCCATTCAATTAGTTTCCCTAGCGAGTAGGGACCAAAGTGAGAGAGGCGTTAAGCGCGCCCTCTGACGCTGTTTCCATTCAATTAGTTTCCCTAGCGAGTAGGGACTAGGAGTTAAAAGCTATTTGATGGAGTTCATAGAAACCCAGTTTCCATTCAATTAGTTTCCCTAGCGAGTAGGGACTAGGAGTTAAAAGCTATTTGATGGAGTTCATAGAAACCCAGTTTCCATTCAATTAGTTTCCCTAGCGAGTAGGGACCCGATGGGAAACGACGGGGATACAACTTTCTTCTGAAGAAGAAGTTTCCATTCAATTAGTTTCCCTAGCGAGTAGGGACGAGGCGGCAGCTTGGATGTGCGAAAACTACTATGATATGTTTCCATTCAATTAGTTTCCCTAGCGAGTAGGGACCAGACGTTGATCCTGACCAAGTATTCGATTCCGATTGGTTTCCATTCAATTAGTTTCCCTAGCGAGTAGGGACCTCTATTTTTGTGCGGAGAAATTTCTCCGTGGAAGGTTTCCATTCAATTAGTTTCCCTAGCGAGTAGGGACAGGGGTAGAAATTTCCACCTCTGCTGTTCAAAAAGAGTTTCCATTCAATTAGTTTCCCTAGCGAGTAGGGACATCAAAAATTGGAGTATTAAACAATGACAACTAAAAACCTCGTTTCCATTCAATTAGTTTCCCTAGCGAGTAGGGACTCCTCTCTATTAAAACCCTTATCCAGTCGGATGTCTAGAGGAGGTTTGCGAGGCTCACCAAAATCGAGCCAATTTTTGTCTCACCTGAACGGGATAAAATCGCTGAAACTCATACGGAGTCTACTATCGAGGCTCCCAACGAAATCTCGTCAATACAGCCATTTTTCCTGAGCCTCGCTAAACAATTATTGAACGGGGAGCTTCAGCAACAGGTTGACCTACGCCCCAAGCTTCAACTTGAGTCCAAGTGTGTCCAGACAGGGGATAGAAGCGAATGCTGTCTTCCTGCAAATTCACCCGAAGTTTCATCCGTTTTCGCAACTCATTGTATTTATGGGGAGTTAGAACGCATTCAAAAACCGAATATTGAACTCGCTTTCCATAGCCTTCAAGCAAACTGGAAACATTTCTGCGACGTTTATTGCTCGGAATATCATAAGCTACAATATACAGCATAATTTAACGGTTCAGGTAAGGTTGATATTGATTAGCCGAATCGTAAACAAACCGCTTAAAGACCTTAATTTGTTGGTTAATTAAATCCCAACGAGGTTGAGAATCTCCCGAATTACTAGACACTTTTTCTTCCATCCGCAATACAAAAGCCTTTAAATATTTGACTCGTCCCGAATTATTTAGATAACAACCTCCATTGCGGTACTCAAAATCGGTTTCAGCACTCACAATTTTTCGGTTAATCAAATACAGAACCAAAGAATCAACAATAGGTGCGCGAAATTCTTCAATCAAGTCTGAAACCAAAGCTGCATGGCGCTCACTCCCTTGATGCAAACACCCAAAATAAGGATCGAGTCCCTGAAGTTCTATCAAACTGTAGATGTGATTCCACAACACTTGTTGACACTCCCCGCAATAAATTACGGGGATTCTTGGTTCACAGATCAAACTTTCTAGTACAGGATTGCTCCAACACTAAAAGCGGTTCAATCTCCCCAAGCTTTAAAGATCCGGTCTGCCCGACCGTACTGAGAGCCTTTTTTAAGATGTTCTTAGCCGCGTTAACATCTCTATCTTCGCTGTATCCGCAGTGATGGCAAATATGCGTTCTGGTTGATAGAGACTTAGGAACTTTCTTGTCACAGTTAGAACAGTTTTGAGATGTATTATGGGGAGCAACCGGAATAGTTAGCTTACCATATTTAATTGCAAAATATTCCAACCAATGACGAAAAGTTGACCAAGCAACATCTGAGATTGATTTAGCTAAATGTCGATTTTTTACCATGCCTTTAACATTTAAGTCTTCGTAGGCAACCACATCGTTAGAGTGGATTACGCAGTACGCAACTCGCTTGCAATACTCTTTACGCTGCCGACTTACTCGTAAATGTTTTCGGGCATATCTACATCTAGCTTTATGGTAGTTTTTAGACTGCGGCTTAACTCCTCGAATGTACTTCTTGGATTTTCTGCGATTAGCACGATTTAACTTTTTTTCAGCTTTCCTGTAGAACTGAGGATTTTCGATAGTATTTCCTGAACTATCTGCCAAGAAATACTTGATTCCAACATCTAAGCCTATTGCTTTACCCGTTGGTTCTGTTTCTACCTTGACATCAACTGAAATACAAAACTGCACGTAGTATCCATCTGCTCTCCTGACTAATCGAACCCGCTTCATGTCTTCAAGTTGAGAGAAATGAAGATCATAGGTTCCTTTTAGCTTAAGTTTCCCAATCCCGTTTTTATCGGTGAAAGTAATCGCCTTTCGGTTTTCTGAAAGCTTCCACCCGGAAGTCTTATATTCAACAGAACGTGCGTGTTTCTTGAATTTGGGAAACCCTTTCTTTCCAGATACTTTGCGCTTGCAGTTGTCGTAAAATCGACTAATCGCACTCCAACTACATTCAGCCGCAGACTGTCTAGCCTGAGAGTTGAGTTTGTTCGCAAAAGGATATTGTTTAGCCAGTACCTTGCAATATTTATTGAGGTCGTATTTGCCCACCTTTTTGTTGTCCATCCAGTATCTTAAACAAGAGTTGCGGATGAACCTGTAGGAGCGTATCGCCTCATCAATTGCTTGATACTGGCTATCTTTCCCTTTTGCTTTGAACTCGAAAACTATCAATGCTTGACTTACTGCCTCATAATCTATGCTGGCTATCATAGCATAAAAATACCCACTGCCATTTAAAAATGGCACTCTTGCTTATATCCCCCGGATGAATCGCGGGGGTTTTACGCATCGCCCCCATAAAGCATTAGTCGGATTTCCTGGAGGACGCTTAGAACGTTCGGTAAACACAAATTCTGAATTGCCAATACAGGTTCCAAAAGCCTTAAAATACGCAGCAGCGCCCGCCCCTTCCAGCCCCATCAATCGTTCCCAAGTTTCAGACATTGCTACTTTGTCCATCAAATAGCCTAAACTCTTAATTACTAAAGCCAGAGTTTCTGAAGGTTGGCGGCGGTGTTGGCGTTGCAAAATCGTTCGAGAATTCTTCAGTTTAGCTTGCACAATTTGACAGGCAACTAATAATTTATCCTTCACCGAAAGTTGTTGTTGATAGTGACTGAGATAGTGATAACCTTGTTTAACTGGGAGAATACGCCCGTAGCAGTATCCGGTTTTCGATAGATAGCCAATGGTAATATTACGTTTTAGACAAGCTTGAACAGCTTGGGTGCTAACTTGAGATTTACCAAATATTAAAACCTGCTCAAGTAGAGGAAGCTGCACCTCGACTTCGACTTCTTTTTTTCGTTTAATTTGCAAGTTTTCTTGAGCCTTACAAACCGAACATCCTTGCTGAGAGACATACAAAGTCAGCATTAACTGCAATCTCCTTTGCGAATTGGATAATTGCCGAAGGGTTTGATATTCACTGTAGATGACCTTTGGTTGGATTGAATGTTACACTTTTATCCTCCTGGTTTTGAGGTTTATCAGATCGACAATCTTTTGGTAGACCCAACGAGTTCTAGTATGGGTATAGTCAGAATAACTGGCACAATTGAAGTACCTTTAACTCAAAAAGTTCCAGAATCGAACAGTGCTGCTGCATTGACCGGGATAGGCATAATTGGGGCTACTTTATTATTACGCCGACGAGTTAATAATTCCTGGTAGAACTTATCTTTCGTACCCAATACCTTCTCACAAAAAAACCCCAGACCAATAAGGTTAGGGCTTGAGCGATTACAGTAACTTAAGGAGATTAGAGCGAATCACAGAGAGAGCCTGAATTTCAGTTAGGAACTACTATATTGTTTAAAGTTTGAGTAAACTGTTGGTGGCAATTCAGATGATTTGTTTTTCATCTTGTCTTCAATATAAACCTAGACAACCTTAAAAATCTTCGTGGAAATTACGGAACTTTCAAAAACAAAAAAATTCATCGCTCTCCGTGAAATTACTGAGTTGACCGTTGGGATATTTGAGTTGAGAGGTTGAATGCCTTCGACGAAAATTGATTTATTCAACAATAAGTGATTATTTATTCAATACTCCAATAAAAACTATAGCTAATGGGGGGTTGGGCAATGGGTTCGGTAATCTTACGGAGAAGTAACCAATTTTTGCTGCTTTTAAGTTATCAAAGTTCAGTAATTATCCCGTCGATATCTAAGGTTTTTCAGCTTATTGTTGAACCAGGAACAGAATTCACTTGTATCATTCGAGTAACTAATCATGGTTGAACTAATTCTTAATGCTCTACTATGGATCATTACAGGGTTCATTGTCTGGAAAACTCACCTCTGGGTTTTCAAATCATCTGGATGGCTTTGGAGAGGGATAATTTGCGCTGCGCTGATGGGATTCTTCTTCATTCCAATTTTCATTGCACCGCTATTTTTTCAGGGTCTAGATTGGTTGGGTGCCATCGGATTAGCAATAAAAACCAACTTTTACTTCATGCTAGCTGCAATTCCTGGACTATTAGCAGTGGTGGGAACAGCCTTAGTTCTGGTTCAACTTGGGGTAATTACTTCAACGTCATTATAATCGACTGCTTTTAGTTTGTTGGCAATTCGTGACAGCTTAATCAGCGCATTAGCTCAACTAGAGAGAAAAAAATATCAGTGAAACTCTAGTCTACTTTGTTTTAACTTGAGAGGGATAAAATTAGTGAAGCCCCCGGCTTGCAAGCAACTACGGTTACGTTTCCATGGCTTTTTGGGTTGAGTAAGCCGCAGTTGTTAAAATTTCAGCAGCTTGTTTAATTTCCTCATCGGTTGTAAACTTGCCAATTCCAATTCTCAACGCACTTTCTACCAACTCTGAAGGTAAACCCAAAGCTTGCAGCACATGGGAAGGCGCTTCCACACCCGACGAACAAGCAGCCCCCCTAGAAATAGCTAATTTTGAACGCACTCTGGCAATTATCGCACTGTTAGGAATGCCGGGGATTGAGATGTGGAGATTTCCCGCTAAACGGGAGTCGATGTCTCCATTAATCACTAAAGTTGGAATAGCATCCGATAGCAGGTTTTGAAGTCGATCTCGCTTGGTGGCGATCGCCAATTCATCTTTTTCCATCTCCAACTTTCGCAACCGACAAGCTTCTCCAAGTCCTACAATTCCCGGCACGTTGAGAGTTCCCGATCGCATTCGGTTCTGATGTCCGCCGCCGTAGAGAATGGGTTTTAGTTGATGTTCTTTCTGCACCACCAATGCTCCCACACCTTTTGGCCCGTAGAGTTTATGGGCGGAAATCGCAAGATAGGTAATTCCCCATTCTGCAAAATTAATCGGAATTTTACCAACAGTTTGGGAAGCATCGCAAAGAAACGGAATCTTATATTTTTGAGCAATCTGACCAATTTGTTGAATAGGATAAATGTTGCCAATCTCATTATTAGCTGCCATAATGCAGAGTAGAGAAAGACCGCTAGCGCAGATTTCTTCTAAATGTTCGAGGTCAATTCTTCCTTTAGAATCAACTGGAATTTGAATGATTTCTGCAAGTCCTTTTTTGGCAATTGCTTCACAAGTATCTAAAACAGCTTGATGTTCAACCGTTGTTATAGCAATGCGAGGTAATGCGTTAGAAAGACTGCCGAAAATAGCAAGATTAATACTCTCCGTTGCCCCCGATGTCCAAACAATCTCTTTAGGAGAGGCTCCAATTAAATCTGCAACATGAATTGCAGCTTGCTCGACGGCTTCTTCGGCTTCATCTCCATATTCGTGATCGATACTGCTGGCATTTCCAAATGCTGTGGTCATATAATAAAGCATTCGTTCCGCAACTCTTTGATCAACGGTCGTGGTTGAATGATAATCAAGATAAATGGGTTGATTTGGTTTAAATTGAGATGTCATATTTCTCGCTTTTCTACTGTTTAAGTTTAACTCTGTAAAAAATTTCGGAGTGATGAGGAACGCTGAGATTATAACGATGGGGCAAGAAATATAATAGCCAGCGCATTAAAGTTTGCCAAGATCTGTTAGCATCAAACTCTGAAATTTGCTGACAGGGAAGAGTCCTTAATAGGTTTCTCACTGCACCAAATCTTTGAGGAGTAGATACAAATGAGTCAACTGTTTGAACAATTGGTTTTTGAAGCAAGAGAGTTCCTACATAAGTTTTAAACGCTTCTTGGGTTAAATTTTCGGGAACTGGAAGTGATTGTAAATCAGTCAGTGCAGAATTAATTGTTGTAGTTGTCAACTTTTCTAATTTTCCACAGTAAGCCAGGTAAAGGTCTTGTGGATGCCGCAAAATTGGTAGCCACTGCTCATCCGAAATCAAACGGTCAGATTGTTCTATCAAATCAATATGGAACGTGTAAATAGGGAGAGAAGGTTTAGTTTCATTTAGTAATTCAACAGTTCGATGGAATTGCTGAAATATCCCCTCATCAACCTCAATACAATTTTTTAGTAACTCAGTTTCAAACGCTTGGAGATAAAGGTCAGTTGCCGACATAGAAACTAGAATTTCCAGATTAGAAGGAGTTGACCAACCCAGCGCTTTAGCAGTTAGATTAGCAGAACCAATCAAACAGTTTTGATCAGCTCGATAAAATTTGGCGTGTAAGTGAGGTTTGAGCCAAAGAGAGGTTTGCGGACGATTTTTAACAACAGACCACACTTCTAAATCGCTAACTCCCGCAACAATTTCCTCTGGCTGCCAACGTGTGATACATTTCACTATAATCTCAGATGAAATCTGACTAAAAAGCCGCTCTAGCACAGAAACCTTGATGAAGGGTGCAGCCAGTAAAATTTCATCACGAGCTTCTTTACAGAGTTGTTCAAGTTGGTGTCCAGGTAAAATCACAGTTAGATATTAGTTATTCCTCGCGCTCTAAAAATAACCGAGCCATACTTCCCCAATCTTCACGGACTTTCCGAGCCGTATCACGAAGCTTCCCACTGGGTTGCTCATCTTCGTACCTCGCCCAAGCAAATAGTAACAGTTCCAGTCCTTTACAGGATTTAGCGAGACGCGATCGCAAAGTTTCTTCATCAACATCATCAATATCTTGCTCTAAAACTTCAACGAGATTTTCATAGGCAGGATGGTTCGTGTTAAGAATCACTAAAATTGCTCCACCTTTAGGCTTTACTGAAAAAAAGGCACTACTGTCGAGGGGTGCTGCCTCAAAATCATATTTTATATTGTCTGACACCATAGAAGCGGCTAACTCTTCAGCTTGGGCTTCTGTAACGCCGCTATGGACTAATTCCTCCTTAATCTCCTTTTGCCGTTGTTCGGCAGGCAAGGACTCTTCCTCATCACTTTCTCCGTGATACCCCTCCGCTTGGCGCTCTCTTGTGACTGCCGTTGCCCGTTGTTGGGAAGTAGAACCATTGTACCGCTTGGAATTATTGCTGCGAGTTCCCTTAGTTTGAGCTTTAATTAATTCCCGAATTATACTCAGTTGAGACTGAATTTTATGAGCAATTTCAATCAGAGGTTCTCTAGGATCTTCTTCCTGTCTTAATTCTTCTTTTAATTCAGTGATTGTTTTTCCTCCTTTGAGCAGAGATTCAAGCTCGATGTTAATTAGCTCGGCGAAATTTCGGGCTGATTGTTTATTATTTGTGACTCCAAACAGGTCATCTAGAGAGGGAGGA
>JGI12048J13642_10019991_pt1 | contig 10394 bp, 10 predicted proteins | sample ElkSlonscriptome_16_FD_13642 | JGI IMG/M metagenome (IMG submission 13642)
GAGAAATCTTACCCAAACAGGGTTGGTTGACAAAGCAGATGTTGCCGCTGTAAAAGATATGCTTAACAAATAGTTAAAACAGGTTTATAATCCGGAGGATGAGTTCAAAGTTCGCATATTGAGTGCGGCACTTATTTTCAAAAACAAAACAAAATGCCAAGATCAGTAAATTCAGTAGCCTCGAGGGCAAGAAGAAAAAAGGTCCTCAAGCAAACCAAAGGGTACTTTGGTAGAAGAAAAAACGTATACACGGTAGCAAAGAATGCCTTGGAAAAGGGATTGGTTTATGCGTATCGTGACAGACGTCAAAAGAAAAGAAACTTCCGCTCATTGTGGATTCAGCGTATTAACGCGGGAACGCGCGAACACGGCATGTCCTACTCTGAATTCATGGGCAAACTTAAAGGAAAGGATATTCAACTCAACCGAAAGGTATTGGCTGATTTAGCCATGAACCATCCTGATGCTTTTAAAGCTATTGTCGATTCGGTAAAGTAACCCGAATCAAATCTTATTTTTGGGGAGCAATTTTGCTCCCCTTTTTTTTGTCCTGTTTTTAACTTAGAGATTGACACAAAGATGAGATCGACCACTCTTCTGATATTTTCCCTACTTACCTTTTCGTTGAGCGCACAAAGCTTTGAAGACTTTTATTCAATTCCAAAGAATGAGCTCTCGACTACACTGGAAGCCGCTCCGAAACTTTGCGATTTCAAGTCAGGCCTATGGGTAAATGCAGCCATGCCCAATATTGAAAAAGAACACTTGGGAAAAATGACCATAGTGCATTTTGGAACCTTCGACAATTTCATGTCGACTGCAGACATGAAAGACCTGAGTCAATTGCAAACAGAGTTTCCTCATATCAGAATAATCATTTCATTGAATCCGAAATTTGGTTATCCTACAGAGGAAGCAGAAATTCTTGATGAGCTTGAGAAGAGACAAATACCACTACCTGTTTACGTAGACAAAGGATTTGAACTATGGGGATGTATGGGTGTGGAGTTTTGGCCAACCACCATGTTCTTCGGTCCTCAGGGCGACTTAATTGAGACGCAAGAGGGCAGATTAGAAATGAGAGAAATCAAGATGGCTCTACCCGAAGTCATCAATCGATTGGCCCCGAGTATGGACAAAAATCCAGAACCATTCTACGGAATGCCTCCGGGGCGATGGAACAAACGAACCGTATTGGAATATCCTGCCGGACTTACCGTCAATGAAAGAGAAAGCATGATCTTCGTATCTGACCTCATCGGAAATCGCATTCTCGGTCTCACCGTCGATGGAAATGTAATCTACTGCATTGGTAGCGGTGAAGAGGGATTTAAGAACGGAACACTGGAACAGGCTACGTTTAACAATCCAAGGGGCTTGGCGATGGATTCGGAAAACTTTATTCTTTATGTTGCCGATTCAGAAAATCACGCCATCAGAAAGGTAGATTTGATGAACGATGAGGTGACTACCTTAATTGGTATCGGTAGAGCTCCGAGGCAAATGCCGAAAAAAGTGGTGAGTGCAAACTCCTCCATCAATACACCCGCTGACTTATTGCTGAAAGGCCACAATCTCTACATCACCATGCAAGGTGGTAATCAAATTTGGAAATTGGACCTACGGACAAACGTAGGGGAACCAATAGCCGGTTCAGAAGAGTTTGGCTATTCGAACGGAGAAGCCTCAAAAGCAAATTTAGCTGCTCCATCGGGTTTAGCCGAGGACATCTCAGGAGCCCTGTTCTTTACCGAAGCCCAAGCATCTTCGCTTAGATACATTGACAAGAATGAAATCGAACCCGTAGTAGGTAAAGGGATTTTCTCGTTTGGTTATGCCGATGGTAAAAAGGAGGAGATCAAGATGCGCTACCCGAACGGAATGGTGAATTACGCTAGCACCATCTACCTGGCGGACACTTACAACCACTGCATTCGAGCAATCGAACCGTTCAAAAGAAAGTCAGAAACCATCGCGGGAAATCCGGATATTGCAGGCTACCGAAACGGCTTCACTCCCCTATTCAATCAACCGATGGATGTGGATGTGCTGGACAATACCTTAATCATAGCCGATGCAGGTAACGGGGCCTTGCGAACCTACAACCTCGAAACCGCCGAGGCAGGTAGCATAGGTTTGATCAATTACGAATGTATCGGTCGTGGTGAAAGCAAGAGCCTCATGGATTTAAGAGATGGCCCCGACATTACTGTAGGAAACGGTTTGAATGAGGTGATTTACCGACTTGATCTCGGTGAGCACTATGAATTAGATCCAACGGCTTTTCAAGATGTCAATCTGAATACACGACACGCAGGCATAGAATTGATCGATTCAGATTTTAGCGATGGAGAGTTGCTTTTTACTTTTATGCCTGACTCCACTTCCGGCCGACCTTTTTTCACCATGGAGTTTTCGCTCTTCATCAGATCGGTAGACGATTCGTCAAGACAATATCGAAAATCCGTCAGTTTTGTTCACAACATCAAAACAGATGAAGAGGCAGGATTTAACCACGAGGTTTTGACACCCTATAATCCGGAGATCGGCAGAGAGTAAAATCACTTTATTCCAAAATTCTGCTCAGCCCTTTTGCCGCTAAATCGTATTGTGGATTTACAGATAAAGCTTGGCGATACGAATTCTCTGCTTCGCCGTAAAGCTCCATCTCTTCGTAGGCTAAACCGCGATTGTAAATAGCCTCTACATAATCGGGTCTTGCTACGATGGCCGAGTCGAAGTAAGCCACAGCGGTATCAAAAGCCAAGTATTCCGTCAAGTACAAATAGCCAAGGTTATAATAAGCCAAGACATTCTTGGGATCCGCTTTTAGCATATCAAAATAAGTATTACGCGCACGATCTATTCGATTGCCCGCTTGTAAAAACATCCCTTTGTGATAGTAAGCTTCGGCGCTCTTGGGTTTTAGCTCGAGAGCCGTATTGAAATATTCTAAAGCAAGTGGATCACCTTGAAAAGCATATAGACTTCCTAATTCCATATAAGCCTCATAAAGCTCGGGCTCAACCTCAATGGCCGTTTGAAAAGAAGACTTGGCCGTAGCAGTGTCGCCTGTTTCTTTGTAGACATAGCCTTTAATGAAATAGGCTTGAGCCATTTGCTCGTTTTGCCGCAAGGCATCATTTACAGCTGTTATTGCCTCATCGTAACGCCTGAGCAAAAAATAGACCTCCGCCAGCTTCAAAAAAGCCTCGGTGTTTGTTTCATCTAATTCCGTGGCACGTTCAAGGCTGAGGCGAGCGGGACGCAAATCGCCTTTCAAAAAATTAATCTCTCCTAAAACTTGATGATAATAAGAAGCCGTACTGTCAATGCTCAAGGCTCGCTCTGCATCTTTCACGGCTAGCTCCATCAAGTTTCGATCAGTGTAGGCCAAAGCCCGCTTCACATAGAGGTTTCCATTATTTGGATTCTCAATTATCTGATCGCTCAATTGCTCGATGTAGTCTTGTGGGGCATCCTTTTTCTCAACCGTCTTCTCGGTGACTTCTTGAGCAGTTTCCTCACATGAAGTAAGCATTGACAAACAAACACAAATCAATAAAACAGGTCTTTTCATGGCCACAAATTTCGCATTTTTGAAGGATTAATAAGGCCTGAAAACAGGAAAGCCGAAGGTGAAACAACCTTCGGCTCTATCTCTGCTAACTAGTACAACCTTACCATTCACTCAATAAAATCTCTGAGGTTGTTGAGTGGGTAACCCGGAGAAGTCGAGGTAGAGTCTAAAATACCGATACGTTAAAAAAACTAATCTTGCTTAATTCTTAGCAATCTCAGCTTTGATCTTCTCCTCTAGTTCTTCCATGAGCTCAGGATTGTCTTCAATCAACGACTTCACTGCATCACGGCCTTGCCCCAGCTTCGTTTCGCCATAGCTGAACCATGAGCCGCTCTTTTTCACCAAATTCAGTTCGACAGCCAAGTCAAGAATTTCTCCGCTTTTGGAAATGCCTTTTCCATACATAATATCGAATTCGGCTTTAGCGAAAGGTGGAGCGACTTTGTTTTTGACAATTTTCACACGGGTTCGGTTACCCGATACGGCATCTCCATCTTTAATCTGAGTGGATCGGCGAATGTCAATCCGCACGGAAGAATAGAATTTCAAAGCGTTTCCACCCGTGGTGGTTTCGGGATTACCAAACATCACCCCGATCTTCTCACGAAGCTGATTGATGAATATACAGCAACATCCGGTTTTTGAAATCGCTCCTGTCAATTTTCTCAGCGCCTTAGACATCAATCGCGCTTGCAGCCCTACTTGCGAGTCGCCCATCTCTCCTTCAATTTCAGCGCGAGGCGTCAAGGCCGCAACCGAGTCTACAATTAAAAGGTCAATGGCTCCCGAACGAATGAGATTTTCCGCTATTTCCAAAGCCTGCTCACCGTTATCGGGCTGAGAGATGAAAAGATTTTCGGTATCCACGCCCAGATTCTCTGCGTAGAACCGATCGAAGGCATGCTCGGCATCCACGATGGCAGCAATTCCGCCCTGCTTCTGCACTTCGGCAATGGCGTGAATCGCCAAGGTAGTTTTACCCGATGATTCGGGACCGTATATTTCTACCACCCTTCCTCGAGGATAGCCTCCCACACCGAGAGCTAAATCAATTCCTAAGGATCCCGAAGGAATCACGTCTACTTTCTCGATTGCATTGTCTCCGAGCTTCATTACAGCGCCCTTTCCGTACGATTTCTCCATACGGTCTATGGTCATTTGCAATGCTTTAAGTTTTTCTTTATTTGCTTCTGCTGCCATTTTGATAGGTTTTATGCGATCGCTTCCAGTACTTGTTTGGAAGCTTCTTTGGTTTTCACTTTTGCTATTGTTTTCTCTATTTTTCCTTTTTCGTCGATCACGTAAGTAATCCGATGTATTCCGTCGTACTCGCGGCCCATAAACTTTTTCGGACCCCATGCACGGTATTTTTCGATCATCCCTTTATCGGGATCAGAAATCAATTTAAAAGGCAAGGTGTACTTGTCGATGAACTTTTGGTGAGACTTTTCAGTATCGGCACTCACACCGATCACCTGAAAGCCTTCTTTGGTTAGCCTCTCGTAATTATCCCTAAAATCGCACGCCTCTTTGGTACATCCGGGCGTGTTGTCTTTCGGATAAAAATAAAGAATTGTTTTCTTTCCGAGGAAATCGGCTTGAGAAACTTTCTCACCATTTTGATCTGTTGCCGTAAATTCAGGAGCGGCATCCCCTTCTTTTAAGTATTCCATTTTCTAATGTGCTTTATCGGTTTAATGAATGACAACCGCCGAGCCTCTTTGTTTTAATCTGAGACAATATTACATAGACAGAACGTAATCTATTTACGCTGTCGCAAAAAAAGCTTCACTAGTTTTGCACCATGAATCATACTCCCTTGGCAGAAAGAATGCGTCCAAGCACGCTCGACGAATACATCGGACAAGAGCACTTGGTTGGTAAAGATGCGGTTTTTCGTAAAGCGCTCGATCGAGGCTTGATCCCCTCCATCATTTTTTGGGGGCCACCCGGTGTGGGGAAAACTACCTTGGCCAAGATCCTCGCCGCATCACTCGATCGACCTTTTTATACCTTGAGTGCCATCAATTCCGGAGTGAAGGATATCCGCGAAATCATCGCCAAAGTAGAATCCCAAGGATTTTTCGGGCAGGGCAACGCCATCCTGTTTATTGACGAGATACACCGATTCAGCAAGTCGCAGCAAGATTCTCTCTTGGGTGCCGTGGAAAAAGGCGTTCTGACACTGGTCGGTGCCACCACCGAGAACCCCTCCTTCGAGGTCAATTCGGCCCTCCTCTCCCGCTGTCAGGTTCACGTTTTAAAACCATTGGAGAAAGCCGACCTTCAACTTTTGGTCAACCGAGCCATCACCGAAGATGAGGAGCTGAAAAAGGAAAAAGTTTCCTTAAAAGAAGATGAATACCTGCTTCGCCTGAGCGGTGGAGATGCGCGTAAACTATTGAATATCCTCGATTCAGTAATTCAGGCTTTGCCTTCCGGCAAAAAGGAAATCACCAACGAGCGAGTAAAGGAAGTCGTTCGAAACAACCCCACCATCTACGACAAGGATGGCGAGCAACACTACGACATCATCTCTGCCTTTATCAAATCCATTCGTGGCAGCGACCCTAATGGCGCGGTTTATTGGCTGGCGCGAATGATTGAGGGTGGAGAAGATCCGAAGTTCATCGCGCGAAGGCTAATCATCCTGGCCAGTGAAGACATTGGCAACGCCAATCCAACGGGTCTCGTTTTGGCAAATGCCACTTTTGATGCCGTGGCAAAAATCGGATTGCCGGAAGGCCGAATAGTATTGAGCCAATGTGCCGTATACCTCGCATCCAGTGCCAAAAGCAACGCCTCTTACGAAGCTATCAATTTGGCTGTCAGTAAAGTGAAAGAGACGGGAAACCTGGCCGTGCCTTTGCACCTGCGCAATGCCCCGACCAAGCTGATGAAAGACCTCGGTTACGGCGACAGCTACAAGTACAGCCACTCTTACGAAAACAACTTTAAAGTTCAGGAATACCTCCCTGAGGAAATTAAGGAAATGCGTTTTTATGCACCGGGTGACAATGCGCGCGAACGAGAAATGAGAAAGCGCTTGAACACTTTGTGGCAAGGGAAATATGGCTATTGACGATCTCCGTGAACTACTTTATCGCGTCGCTTTGCCATGGCGTAGACAAAACCAATCACACCTCCGCCTATCCCCTGCTCGATCATTTGCCAGGCAAAATCAACCACGATGTGCTCGGTTCCTGATCCTTTGAAAGAAATTCCGAAAACAAAGGCAATCAGGTAAATGAAGAAGCCGAGTGCCACTCCCATCAACCCGCCTTTCATTTTGATGCCAATCCCCATGCTGAGATAGGTAAAAACGAAGGTGAGCACGAATCCTATGACCACATAAGTCAAAGAGGCAATGCTATAAAAAAGCACGTAAGGCTTGGGAACGTGAATCAAGTCGTTGAGAATGACTCCATGCCAAATAAAGCTAAAAAACAGCATCACCACGGTGGCCAAACCCCATGCGATGAAGAACCGTTTTTTAAGCATTTCCATTGATTGCAAATGTAAGAGGCTACGTCAATTACTTCAAGGGCTGAATAAGATTTCTTTTCACACGAAAAAACACAATGACTCTACGTTTCTATGCAATTTGTATTCAGTCGCTCGTATAACCTAGATGAGGCCCAAACTAAGTCGTAACTAAAAAAAAGAGACCGTGCGGCAGGAATCCGAAAGTTAGTGTGACCTGAGGAGGAGCGACGAAAGCATCGGAACCAATGAAAGCGAACAAGACTCCGATAACACTCCTGAGTTTTTCGTTCTGTGGCAGCGATCGCCAAAAAACGAAGGTTGAAACTTTCGGCGGCTTTTATTCGCAGCAAGTTTGTTTTTAATGAGCTCATGAGGTCGTTTCACTTAGTTGGCTCCACCTTTTGCCGTCAACTTAGTGAGCGACATCGAACGATCTCACAGCTTCCTTTCGTAAGCTTTTTTTCCAGCTGTAAAAGGTGGTAAGAAAAGAAAAACTTCTATTACGGAATATATTATGCATTTCAGAATTCTGCATGGAAGTGCAACGTCATTACAAACAATGTAAATTTGAAAATCACATACCATTGTGCGGAAACTTGAAGTTATGAATGCAAAACTCACGCTTAGACTGAATCAAGACGTGATCAATAAAGCCAAGAAATATGCTTCTGAGAATGATATCAGTCTTTCACTCTTGGTCGAAAATTATCTACGCATGATCACAGTGGTTAAAAAAGATTCTGAAATTAGAACCTCACCATTTGTCAAAAGCATTTCAAGCGGCGTTCAGATTCCCTCGAGCTTAGATGAACGCAAAGAGCACCGTGATCATATTGAAAGAAAAATGAATAAATGAGCTTGAACAGGTAAACACTCTTGCATTGATGATGAATCAATCAAGCGCTTTAATCTTATTAAAGTCTATTAGACAGCCTGACGAATTACTTATCACCGTAGTGATAATACAGGCTGACTATGTGAACCGTATTCCCAGCTTCATCAATTCTGTAAACCAATCTATGCTCTTTATTTATTCTCCTAGAGTGAAACCCTGCCAAATTTCCTTTCAGCATTTCAGGTTTGCCTGTGCCATCATGAGGATGACTCATTAGTTCATTGAACAATTGACTCAGCTTTTTGAGGATGGATTTATTTCCTGACTTCTTATGCTTGTCAATATCTTTTAAGGCTGTTTTGGAGAATACCAGAGTAAAGCTCACAACCCAAGAAGGTCATCAATCTCCTGCGCAGTATTAATGCTTTGAGAATCTCCGTTTTTGATTTCCTCTATACTCTGCTTGATTCGGTTAATCATCTCTGCATTAAAATACATATCAGCCTCTTCAACCGGTGTCAAAACATAAGCCTTATCTTTTCCTCGTTGAACGATGATCTGTTCGCCCTTGTCCGCGCGATCAAAATACTTCTTCTGATTCTGTCGGAATTCCCGACTACTTATTACAAGCATATTCCAAAATTATTCGTGTACCACTATGGTACAATATACGAATATAATACGATGGCTATTGCCTTGGGTTGTCTCTATCTCAGTCTCCCATTTCCAAGTTAGGAAATGATCAAAGCACCTTAAACTCCGTTCTCCTGTTCTCGGCCCTACCCTCTTCAGTATCGTTTGAGGCTATCGGTTGGGCCGCCCCGTAGCCTTTCGTTTCCAATCGATCTGCCGATATACCAAGCTGCTTTACCAAGTAGCTTTTTACGGCATTGGCTCTTCTTTGCGAAAGGTCTTCATTATAATCAGCCGTTCCCTGATTATCGGTATGTCCTGAAATCTCTATGCGCAAATCAGGATTCGTTTCAAGAAAACTCGCCAGCTCTTTCAGCTCAGGTAATGACTCAATCTTCATCTCATCCTTATCCAAATCGAAAAAGATATTTTGCAATACGATGGCGCTTCCTTCTTTAATTTTTTGCAATTCTACCGTAAGCGCATAGGGCTCATTTCCCTTGTTTTCGGCTAGGGAAAATGTTTCTGAATGAAACAGGTACCCTTCTGCATTGACGCTGAGTGCGTATGTTTTTCCTGCAGGCAATGCGATCAGGAATTCTCCCGATTGAGCATCACTTTTCAATTGAGAAATTAATCGCTGAGCAGAAACATCGCTCAATCGGAGCCGAGCCTCGACGGGATTTTTCGTTTCAGCATCGAGTACTAAGCCTTGGGCGTAAGTAACAGGTGTCGGCCGCACTTCCTTTGGCAACACAAAGCTGTACATGTCCAAATCTCCATAACCTCCTTCACGACCTGATGCGAAATAGGCTATCTCTCCATTGGGCGAAACCAATAGGCTATTCTCGTCTTTATGCGTGTTGATCGGATAGCCAAGATTTACGGGCTCGGACCATTCACCCTTGTCAGATTTTTGACTCACGTAAAGGTCTAAACCTCCCATGCCCACATGGCCGTTTGATGAAAAGTAAAGCGTTTTCCCGTCGGGGTGAATATGTGCAGATTCTTCTTTTTGACGAGAATTAATGATCCTTGGCAGCTTCACCGCGCCACCCCAACTGCCATCGTCATTTCGCTGAGCAACATAAATGTCCTGTTCCTTATTTCCTGAAGGTGTAGGGTATCCGCGTACGAAATACATCGTTTGACCATCAGCAGACAGAGAAGGCTGCGACTCCCAGGCAGAGGTATTCACATCAGGGCCAAGGTTTACGGGCGGCGTCCATCGATTCCCTTTCAACTCAGACATGAAGAGATCACAAGAGCCGTAACCTTGGCGATTGCCGCCGTACTCGTTGAAGAGCTCGCAAGCCGTGTAAATCAAAACGCGCCCATCTCCCGATATTGCGGGAGCGCCCTCGTTGAATGTCGTGTTAATTTCGCTGAGTGGAAATGCAGCACGCCAATTTTCACCATCCTTAAAAGCCATGTAAAAATCTTCGTTCTTTCCCCGATAAGCCTGAGGATCATCAATCAAACGAGTGAAGATTAACTGTCGATCATCGGCCGTGATGGTAGGATAATACTCCGGCATCGGGCTGTTGATGTTCTCACCGAGGTTGATTGGGTCGAAGTCCACGGGATTCTGTATCTGCTCTATGGCAAATTCGCAATTGAGCAGTTCTGACTCCGCCTTCACTTTCATCTCATCATTTATACGCTGGTAGGAAAGAAAGCGCTCAAAACTCTTCTTAGCATCTTCATATGCTCCGTCATTCATTTCGAGCGCCGCCAGAAAAAAGTGCGCATTCACATAAAAATCGGGGTCTATTGCAATCGCCTTTCTTAGTGACTTCTTGGCACAATCATAGTCGCCCATTTCTGCACAGACTTCAAAGCCCAACAAATGTGCTT
>JGI12048J13642_10199822_pt1 | contig 10390 bp, 7 predicted proteins | sample ElkSlonscriptome_16_FD_13642 | JGI IMG/M metagenome (IMG submission 13642)
TTTTCGATTCCTCCAAAAGCGTCTGCGGTATCCTTTCTAGTCAAAGCATTTAGCTTAACCATTCGAGTCAAGCAATCGCGAGCCGATCCTGGTTCATTGAAGCCGATGTGGCCAGTGCGTCCAATGCCCAAAATTTGCATGTCAATTCCACCTGCGTTGGCAATCTGCTGTTCGTAGGCGCGGCAATCTTCTTCGACTGACTCAAGCGGGCGAGTGCCATCGGGAATATGGATGTTTCTGCGATCGATATCGACGAAATCAAAAAGACGCTCGTTCATGAACCGCACGTAGCTTTGCGGTGCGTCGGGCTGTATCGGATAGTACTCATCCAAGTTGAAGGTCACGACGTTCTGAAGTGACAAACCCTCATCTCGGTGCATTCGAATTAATTCACGGTAAACACCCACGGGAGTCGACCCGGTGGCTAAACCCAAGACACACCGTTGCCCGTGCTCGGCGCGTTCCCGGACTAACGACGCTATCTCCGTCGCAACCGATGTATTTGCATCGACCGTATCGGCAAAGACTTTGACGTGAATTCCATTTCGAACGCTGGAGGTACAGGCAAGCTGGTTTTGTGATGAATGCATTTTCAAGTGATCGTAGTCTAGAAAAAAGTCTAAGTCGCCATCGCTTCGGCGTCGACCTCTTTTTCCGTTGCGGTCATGGCTTCGACATCGGGTCGATCCCAAAACGTGAAAAAGAACAAGACGGAAACGCCGAGAGCCAAGCCCGCTGGCATCAGCCAAAACTGCCGCGCACCTGCCAACCAACCTTCTTGTGTCGTTGGATCGAGATGGATGTAGTCTCCCCAACGTCCAAGAATCAAGTTCCCGACCAGCATGCCTGCTCCATAGGTCAGCAATCCCAGCAGTGCCTGAGCACTAGTGCGGATCTCTTTTGGTGCCACACGATCGGTATAAAGTTGGCCGGTAACAAAGAAGAAGTCGTAGCAGACGCCGTGCAGAACAATTCCAAAGATCAAAAATGCTGGATTGAGCGGCAGCCATGCGAAAACCGCATAGCGAACAGCCCAAGCCAACATGCCGACGATTAACATCATCTTGACGCCGAGACGCCTGAGGAAGAACGGAACCAGTGCCATGAAGAACAATTCACTGACTTGCCCGAGAGCCATCACGCCTGCGGAACGGTTACCGAACGCCATGTTCGACACAAACTCATACGTACGGGCATAATAGAAGGCCAACGGAATGCAGATAAGAAACGAACACAGTGCAAAGACGGCGTAACTAGGATTTTTGAATAGACGGATTGCATCGAGGCCGAGAACCTTTGCAAAACTGTTGGGTTTGCCGACGTCTTGAGGTGGTGACGCTGGAAGCGTGAAACTATAAATTCCATAGATCAGCCCAACGATACTCGCTAGCTTCAAAGGCAACGCACTATTGCCGGCATCGGTGATGCCTGGCAAAAACGGGATTGGAAACAAACCGAACATCGACTGGGATACCACCAAGCCTGACATGATCCATCCGATCGTGCCCCATAGCCGGATTTTGGGGAAGTCGTTTTCGATCGAATCTAAGTTCTGAAAGGAGATGGCGTTTACCAAAGCGAGTGTGGGCATGTAACAGAGAAAAAACGCCATCATCACCCAGTAAAACTGGACCGGCGACTGCGTGATCGTGCTGCACCACCACAACATCCCCGCTCCAATTAATTGCAACACGCCGTTAATGCGTTCTTTGTTGAACAGCCGGTCAGCAATAAAACCAACGATTAAAGGAGCGAAAACTGCGGCCCACGTTTGTGTTGAATAGACACCGCCGATGATCGTGTTTAAGTTTTCAGATTCACCAAAAATGACCCCTAAGTAACTCCCCAGTGGAACAAAAAACGCTCCCCAAACAAAGAATTGAAGGAACATCATGATCGACAAGCGGATTTTGATTGGCGTCATCTAATCTCTAATCTCTGTCCGAAAAGGGGTCTGACCCTTGAAAGGACATACGTTTTTCGAAGGTTTCAGCTTGGCAGCAAAGGGTCAGACCCCTTTTCCTGCAAAGCCCGATGTCTGCGATCTTTCCGGAGTCAATAATGGAAAGAGCTCTGCGAGTATATCATTGGATGGATGGCCGTGCCCGCGATGCTGAACGAAGACTTCCGCTGCGCGGACTCCAACCTGCTGACCGCGTTGGGCACTGTACTGTCGCATCGCTGACAAGTAATCGTCAATTCCATTATGAGCTTTCAGCCATTCTCGTTGACTCTTGTGACACGCCAACATCTCTGTCTTTTGATCGAGTTGTTCGCTGATATCGACGACCGTGGTCGGTGTGATCGGCTCTCCGATGCGGTCTTTGCCACCGTGGCCGTCGCAGTAGTACAAGTAGGGAACGGTCGAGCCATCCACAAGTGGACGCTCCGAGGCATTTGGGGCTGCGTACACAAACGAAGACGCACGACCTAATTGGCCTGCAACTTCGTGATCGGCATGATAGTCTGACATTGGCATCGTGATGACGAGTGTCGGAGCGACTTCGCGAAACAAGTCGATCGTCTTTTGCAGCGAAATCCGATCATAAACAAGTCGACCGTCAGGTTCGCATAGACAATGAAATCGTGCCTTTGCAAGTTTTGCAGCCGCGTTCCCCTCGGCGATCCGCATCTCGGCGACCTCCGTCGGTTTGCCGCTCAGCGATCCACAATCGCCAGCGGTAACGGTCGCGATGTGAACTTCCCAGTCAAAATCGGCTAATCGAATCAGCGTGCCTGCACAGCCGATCTCGGCATCATCGGGATGCGCCATCAGAGCCAAAACCACTTTGCGGTTCGGCAACTCGTTTGATGTAGGCAAAAGGAGGGCCTCCTTGATAGTCGCATCGTCTCTCCGAGACGATGGTGGGATGATTGACGGACGGCTTCCGCTAAGTTCCGTTGATTATTTTGCTATTTTCGCATCTTAGAAGAAGATCGTCCTCTCTTTGATTGGCTTCTTGTGGTACTTTATGTGCGCTGCGTTTTGGATTGTGAGATAAATCAGCAAATAAAAGACTTTTTCCTGGCCGGTTTATTGAGTTTGTCATTATTCCCTCTCATCTTTTTGAGTTTATCAGAAAATGAAGCCATCGTATGAGAAGCTGATTAATTCGACGGGTGAATCCTTTCGTTGCTTCGATCGTTCGGTACTCAAATCGCCGGCCAAATGGCACCGCCATCCTGAAATAGAGTTAACCTACATTCCGACCGGGTCGGGTTCGCGAATCGTTGGCGATTCGATTTGCAGTTATACGGATCACGATCTCGTGCTGATCGGTTCGCAGCTTCCGCATACCTGGTCGTCTGACGAATACCGTGACCAAAAGTATGATCGGCATCACGCGTACGTCTTGCAATTTCGTCCTACGTTTCTAGGTGACGATTTTTTTGAATGCGGCGAAATGAGAGAGATCGCCGAGATGTTCCATCGTGCTCGCCGCGGATTATCTTTCCCCGTCGACGTTGCCATGCTTGTCGGTCGACGGCTGAGCCGATTAATCGAAACGGAAGGAGCAATTCGGTTGATCGGACTGCTCGAAATTCTAAACCTCTTGTCCCAGGTTTCGGAGGCAACGGAGTTGGCGAGCGAACTGTATCGTGTTTCGTCCACCACCGATGCAAATCGCGAATCGGAAACAAGGATTCAAATCATTTGCGACTACATTGTCGATCATCTTTCTGACCCCGATTTGACGCATCGAGACTTGACAGAACTTGTCGACATGAACCCTTCGGCATTCAGCCGATTTTTTAAGCAATCGACGGGCCGAACCCTCTCGGCGTACATCGGCGAATTACGAATCGGTTTGGCCTGTCGGTTGTTGGTTGACACCGACGCATCGATATTGTCGGTCTGCTACCAGTCGGGGTTCGCCAATCTCTCGAACTTCAATCGCCGTTTCCGTCAACTGCGAAGTATGACGCCACGCGACTACCGAACTCGGTTCCGAGTCGCGGTGTAGGTTCCAAGTGTCGATGTCGTTGTTTGCATTTGGGATCGTCGTTCATCCGCTTCGGGACGACTTGCTACCAGCGATCCATGGTGATCGACACCTGATTTGATAGTGCAAGACTTGTACTTTTTGCCGATAGATTCAGTCGTGACGGTCGAAGCGATTGGCACGTTGTAAACTTGAATTTATGAAGTCTTTGTCGTCTGATAGGCGGCGAACGATTCGAAAGTTACGTAATCGGACCTAGAGTTTTTCGAATCGTGGCATTGTTCAGGTGCGTTGCAAGTGTTTTGCGATGGATAAATGAACGACGACAAAGGGGGCATACCATGAAATTAATGACGAAGCAATTGTCGAAGATGGTGGTGAATCGCGATGAGCTGATCGAACGAATGATGGGCAGTGTTCCCATGGCGGAACGTCTATTGAAACGATTTGTTGAAACAGCGAGCCAGGATTGCGAACTTCTGGAATCAACCGTCCGGCTCGGCGATCAACAAGCGATCGCCTCAATCGCCCACCGTCATAAGGGTACAGCTCGAACACTTGCCGCTCCGCAAGTCGCAGAGTGTGCGGCCAAGCTTGAAGCCCGCGCATCGACGGATTCCACTGCCGACCTTCTTGGACTTGTGGATGAACTTCGCCAGTTACACGATGAAGTACGACTCGTTCAACAAACTGGCCTGGTCAGCACACCGCATTCGGTAACCTTCTTCTCCGATAGGGAAGCATCTCTGTGAAAAATCATGCCAACCCGCTTCAGATTTTAGTTGTCGATGACGATCCGATTGCAGCGGAGACACTCAGTCATGCGCTATCCCAGTTCGGTTATTCATCCGTCATCGCGCTCAATGGAAGAGAGGCACTCGAACACATTCGTACCGGAAAATTTCGAATCGTGATTTCGGATGTCGAGATGCCGGAAATGAATGGCATCGATTTGTGCCGTGAAATCCGTAGACGCGGTTCATGTGGCTACACCTACGTTATTTTACTAACCGGTCGCAGCGATACCGCCAGCGTGGTTGCAGGACTTGATGCCGGAGCGGATGACTACATCGCCAAGCCGTTTTCGCCAAGCGAGATGCAAATGCGGATACGGGCGGGAGAACGGATTTTGTTGCTCGAAAGTCGCGACCTGATGATCTTTGCCCTGGCAAAGTTGGCCGATAGTCGTGACCATGATACTGGCAGCCATCTCGATCGAATCCGAGAGTACAGTCGTCTGCTGACGCTGGAGCTTTCGACATGGCCAGAGTATCAAGCCCAGATCGATGGGATCTACATTCAATCTATTTACGAGACGAGTCCGCTGCACGATATCGGAAAGGTTGGGATTCCTGATCGGATTCTGCTGAAACCCGGCAAATTGACCGAAGCCGAGTTCGCAATCATGACCCAGCACGCCAAGATTGGAGGCGATACATTGCAAGCGGTTGCCGAGGCACATCCGGAAGCAGCCTTTTTGCGGATGGCACATGAAATTGCCATAACACATCACGAACGCTGGGACGGCAGCGGTTATCCGAATGGACTCTCTGGTGAAGAAATCCCGCTATGCGGACGGATTGTGGCAATTGCCGATGTCTACGATGCTCTAACAAGTCATCGCGTTTATAAGCCAGCGTTTGATCATCAAAAGGCAGTGAATATCATTCGCGAAGGAGCCGGTTCGCATTTTGATCCGAATCTCGTGAAAGCATTCTTAAAACTTGAATCGAAGTTCAAAGAAATTAAGGAATCCAGGAACGACGCTCCTGAAAACGAGGATTCGGAATTTATGCCGCGGAACAGCGATAGGAATGCTTCCCTACTGTCCCTACAGTTGCCGCAATCGGTATAACCCTCAACATGATCCCTGAGCAACCTCGATCAGGGCATTTTCGGGATAACTCCACCCCCTCTCCTCACCGATCCTTGCAGTAGGTAAGCCGTGCAACCGTTGCGGCTGTTGCGGACCGGAAATGGATCGCTTGGAAAATCGATCCATACCGTTCGATCGAGAGTAGGCAAAGCGATGACAGGTTGAGGCAAGTATTTTGATCAATAATCACTATTCGATTTTGTGTGTCGGTATCTTGCTTCTCGTTGCCGTGCCGACTGCGACGGCCTCTGGAACGATCAGTAACGCCCTATCGGCCCGCTCGGCGGGCCGCGGCGGAACGAATCTCGCCTTTGCCGATAACGGTGTGGTGCTAATGGACAATGCCGCAGGCCTCGAATCCCTTATCGGGAACACATCGGGCCAGGATACCTACATCGATTTGGGGGGTGTCGGATTGTTTACCGACATGAACTATCGAGACGAAGATAATCCCAGAACCGATGCCTATGACAACCCATCGGGGCTAGGCCATTTCATGATGGGGCGGCGAATCAGTGAGGAGATTGTCTTTGGATTTGGAGCGTTTGCACCGGCTGGGTTTGCATCCGACTATGACCTGCAAGGCCGACCGGCCTCTCTGCCCGGTGAACACCACTACTACTCCTTCGGTGCTCTGGTGCGGCTTTTGCCGGGGCTTTCATTACGTCTAACCGATCGTCTAACCGTTGGGGGAACCTTTGGGATCGCCGTCAGCCATATCGAGATTGAGGGCCCGTACTATTTGAATTCATTGCCCCTTCGAGGCACACCAACGATGTTGGACCTGCAAAGCACTGGCCCCGCTTTGTCCTGGTCATGCGGAATGCAATACGCACTGACCGACCGGACGACGATTGGCGCTCGTTACCAAAGTGAGAACGAATTTACCTCTACTGGAAAAGCCAATGTCACGATTGCGGGCCTTGGTGACAGTGACTACGACGTGAATGTTGGATTGACTTGGGCTCGTTCAGCAGGAATCGGTATCAAGCATGATGTTGATCCATGCAACCGATTCTCAATCGATTTCATTTGGGAAGATTGGTCCGATGCATACGACAGCGCTAACTTGTCTTTTACCAACCCGAGTAATCCAGTCTTCGAGATGGTAGCGGGGCCGGCGATCGATGAGGTATTTCCACTGCTTTGGAAAGATGCGTTGATTGTCAGCAGCGGGTACGAGCATGATTTTGGACTCGACCAAACGTTTCGTTTGGGCTACCGATATCAAGACAATCCTGTATCATCCTCGACGGCGTCGACCTACTTGCAAACGACGCTCGAACACCATTTCTCGATTGGTTATGGCTTCAAGCACTCCGGCTGGCTGATTGACACTGCCTACCAATTTGCCTTCGCACCGGATGTTCATACTCAAGCGAGTGTCTACCCCGGTGGCGATTACTCCAACGCCGTTTTGAAGACGCAAACACACATGGTTTTTCTAAGTGCGATGCGTCGTTTCTGATTGGCCAACCGCTATCGCCATTTTCAAGACCGATTTAGCGCTTGGTCATCTCCATGATAACGACGTTCTCATTGCTTTCGGCAAAGATACGAATCTCGTCGACGCTCGCTTGATCCAAGTCGTCGGCCAACACCATCATTTGGCCGCGGCTACGATAGATCAGATGCCAATCCATGTACATTTCCATATAGCCGACATCCCGAATCTCTGGCAAGAAGTTTGCGATCACCAAACGACCGCCCGGTCGCACGTGATCAAACAAATTCGCGGTCAATCGTTTTGCAGTCGAATCCGTTAAATAGTCATAGAGCCCGGTTGTGTAGATCAAATCAAACGTACCAAGATCGAGGCGTCCCGTCAGCATCCGACGAATATTGGCAACGACCGCTTCGACCCCAAACCGACCGTAAGCGTCGCGGATCGTTTCGAGACTTTCTGCGTCCGCATCCATCGCAACAAATCGATCGAAACGGTTGCGGCGAAGCGCTGACGACAAACTTGCTTCACGCAGGTGACCGGCGGCGACCGCCAACACATGTTGGTTGGTTTTTTCTCGCCCGATTCGGTCCAACATTTCCGCAACGTAGCAGCGTCGTTCTCGAACGCCCGCCGATGCCGGAGCTCCGGTGGTATATTGGAAGATTGCCGATCCCAATGCCGTGGCTTCGGGTTGTTCCCAAGCCTCTTCGCGTCCGTAGATATAATCCATCATTACCGCGTCGCCCGCGTATCCGCGTGGTTTGTTGAAAGCCCGCGATGTAAAGGGATCTTGGTGTACGAGATGGCAAAGTGGATGATTTCTTCCAAATCCGATCATCGCCTTCCACTGATCTTTGCTCGCCGTTTCTCGGATCGACCTGAGCCCGCGAAACAACCGATCCACCACAGCATTGACATTGGCTGCGTTTGAATTTTCTCGCGTCAATCCAGAATGAACTTGGTCTAGCAACTCCGTCAATTGACATTGGCCGACGTCGGCGGACGAATCGAGATGCTGGCCCTCAGGAATTTCCGTGTTGTCGAAATTCGTACTGGCCGATCGTGAAAAACGACTCTCTGTTGCAATGCTCATCATACGTAGCCCCCGCTGCGATATAGTTGAGTTCGAAATGGTGTGTGCCTCTTTGTTGCTTCGCGTCTTTGCGAAACACGGTCGGCAGTATCGCTGTCTTTTGAAATCTGTCAAGCATTTGGTGAGGCTGGACCGGTTGATCAACCGGTTTTGGATGCTCCATTCTCGCGCAACCGTAGAGGTTTCGTCTCTTCTGTTTCAAGTCGTTGGCTTCTACTGATTGTGGTTTGGCCCGATTACTTTCCGCAATCATCACGACTCGCGATGCAACATGTTGAAACCAAGGAATAATCAAGCAAATTCAATTCATTGGCATGCTTTGCAGAACGGAATGATTGCCCCCAAAAAACCTAAAATTATTTTTGATTTTTTTTTTTGTTGAATGCGTATTCTTGACCTATGTTTTTCAAGGGCATGAATCGAATTAGTGCTGGTGCCCTGATTGCATGCCAATTGTCACGCTGATGAGTCAATGGAAGTAAAATGAGCAAGGCGGTGTCTCCCTTTCCAGAATTGCTTGGCTATGTTGCTATTTCTGAGACACACAAGCGCGGTCCGATCGCAACCTGTACGGTGCAATCTGTGCGATCGCTAGAATCGTTCGAAGCCGAATGGTTGGACCAATCGGAATGCACTGCCGAATGGTTTGATCGAGTTTCCTGGCATTGGCGAAATAATCAGCGAAACCAACCGGTCGGCTGTTTGAAACAGCACGATTACTTTGAGTCACCCGAGCGTATCTCGCGTATTCTCGAAATGCCACGCGGGTTGCCTCTCAGTGAATCTCTGTTTAAGGGTCGATATGACTTGGCGACATCGCTATCGACCACAATTGCACTGGTCCGTTGTTTATCAATGTGGCATGCCCAATCCCGCGTGCATGGCTGGTTGGATGCTCAATGCATTTATCGTGAGGAATCCGATCCCATCCAACTGCGTGAAGTATCGATTTTTCACGAACACGGTGAAACGGATTTCTCGCTATTGGATGTTGAGCACGTTGCGTTTTTGTCGCCTGAGTCGAGTGGATCGTTGGCTCGCGCGGTTGGTCCTGCATCGGATCTTTATTCGGTTGGCGTCTTACTTTTTTCCATGCTAACCGGACGAGCGCCGATCGAAGCATCTGACGCTAGTGACTACTTGAACCAGCAGCTTTGCATGGAAGCGCCTCGATTGCGAGAACTTGGGTTCGACGTCCCCAAGCCGTTGGATGATTTGGTGGCACGTTTGCTCTTCCGTGACCCTCGAGATCGATATCAAACCGCAAACGCGGTACTCGATGATCTACTTTCCATCGCCGCATTCGATCGAGATGACGAGGGTGAGAAATGCTACGCGATCGGTACGACGGATATTCGTGAAACGATGACCGAAGCGGTTTGGGTTGGGTACGAGCAGGATCTCGCCCGGACATGCGGCGCGATTCAAAAGACGCTTTCTGGAAGGCTAGCCGTTCAGCTCGTCACGGGACCAGACGAGGGGGTTCGCCGCAGCTACTTCGATGAAATCGAGCTTCGTGCTGCATCGAAGGGCATGGCCGTGTTTCGTGGCGGTGCAACAACAACGACCAATCCCAAGCCGTTGCAGTCGCTTGAACCGGTTTTCTCTGCAATCGAGTCGTTATGTGTTCTAAATCCTGAAGTGGCGATTCGCTTGGCAGATAGCACCGTGGAGCACTCCGCAACATTAGCCGACCTGTTGCCAAGTTTGGCTGAGCATTGGCCGGCGTCTGTTTTGTCAAGCAGTCCTGATGCGTACGGAGGTAACCGCGTCCAAGTGGCCCTGGAAGAATTGTTTGTCGCATTGGGTAGAGAACCCTCGGGCGCGGCGTTCTTGTTTGATGACATTCACAATGCGGATGAACTCATACAGAACGTGGTCCGGTCGATAATCGATCGATCAAGAGAGGACGCATCGAGCTTTCTATTGTGTGCCATTTCATGCGATTCGGTCCAGTCAACCAACCTCGGTGAGCCGATCGATTCATTGCGACTCGCCCCGCTCTCGAATGAGGCGTTGCAACATCATTT
>JGI12048J13642_10424228_pt1 | contig 10390 bp, 3 predicted proteins | sample ElkSlonscriptome_16_FD_13642 | JGI IMG/M metagenome (IMG submission 13642)
CCGTGCCAGCGCCGCCTGACGTAATTTCTCACGGTCAATAAAGGATGATGGATTTACAACCGTATCGTTATTAGCACTCGATACCGTCGGATCAGGTGGACTGCCAGCGCGTCCTAATGCAAAATCTAAACCAGCAGGTCGTCGCACCAGTGTTGGGTCTTCATGGCTACTTGCATCAGCCACTTCTGTAGATGCATTCGACTGGGCAGAATCCGCTTTGGTGACTGCCGGAGTCGACACGGGTTCATTGGTCGGAACATCTTTAAGCGTATTCGGGTCTGTGACGTGCAATTGTCGCTGTTGATCGGGCGGGATACGTGAGTCAAGTTCGCCGGGATCAAAGAGTGGTGCGCTAGCGATAAGTAAGCGCGCAACTTTTTCTGGATGTCGATGGGCAAACGCAGTCGCGACCATCGCGCCCAGTCCATGTCCGATGAAAGCCGCCTTCGAGATGAATAATTCATCCATGAAGGTATCCAGCATATCTACCTGTTGACCGATAGGATAGCGTTGCGGGTTCTTTCCTGAATCACCATACCCGAACAGATCAAGCGCATACACAGCATATTTCAATTGTAACTGACGCATGAGCGGGATCCAATATCGCCATGAACCGATCCACCCGTGTATCAATACAACCGGTTTACCACGCCCTAGTTTTTCATAATGTACCAGGTCTCCACTGACTGAAATGGCGCTCATTGGAAACTCCGTTTCCGACCGTTACGCCTATCGTGATAATGAAAGATCGTCACGATAGCAGATAGGCATTCGTTTACAAAATTATTGTACACCGATTCGTTGCAAGATTTCGGTGATCTGATGTGTTAATTCGTCAGGTGCAAATGGTTTGAGAATGTAAGCAATCGCCCCTGCATCAATACCAGTTTGTACTTCTTCATCCTGCCCTTTTGCAGAAAGAAAGACCACTGGAATATCCTTGATACCATCAATCTCTTTCATCTGACGACACGCTTCATACCCGGTCATTTTGGGCATCCGCACATCCATCAGAATAAGATCAGGCTTAACCTCCTGTGCCACATCAACCGCCTGAGAGCCATTTTCCGCCTGTGTAACGGTATGCCCTGCGAAAGATAAGGTGAAGTTGATTAGTTCCCGAATGTCACGTTCGTCTTCCGCAACCAGGATATTTGCCATAGTCTTTTCGTTACTCCCTATTTTCCAACAGCCGTACTTGGCATGTGATACGCTGGTTGCTTCGAAGGCATCGAGATATAGAACGTTGTCCCTACGCCTCGCTCAGATTCAAACCAGATGTCACCGCCATGCATTTCAACAAGTTCACGGACAATTGGCATACCCAAACCAGTACCTGCTACATCCAAATCAACTGCTGTATCATCATGGCGTTCAAAGCGTTTCCACACAGCGTCATAGAATTCTTTGGGGATACCTACACCAGTATCGGCGACGGCAATCAAGATGTTCTTACGGTTGTTATCATCAACCCTAACGCTGATGTCTATAGTACCATCAGGTTTATTGTAGTTAAAGGCGTTATCCACCATGTTAGACACAATGCGCGTGATCTTCTCAACGTCTGCATGAATCATCGTCGCGTGTGGGTCTATGTCTACTGAGACGACCAAATCTTTGTTCTGATGATGGGAACGCGCCCGCAGATTTTCCAGCACAGAGTCGACCAGTTCTTCCATGTTGATCTCTTCTATCTTGAGCTGTTCCTTACCGGAGTCAATCTGCGAAATCTTCAGCACATCTTCCACCAACACCGCCAGACGATCCACATTACTCTTGATTGTCTGGAGTATTTCGCGCTGTTTCTCATTGATTTCGCCAGTTGCACCCATTAACAACAGATCGGTATAGCCTTTAATGGGTGTTAGCGGTGTACGGAATTCGTGAGAGACACCAGAGATAAAGTTACTCTTACTTTGCTCCGCCTCGACCTCACGCGTGACATCACGGAACACCGACACTGTACCGAGGAATTTCTCTTCGGTAAACACCGGCGACAGGTGAATACTAACGATCTTATCGCCAAGGTCAACACGATCATCGACATAATCGCCAGCAGATTCACGCGACATGGCGACTGCTTGATTTTTCATAGCACTCGTCCAACTTGCCGCCGCACCACCATAGATACCGGTGAGCTTAGAAATTTGTTGACCCAGTGCATCATGACGTGGAATGTCGAGAATGCGTTCCGCGGCATGGTTAAAGCGTAAGATCACACCTTGATCGTCCGCAAGAATTACACCATCAGCGATACCTTCCAGGATAGCAGTATTTTTCTCAGCCTCTTCCTGTTCCTGACGGAGCAAACCACTCAAACGTTCTGCGTTATCACGGATAATCTGATAAAGATCCGCATTATTTATTGCCGCTGCAATCTGATTACCCGCCGCGACAATCATGCGTAATTGCGGTTCATCGAACGCACCTACGTCTGGATGAAGCAGGACAATAACACCTTGTGGGTCTTCGTTCGCCTCTAGCGCAACCGCCAGCGCACTCCGCCACTTTTCCGCGCCGGGGCGGTCTTTATCCCAGAAGTCCTCTGTGTGTAAATCCTCGATGAGCAATTCACGCTCACCTTCATCAATAAGCCATTGTGCCAGAATCTCGCCCACATGATAGGCGTGTCCATCTTCTTGATTCACGACCATTTTTTCTGGATCGAGTAAAGCACGGCTATACAATTGATCGGTGATCGGATCGGGTAAGGTGATAATACCATCATCAGCGCTGACCGCTTTCGCCACCATGCCCAGACCACGCTGTAGCAGGCGATCCATATCCAGCGATTGCGCTAACTCTGACGTAATCTGATACAGTGTGTCGATACGGTCACGTTCACGCTCTAGCTGATGACTGCTTGCTTCCAGTTCTTCTGTACGGGCGGCAACCTGATCTTCCAATTCAGCATTAAAGTGGCTGATCTGCTCGAACAAGCGCGCATTCTGAATTGCCGCACCCAACTGTGAACTTACCGTTTCAAGGATACGGTGGTCATTCATCGCAAAAGCACGGATACGGACGGAATCTCGTAATGCTAGCACCCCTAATGTCCGGTTACCGGACAAAATCGGCATACCAAGGAAGCTCTTGGCATCGCCTTCGCCATTCGTAATGCCGAGGCTCTTACGCAATTCATCTGGACTAAAATAATCTGCACCGAGGTTCAGCGGGCGCTTATGTCGGATGATAAACGATACTTCATCTGTATTGAGCTGGCGTGGTGGAATGGTATAACGTTCACCCGCCCGCACCGCCAATGGGAATGAGATCATCTGCGCGTCTTCATCGAACAATGCCAGATAAAGCTCATCAGAACCGGTCACCTGTGGCACCTGAGAACCGATAATGTCAATCATGTCATCTAGTTCAAGCGTACTGGAAATCAAGCGACTTAACTCATTGATAATCATCAATTCATTGAACTGTTCGCTCATCTCCGCAGTCAAACGGGCATTCTGCACCGCTGTAGCCACATTCGCGCCGAGTGCCTTCGCCAGACGCACCTTTTGTTGGGTCACAATGTCTGCAATAGTCTTCTGCTCAAGTTGGATCAACCCAATCGATTGTTCACGCACCACTAGCGGAACAAGCATTCTCGCGGTATCACCGTTCTCAACAAGTTCGTTCAATTCTTTGATATAGGGGGTTTCTGGATCGTCACGCATGACAACGAGCACTTCACGTTCGCGTAATGCCTGCAACTTAGCCGGATATTCTGCAAGGTCATAGCGTGTGCCCTTCGGCGTAATACGATCTTGATCGCCAAAACGGTTCATATCAAGCTGAACTTCTAAAGCACTATCGACTTCATCCCAGATCATAATCGCGCAATCGTCCATGTCCAGAGCGCTAAACATAAGCTCCACAATGGTGCGGAACACAGTGTCTAGGTCTTGCGTTAATGAGGTCGCCTGCGCCGCTTCTAGCAATGTCCCAAGTTCATTGGTACGGTCAAAGGTCTGCTCAAACAAGTCCGCGTTGGCAAGGGCAATCGCTACCTGACTGGCAAAGGCGAAGGCGATATTCTGATCAGAGGTGCTGTCATACACATGCTTTTCGTCATCGGTCAGAATAAACATACCCGTGACATGCCCCTGATTAACCAATGGGATACCCATCCAGCTTTCAGCTTGTTCGTGCCCCGGAATCGGTTCTTTGACAGACACTGTCTCGCCAATGACAACGACCCGTTGTGAATCCACCATTTGGCGCACAAGATCATATTGTGCGAACAAAATACGAGTCTCTGGATCATGCTCTTCCTGACCATCCAGCCCCCCTTTGCCCTCAAGCACCATATAGGAGCCATTACGTCGCCACACTGTCATGTTATCGTGGGCGATCAACCAGCCCATTTCTTCCAACGCCAGCGTGATAACGTCCTCACGTTCCAGCGAGGAGGTGATGCGTGTGGAGGCATCGGTTAATGCAGAAAGCTGATTAGCACGCGCTTCCATCGCCTGTTCTAGGCGGGCACGCTCGGTCACATCTTCTACAAGTAACACCGCACCCTGAATAGTGTCTCCAGAACGCAATGGATAGGTGTAGAAGTTACGCACAAGAATCGCACCATCCCCCATAATAGACGTCTGGTTGATGCGTTCCTGTTGATTACCTTCAGTCAGTACGATTTGTAAATCTTCTGAGAGCGCTTCTGCCATCTTCGGCTGATAGTCAAACAAATCTTGACCTACTGCGGCAGAATTTACCCAATCGTAACGGGCTTCCATAAAGCTATTTGCAGAGATGACCCGCCCAGATTGATCCAATACAACAATACCCTGTTGGATTGATTCCACAACGGATTCATTCAGATTCTGTAGGTCAACCGCCTGATTAAACAAACGGGCATTTTGTACCGCACTGGCAACGAGCTGGCTCATACGCCGGAACATACCCTGCATTTCTTGCAGTTGCGCGGCATACTTCTCAGTTGTGACACCGATATGTACGACACCAAGACATTGACCACCGGTCATCATCGGGATAAGCAAAGACCCTTTTTCGTCTTTTTGATACCATTCTTCAAGATCAGTATATTCCGTGATGTCCGATGAACCCACTTCATAGAAAGCATCAGTCTCACTGGTAAATGTATTGAGCATTGCTGTTTGCAACAGATCAGATTTGTACTCTTCGATGATCTGTGGCGCACCACCCTCATCAATGCGAATCTTCAACACGCCAAAGTTCGCACCCTGCGGTTCTAGCAAAGCGACATCCATGCGGGTAATCGGCATGAGCTTGGTCGCGCCTTCCGCCGCCGCCAATACAATATCGGTATAATCCAGTGAGCGAGAAATCTTCTCAGATACTTCGCTTAATCGCGCTTCTTGATCTGCGCTTTGTTGACTGGTCACAAACAGACGAATATTTTCAATCGTCGTCGCGGCTTGATGCGCGAAAATTTCTAATACTTCCATCATCCCTTGATCGGGACGACGGTTATCGTAGGGTCGGTCAAGGCTCATCACGCCGATAAGATTACCCGTCGCACCACGTAAACGCACCAGCATCATATCGCCGTCGCGCCAGCCATTTTTCCCCGAATATTCAACAGTGCGGTTACCATCAAATGTTGTGGAGAGTGTGTTGATATTTTCTACGTACCACTCACCCACCTTTTCTACCGGGAAGAAGTAGGTATCCTCACTACGTCGATAATCATCGCGTAATAACGCGGTCAGGTTATTGATTGACATCGTGTTGGTACGCGACTCTTTAAATTTATCCACTGGCATACCAGCCTGTGCCACACGCTCAACCACTTGCATGCTATCATCGACCATCGTCATAACAACAACATCAAAGCCGACACTCTGTTGCACGCTGAACGCGATTGCTTCTAGAATACTCACAGGATCAGCGTTGCTGTGGAACATATGCCCAAGTTCAAAGATGCTGTTCAACTGCTCCACACGACGGCGTAAGCGTTCGCTACGATTAATTTGCTCACGATAGCGCACATAGTTGCCATACCCGAGCGCCGCTTTAGTCGCCAGAGTCATCAGGAAGGCGGCGGCTCTGTCATCAAAGCGTTTTGCATCGTCGTGGAACAGGTGTACCACCCCGACGACAGTATCCAGATAGACAATTGGCGCACAAATCCCAGATCGCGCTTGCACCGGTTCTGGCTCATAGGCGCTAAACTCATAATCATCAATCATGACGGGTTCGCTACTGCGTGAGATACTTTCGATCTCAATATCAGCAAGCCCGTGAATCATTACATCAGTTTCACCGACACGTTGATCTAATTCAGCCACACTTTCAGAACGCCATTCTGATTTCGGGCGTAAGATGGCGATTGTGCCACCGGTTGCGTTGGTCGCACGGATAGCTTCTTCGCGGATCACCTCGAACACAGGTTGCAGATCAAAGGTTACGGTCAGTTCATTACTCACACGGCTGATCGCGTCAAGTTCTTCAATACGACGGTTTAGATTTTGACCGGCTTCTTCGTAAATGATTAAACGTTGCAAAGCGGAGGCGATTTGTGCCGCCACCACTTTCATGACCTCGACTTCATCTTGCGTGTATCGACCATTGATGCGATTGCCGACACCAAGCTCACCGAGTGTCTCATCACCGATAATCAATGGCACGATGATCGAACTGGTAATGTTTAGACGACGCGCAACTTGCATATACCCCGGTAATACACGCTCATCGTTTATCACATCATTACCCATATAGGGCTGATGGGAAACGGCGACACTGTATTCAAACTTGGGTGCATAAATATCCTGCACAATCGGTTCGGTTATTTCAGTACCATGTACCCAGCGGGGATAGGTAATCAAGCTACCGTTCTGACGATCCAGCACATTGACGAAGACCAGTTCACTATCCATCAAGCTGGCGATTTCGTTCAAAACCGGCACGAATGTTTCCTGCGTGGTCAAGACCGCGCCCGCCATTTCCGCTAGACGACGCAAGCTCTGTGCTTCATCTGCACTACGCTGAACTTCGCGCAATAGTCGCGCATTCTCGATCATCGCGGCGGCTTGTGTGGCAAAGATCAACAACAAACGCGCATCATTTTCAGTAAAATCTTCGCCGTTCGTCTTATTCGAAACCTGTACCACGCCTGTGCGCCGACCACCGGTTGACATCACTGCAAGCAGGGTCTTTTGCACATTAAGTTGATCTGCCAGTTTATCCAGTCCGGTGGCATATACGAGTGTATCGGACTGCACACGGTTGCTGAACCATGTCTCAGAATCTGACCAAAGTTCTTCTGTCGCCTGATTCAAATTGAGATTAATCTTATAATCAGCGACAACTTCATCAGGAACACCAAAAAATGGCAATTTGGCGGCGAGATGTTCAGTATCCGGTTCATATTGCAAAATACCGCACATCTCAATGCTCATCAGACGGGCGATACGTTCGGTAATATCAGAATAAAATTCATCTTCGTGGGTTAATGCGCCGACTGCATGTGTAATCTCTTGCAAACCGGCAAGCTCTGCATCAATCCGTTGTTCACGCTGGAACAGGCGGATATTTTCCACAATGATGGATGCCTGTGATGCAAGCACAGATAAATGCTGTACGTCGCGGGTACCGAAACCAGTTTCTGTGCGTTTATTGCTCACCGCAATCACACCGATGCGTTTACCACTAATGCTTAACGGGAACCATGCCGTGTTCTTGATACCTGCAACACTGACAACCGGTTGCAAACCCAGCGCCTCCACAAGGGGGTCTTCAGTAAGATCATTCGATATCCAACTCGGTTGACGTTCCCAGATGTCACGTTGAGGACTATCCTCCCCTAGGGGAATACTAATGGTTCGCGCTAACGCATCCGGTAAGCCAAAGAACGGTGGTGCGGCGACCAAACTATCACTGGTATCGTCATACAACAACACACCACACATATTCGCATTGAGTAATTCAGCAATGCGCTTATTCAGTAATTCATAGATCGTCTCTGCACCATCAGAAATTTCTTGACCCGTAGCAATGTCCTGAATGCTAGCGATGTCTTCAATACGTCGACTTTGATCCGCGTAGATCTGTGCATTGTAGATTGATACGGATAATGATTTACCCAGCGCTTGTATCAACGAGAGATGACCGGTGTTGTAATAGTTGCGCTCTTTGCTCGCAAATTCCAACGTTCCAATAAATTGCTCGCCTAAAATCAACGGTATCGCTACGAAACTTTCAAAATCAGTTGCGTCTAACTTCGGTTGAATGGCGGATGGGTTTTCACGATCTTCCACCAATACTGGCTTACGATTTTGTGCGATCCAACCACTAATACCCTCACCAGGATGGTAAACACCACCGACTTCATCAAGCGCGATCAAATACATGGGGTCACCCGACCAACCACGCGGGATCAACACCCGTTCGGATTCGTCCCACAAACAAATTTCACCGGCATCGAAGGTAAATTCCTGCATCAACACCAATAAGATCGTTTGCATGACCTCGTCGACACCCATGCTCGCATTAATCGTGTCACCAATCTGGTTGATAATCTTCATCGCCAAATTGAGGTCTAATGCTTCTGGATGACTGGTATTTGCAGAAAGCTCACGCATGACAACAACAGTGCGTGTTTCCTGCCCGGAGGGAATGCGATGTGAGGAGGCTTCTACCCATCGCCCGCCTAATTGGAAGGAAGATTGCCCTTCACGAGCGAACAAATTGAGGAAGTTATCCGATGGACTAGTTGCACTTGCAATGCGTTCAAGATGGGGTGCATCGCCATTCATGCCCAACCAGTCACGCGCGGGCTGATTAACATAGACCAACTGACCATGCTCACGAGAGACAAGGACAGCATCGGTTTCTTCTGCTCCCGGTACATGGTCAATCACATGATCAAACTGGGTGGATGTTTGACCATCAATACGTTGACGAGTCCACAACCATATCCAGGCTGTAATGACCACGCCGCCGAGGAAAATACTAAGCCAGAGTTCCATAAAATACGCCTCGATTTATCGACAGAACGACTGACGCATATACGACAGTCGCAGTTCGGACGATAGCGCACACCTGTTTGTTTTTGTTGTCAGGGCGGGTGTGCTGGTCTGTACCCTTAAACCTTCGGTCATCATCACTTGTTCGCTATATTCAGGGGAAATGATGGTTGATGGCGACTGTATAATCGCCCGAATAACTTTGTTGATCATCATGCGACACCATCACGTTGTGGTTTAGTGTAACGGGTGTATCATTGAACACCGACCACAAGTTACGATTACCAGGATGTTTGGATGGGTTTTTCACCGCCATCCTTAGAAATTGTTCCACGACGGCGATCTTCTGCCGCCAATTCAGTAATTTCTCGAATATCCGAAAATTGGTGCGTTTTTGTTGACACTGACCCGACGGAAACGGTCATGAGATCAACCTTTTTCTCGCTAGAATCAGAATTGGTCACCAGAATATAGCCACGTTCACGATCAATAAAGGAATAATGTTGCTTCACTTCTTCATTGAACCGTTCTACCAAACGCTCCTTCAAGCGTGTAGCATCGTCCGCATGGGTAATCGCAATAAAATTATCGCGCCCCGGATGACCAACATAATCATCAGGCGTGCCTACTTCGTCAACCAATTCCCCGATGAGAAGCGCCGTAAAACGAATCACCTCGTCACCTGCAACGAAGCCATACACTTCATTAAATAGATCAAAATTATTGATCTTCATATCGATATATGACCAACTACGCTCACTACGCATCAAATTACGCAAGTGATCTTCGATTAGACGACCGGTTGGTAGGTTCGATTTTGGATCAATCTGTGTTTGCCGATTAGCGGCGGTTATGGCGTTTTGAACGCGCAATTTCAATTCTTCAATATCAAACGGTTTGGTGACATAATCATCTGCCCCCAATTCCAGACCAACAATGCGGTCACTCCGTTCATCTTTCTGTGTCAAGAAGATAATTGGGATATGGCTAGTTCGGGTCGTCGTCCTAAGCTCACGGCATACATCGTACCCGTTCATATCCGGTAACATTATGTCCAACATAATCAGGTTCGGTAATTGCTTGCGTGTCATAGACAGCGCATCACCACCACGTGGCGCTACCTGAACCTCATATCCCTGCCCGCTAAAGTAAATACGGAGCATGTTGGAAATGTCAAAATCATCTTCAACGACTAAAATACGACCTTTGCTCATGCCCGCCCCTGTAACTGTATATTTAATGGGACCGATAGAATGTCAAAAATTGTCACAAATGACAATCCCGACCTGTTATCTAACTATACATCAAAGTTATCAAACCTGCATCTTAGGCTTCTTAAGGTTATAACTTGCTAACCCGAAGCGAAATTAGCCTATTAAATAGCAGATTTTGCACATTTTATGCTTCATATTTGTGGTCAATCGACCTTTAGGATTCGTTTG
>JGI12048J13642_10675205_pt1 | contig 10390 bp, 8 predicted proteins | sample ElkSlonscriptome_16_FD_13642 | JGI IMG/M metagenome (IMG submission 13642)
AAAAACCCGGGGCGCGAGGCGCCCCGGGCTTAGCCGAACGGATCGGCTGAGGGTTGGGTTGAACTACTCCGAGCGCGGGCCTCGGCGACCGCGCCACGGGCGGCCGGCACGCTCCAGCGCTTTCACGAAGGTGAAGTCCTGGGCATTCGAGCAGGTGCCTACCCAGCGGCGGGCTTTCCAGCTGTAGGTGGCTCCGAACGGGCGATTCTCGAAGTCGCAGGTCGGGGGCGTGATATTAGTCACATCAAACTCCCACACTGCGTCGCCGAACCCGTCGGGCACCAGTTCCAGGTCGGTGCTGGTCGGGTGCTGAACGGCCACAACGAATTTCGTCGGATCCTGCGGGTTGAAAATCATACCCGTCGATTCCGAACCGGCTACCTGAATGCTCATGAAGTGATCCAGAGATTCCGCCACCCCGTCGTTGTCGGCATCCCGCGCGAACCAGATATCCCCGCCAACGTCACTACTGTTGGGGGCATCTTCGATCACGTAGATATTGCCCAGCGCATCCTGGGCCAGGTTGTCGGGGGAGTTGATGGTTGCGGTCGTGGCAGGAAAGCCAACGTTGGTCGCCGTTTCCGGCGTGACGAACTGGCGAACGATGGCACGCCGGGTTGGCCGACCGCGACGGTCAATGATCTCAACGGAAATCACCGAGTTCTCTGAAGTGGTGGTGATGTAGAGAATCTCGTTGCCGTTCGGCAGCATGCCGACTTCCATGTCCTCGGGGCGACCAAAGGGCGTGCCGCCGACGTCATCGGCTGCGGGACGGCCGCCGCGGGTGTCGTCATTTTCACGTGGGTCATTGGTCGGGCCGTCGCGGAAAGGATCGGTGACCCCACGGCGCGGTCGGCCTTTGCGGTCAGTGATCGCAATCCAGCGAGCTCGTCCGAACCGGGTGGCCGTCGCGTTTGGCCCCTCGTTCCAGTTGGCTTCCGGGTCGCCGCCCGACGGGAGGAAGTCATTCACGGACAGCACAAACGTCTGCCCGCCGGCCTCATAGTTGCCCGGTTCGTTCAACAGCAGGGCGTAGATTGAGCCGGAGTTCCACTCATCAATGTAATAAATCACCTCGTTGGGGTATTTCTCGCTGAAGTTGATGCCCTCGTGAGAGACACGCGCGATACTGTCGACGATGCGATAGTCATCGCCCTCTTCGAGTGAGGTCGCGGTCGGATCAGCCGGGGCCTGTCCAAGCGGATCAAGGATCTCGACCACACGGCCCAGCCCTGACCATTCCTCCGCCAGCCACACCGTGCCGTTCGGTGTCCACCGAGCCGGATCAAAGGCCGCGAAGTCGAAGTCCCATGCGGGGCAGTCGGCTGTGGGGTCGCACTGGTCGTTCGTGGCCGACTCCTGATCGCCGGCAAACAGCAGCTCGTTGCGATCCGTTTGCGTGTCATAGCGGGATACGCCTGCACCAAACGGGGTTTCGTGTGGGATAAACAGATAGCGAGCTGAAGGATCGTAGGCGATCATGTCAAACATCGAGGAAATGTTCCCCGCATCGACCCGCTGGATCGACTGACTGACGTCTGCTTCAACTTCCAGCATGCTCATCAGGTTGGACTGGCTCATGCCTGCGGGCGTTTGCCAGGGTGAGTTGAGTTCGTTGATCTGGTTGGGTGTGGCAACTGCGGTAGATTGAGTGAGTGGATTGAAGTACGGCTGTGTTCCGGCCAGAGTCAGCGGCGCTGCGATCAGCGCTACCACCCCGGCGGTCGTGCGTGCTAGATGCTTCATGATGTGCGTTCTCCCCGAACGTGATATGCGTGAGGTGTAACGTGAGCGGCGGATGCTCGCGGCACCCTATCGTTTATGGATGCTCACACTGCTAACTTAGGAGACGCGTTTTTCAGCTGAGTAACAGCCGTATTACCGTTTGTTGAAATCGTCGGCAAGCTGCTCGCCCGCCTTTCCCCAGTCGAGGCGGATGTCCCAGTCAACAAATTTTTCGGGCGGCAGCGTGGGCGTCTTTGCGTTGTCGATTTCGGCGTAGACGTTGACCGGTGGTGTTACGGTGGCATCGCGTCCCAGCACGAAGCTCTGCTCGTCGACGATGACTTTATAGGCCTTGTTCAGCTGCAGTGCGCGCTCTCGCGAGGGCGTAATCAGCGCGTACACATCGGGTGCTGCCGCGATGCGGCTGATGTCGGCCTCACCGCCAGGTTTGAACCAGCGGCGCTGCATCTCCGGGTTGCTGCGGAATTCGCCGCCGCCACCCACGCGTTCCAGATAGATGGCAATTTCGCCGCGCGTTTCGCCCCGGTTCGGAACGTCCGGCATGCCGCGCAGGTTGATGTAGCCCCAGCCGGCGGCCCCGTCCACCTTGCGCGGTAGCCCGAAGGTTTTGTCGATAGTCGCACCGACCGAGCTGTGGCAGCCCATGCACTGCAGGTTTTCTTCGTAGGTGAGGGCGCGGAGCGCGCCGCTGCGCCCCTCGATAAATCCCTGCAACGCCCAGCCGGAGCCGTTGTCGAGGCCGCGATCTCCCAGGTAAGCGTACTGTGGCAGACGGCCGACCTCTTTGGCGTAAGCTTCCAGCTGGTAGTAACGCTGGTACACCGACTTGCGGTAGGCCACCGCCTTGCGCATGTAGCGGACTTCCTTGATACGGCGAGACGGCACGATGTGGCCGTCCGCGTCGAAGCCCAGGTAGCGTACCGTGTGCAGAAATTCAGTGCCTTCGGGGTACAGGTAGGTGTCCGAGAATTCCGGGCGCGCCGCGCCCACGTAATGAGGCGGTCGCCGCAAGGTATGGGTAACACTCAGGTTACCGTCACCGTCAAGATCAAAGCCGACCGCTGTTTCATCAATGGCGGTAACGCTGATGTGTTCGAGGTTCTTGATGTTCGCCTCGACAATGGCGAGGTTGGCTTTATAGATGTCACGGGAATAGCGACCGCTCACATCCTGGCGAAACGCTTCGGGTAGTCGAATCATTATGTCGTCGGTCGAGCCATTGGTCGGCCAGAACGTGCTGGGCAACGGCTTGTAATTGAAAGCCACCCAATGGCTGCCATCGCGCGCAAAGCCCTCGGCATCGAAAGCCGCTTTACCTTCCTGAAGTCCGCGGAGATCCGGAATCCATCCGCCAAAATCCGCCTCTTTCAGGCGTTTGGGCAAAGCCGAGTAGTTGTCCTGTTCGACCCATGCAAGGATGGCGTTCTCGGTGATGGCGCTGACAGCGCGTGTGCGGTCACGAAATAAATTGGTCCAGCGGTTGGTCAGGCCGACGTCGCTGAAACTGTAATCGAGCTGCAGCGCGCCGTCGTTCATCGTGTTCTCGCGACCTGCTTTGGCGTTCTGGTGGCACACATAGCAGGGGTTGTAGCGTCCCTCAGTCTGCGTGTAACACTGCGGAGGAATGATCGCCTCGCGGTTCTCGACCGCGGAGACCGGGTGCCGGTCCGGAAAGGGACGAGGCAGCACGTCGTCGGTGCCCTGCAGGTAGTTGATAAGCGTGGCGTGCAAGTCTGGAACCGCACGGTCAGCGCTTTGGGCGGCCACGGCGGCAGTGCAAAGGGCTGCTATCGAGAAAAGTGTTATCCAGGCAACTGTCTTCATGTCAAATTCATTCGGTACAGGACTACAGCCTTGGCACGCTAGCGAACGGCTGTTGCAGTTTCGTGACGTATCGGGCTGGCCCGTTGTTGTCATATGGGTGCAATGCCGACGGCCTACAGTTTTTATCTGCGACTTTGTTGGCCGGGTAGAGGATTTATTGATGAAAGCAAATCGTGTCACGCTGATTGCGGGTTCTGGTCTGGTCTTGGCTGCGCTGCTCCTGGTGGCTGCGCTACAGCGGGCGGGCACAGCGCCTGTCAGCAAGCCGGTTGTTCACCAGGCTACCGAGACCGCAGCCAATCTGGCGACCTCCATGGAATCCACACTTTCTCAGTCGCCGCCGCCCGCAGCAGACAGCCAAAAATCACGTCGCACTGCCGCTCTTCCGGAGCTCAGGCTGCAGGGCACGCTTGCGACCGGTGATGCAGATACCGCGGTGGCCATGCTGGCCGATGCTACCGGCGCGGCGCTCGGCAATTTCCGGGTCGGAGAAGCCGTGCCTGGAGGAGGCATACTGAGTTCGGTCGAGAGCCAGTCCGTCAGCATCGACGTTGAGGGAAGGCATTTTGTCCTGGTGATCGACACCGACAGCGCGAGAGGGTCAGAGGCGTCGGCCGGCACAGGGCGTCTTAACTCGCGGCCCATCGCGGCAGAAGCTTTTGGTGCCTGGGACGGTGAATTAGGCAATCCGCCTGTTCGGCCCGTTGCCCCGGGCGTCGAACCGCGCCGTCGTTCGCGGTCCGGTCCGCTGCTATCGGCTGAAAAGCGACGCGTGCTGCAGGAAGCCGTGCTCGCAAACTAACGCTGTCGCACTGGAACTGCCGGATCACGGTAGGCATCTGCCGGAAGCTCAACAGGCCGCCGCGAAAAAACTGCAAAGGCGTTGCAAGTTTTGCGGTCGGTTGTTCGCAATGGCAAGCGGCGCCAGAGGCAAAAAGCTCTCTGACCCGCACCTCTGCGGAGCGATTTGTCACGGCATGCAATTTGCATCAGTGAATTCTGAACTGGCTGCTCAGGATCACAGACTATGCTGGACAAATTTACCCAAGCCGATGCCACGCGTTTAGTGGAAGACAGCGGCACGCTGCGTGTCTCGATATTTGCGCCAATGGTGGCAGCCGGCCAGGAAGTCAGGCAAAACCCCATACGCTTAAAAAACGCGCTGCGCGAGCTTGATCGACTGCTGGAGCGCTACGGTCCAGACCGTGAAGATCAGCGGGACATAGTGAAGCGGTTATCCGCTCTGCTCGACGATGACGAGTTCTGGCAGCATCAGGGTTCGGGTCTGGCGGTATTCGCCAAGCCTGGCCACTGCGAGTGCATTCGGGTCGGAATCTCTGTGCGCCCGGAAGTGCATGTCGCGGGCCAGTTTCATGTCGTGCCGCTGGTACCTTTGCTGACTGAGTCAGGCTGGTTTTACTTGCTGGCGCTCAGCCGTAATCACGTCCGCCTGTTCGCCGGTGATCGCTTCGCGGTTTCGGAAACGGACACAATCGATGCGGTGCCAAAGTCGCTGGAAGACGCGGTTGGCCGAGATACCGAGGAACAGCACTTGCAATTTCATTCCGGTCGCGGCGCTCGCAGTGAACCGATCTACCATGGTCAGGGGGGCGGTAAAGATGACGAAGATGCAGAGGTCAGCCGGTTTTGCCGGCTGGTGGCAGAAGGCGTGTTTACACAGCTCCGCCCGCAGTCATCGCCGCTGTTACTGGCGGGCGACAAACCACTGATCGCTGCATTCCGCGAAGCTGCGCCTGACCAACTGGAGATCATGGACGCGGCCGTGGCGGGAAATTATGACCATGCGGAAGATTCTGAGCTGCACGAGCTCGCATGGCCGCTGGTGCAGCAGCGCTGCAGCGAGGAGGCTGGCAACGTCGCCGCCCGTTACGAGGCGCTGCAGGCGCAGGACCAGACCACGGCTACGCCTGACGGGCTGGCTGCCGCCGCCCGCGAGGGCCGGATAGATACGCTGCTGATTGCCGATCCGGCGGATCAAGGCACAGCAAGTGCAGCTACTGGTACTGAGTCGCCGGAAAGTGCGCAGAGTGAAAAGGACCGGGACGACGGCCGAATCAATGAACTGGTCGCGGCTACCTGGCGCAACGGAGGCGAAGTTCGCACGCTGGCGAACCTGCAGATGCCGGTTGAGACTCGCGCGGCGGCCATACTGCGATACTAGTCTGGAGCAAACGAGTCATGCGTTACCTTGAATTCAATTTCGCGGCTATTCCGTCAGTCGTTGTTTGCGGCCTGGTCCTGAGCAGTGGTATGGCCGGGGCTCAGGCTGCCGACCCCGAAGCGTCCGAGGCCGGCGCCGTGGCTGTTGTAACTTTTCAGGCTACAGAGGGCTTCGAGACAGGCGGCAAACTGATCCTGGCACCGGCAGAGAACGGTATCGAACTGCGCGGCAAAATAACCGGACTGAGTCCGGGCTCGCATGGCTTCCATATCCATGAAAACGGCGCCTGTTCCGGCGCTGGCGCTCAAGGTGCGGGCGGACATTTTGCGCCAGACGGAAATCCGCACGGCAGTCCGGACAGCCCACCCTCCCGGCATCATGCGGGGGACCTGGGCAATATCGTCGCGGACCAATCAGGCGAGGCTGTGGTTGCCATCAGTGACGCCGAAATAGGAGTGGTCGGCCCTGATTCAGTACTGGGCCGTTCCATCATCGTGCACGCCCGCGAGGATGACCTGACTTCGCAACCGGCGGGGGCCGCGGGGCCCAGAGTCGCTTGCGGCGTCATCGTGGCACTGGCGCGCAAACCAGAGTGGCCGTAAATCGCCGGGCACCCGGCTTACTGGCTGCATTGCTGAACGCAGCCCCATAAAAATCGAGGAACCTGAAATGACAAATACCGAAGACAAAGCGACCGACAACACCTGTGCACACGGCGCGTGCGACTGCAAAGCTGCGGAGGTCGTCCAAGACGGCCAGAGTTTCTGTAGCGAAGGATGCGCAGCCGGAGTTGGCTGCAGCCATCGGGACTGCAACTGCGGTAGCCTCAACTAACTGCCACTGGCGGGGGAACACCGTTGGCTGCGTGGCGCCAGAGAGTGCGGAACCGCAGTAGCCGGTGATTCATCGCCAGCACGTGAGGTTTAGGGTAGGCTCGCAAGAGTTTCGGCATTTACGACGAGTACGCCGCAGGAACCTGATGGACAAAAGCAAATCCGCCACCAGCACCGCGCGTATCCCGCCCATGAGCCCGGACGAGTGGTCTGAATCGCAGCGCACCATGCTCGAGTCCGCGTACCACCGTGGCGTCGTCTACAACTTGCTGGGCACGCTGGCTCGTCATCCGGACGCTTCGCGCAGCATTGGCGAGCTGGGCAGCCACGTGATGGGACGCACGTCGACGTTGCAGCCGCGTGAACGCGAGTTGCTCATTCTGCGCACGGCCTGGTTGTGTCAGGCCGAGTATGAGTGGGCACAGCACGTGCTGCTGGCGCGCAAAGCCGGTCTGGACGATGCGGCTATCGAGCGCTGCAGGGCCGGTCCGGAAGCTCAGGGCTGGTCGGAGGTGGATGCTTGCCTGCTGCGTGCTGCCGACGAACTGCACGCTGAGCAGCGAATTGCAGATGCCACCTGGAGCTCGCTGGCCAGGCACTACGATACCCGTCAGCTGATGGATATTGTTTTTGCCGTCGGTCAGTACACGCTGATCGCCATGGCTTTGAAAACCTTCGGCACCCCGCTTGACGCGGGTCTGGAAGGTTTTTGAGCGTTATGTTGGGTGTGACTGTGTTTAAGCGATTGATAGCTGGATGTTTTTTGCATGCCTGGCGCGGCAGGAGTAACCTGAAGGTATAACAAGAGAGAGTCCTTCCTTCCGCAGCCGCAGCGCCTCTGGTTGATCAATCAGGCAAGTCGGCCGCGATTAGCGAAGAACACACGATACGAACAATACGGGGGGGGGTCACCGTGAAACAATTTCTGTGCCGCGTTGTAGCTGGCGTGCTTGTTGCTGCCGGCGCGTCCGCGCAACTGATCGATTTTGAGGACGTGGACCCCAATCTGGTTCGGCCGTTTCAGGGACCGGACTCGTGTATTGCGGATTTTGCTGTTGAGACTCAGGGCTTCGCTTTTCGCAACACGACCAACTGTGCCGCGTATTACGAGTACTTCGACATCGCCGGCAGCACGAGCCTTGCGCTCTATATGGGCGGCAGGCCGTCCGGCAGCCCCGCCATCGTAAATATGTACAACGCGGAAAACCGACGTTTTGATTTGTTGGAGTTGGATCAGTTGCTAGGAGCACGCGACCGGATGACGGTAGTTGGGTTTCGCGACGGTGCCGAGGTTTACAGAGAAGAGCTGGCCATCAGTTCAGGGTTTGTGCAGAACCATCAGCTGGGCTGGACCGATCTGGACTCGGTCACGTTCAGGCAGGATGATCCCGGCGTCAACGCTGTTGGCTTCGACAACGTGCTGGTCAACGTTGTGGGGCCCGCACGCGCACCGACGCTTGCAATCGCAGATGAGCCTGTCGTCATTGAAGGAGATGTGCTGGAGTTCAGGTTGACTCTGTCCATTCCCAGTTCGCAGGACATCAGCTTCGATGTGCAGACTATTAACGAGTCGGCGGTTGCGCCTGACGATTATCTATCGGTGCAGACCCGCCGGACGCTGCCGGCTGGCGCCACCGAGTTAATCGTGCAGGTGCCTACCGTCGATGATTCGAACGCCGAGAGCGATGAACAGCTGTTGTTAAGAGTGGCGAATCTGGTCAACGCTCGCTTCGCCGACAGCGGCGTTGACGCCTATACGACGGGTGTAATAGAAGACAACGATCAGGGTTCGCGGTCTACGCTAATTGATTTCGAGGAAGTGGATCGCAGCTTACTGCGACCGCCGCAGAGCCGCGAATCGTGTATTCCCGATTTTTATTTCGAAAGCAAAGGATTCGCTTTCGAAAACCCCGCGCTTTGCTCGTCGCTCTATGAGTACATGGACGACGGCAACCCCAGTCTCGGTGTGTATTTTGCACAGTCGTTTGACACCCCTCGTGACTCGCCGGCCTGGATGGACATCTATCCCGTCGACCGAGGCCGCTTCGATTTGCTGGAACTGGATCAGTTGCGAGGCGCTTCATCCGTCATGCTGGCGATAGGTTATCGCGATGGTCTGCAGGTGGAAGGGCAGTTTTTGTTGCTCGAGTCAGGCTTCACGCGGCGCCATCAGCTAGGCTGGCGGAATCTGGATAAGGTTCGGCTCCTGACGGCAACTCCCTTTCCCAATGCCGTTGGATTCGACAACGTACTGGTGAGTCGCGGTGATTCTTCAGGTCTTCCGGAGATTCGCGTTTCCACTGATCCTGATGCCAAAGAAGGCGATTTTCTGAAGTTCAGGATTGAGCTCTCGAAGCCGCTTGCGGACATCGTTTCATTTGAGCTGGCAACGGTCGATGATTCGGCCGTTGCGCCCGCCGACTACAAGCCCCGCTCGGGGCGGCGCGCGTTCGCCCCCGGCCAGACCCGGATGACCATCTGGGTGCCAACCGTGGATGACAGCGCGATCGAGGCGAATGAAAAACTGCGCCTCGTGCTGTCGAACCCGAGCAACGCAACCCTGGCAGCCGATGGAGCAGAAGCCATCGGCAGGATCGCCGACAACGATGATCCCAGCAGGAAAACCCGCGTGACCGTGGCCGATGCGGTGGCGGAAGAGGGCAACTATGCCCGCTTCGTAGTTTCACTGTCACGGCCGACCAGCTACGACGTGCGAATTATCGTGAACACGCAAAGCGGCAGTGCCACCGAAAGTCAGGATTTCGAGCGCAAGCGTGGCATTCGCCGCATTCCGGCAGGCCAGACCGAAAAGACGATCTTTGTTGAGCTTTACGATGACGACGAAGCTGAAGGCGAAGAGCAGTTCACGCTGCAGGTCACTGCCCAGAGCAACAATGCGAGGCTCGGCGATGACGGTACTGCGACAGGCACCATTTTGAGCGGGGACGATTGATCCGGTTCTGCGTCGCTTTTACCGCGATGCGGTAGCGTGATGTTGCAGCACCGGCCCGTGCGTGACGACGATCACCTAACCATACGCGGCTTTACCGCAATCGAATTGAACGTAGCTGCGGGGCGAACGGAATGGTAGGGTGAATCTATACATAAGCATCCCGGACGCCCGGTTTTCCGGAGGTGCAACATCCAGTTCGCTGCACGTACCGTGTCGGCGACGAAAAAAGCCCACCACCGCTGCTGTCAAAGCGGAATTGCTGTTACAGGGAGTTCGACTGCAATGCTTACAGTCATTCGCGCACTACTAATCGCACTCGTGTCATTGGCGGTTGGCCAGCTGACGTTCGCTGCGGGGGTCAGTGGCCAGGGCACCTGGGAAACCACGCTGGAAGCCCGTGATCTGAACGACGACGGCCAAGCCGACGCATACTATGATTCGGAGCTGGACGTCACCTGGCTGGCCGATGCGAACCTCGCGCAGACCACACGTTTCGATGCAGACGGCCGCCTGAACAGGGCGAACGAAACCGGGTTTCTGCTGGGCATGATGAACGGCTGGCAGTATCTGGGGGTCAGCACCTGGCGGTTGCCCAGGGTGCCGGGTTCTTCCGCGTGCGCGCCGTTTACCAACCGGGGCGGCACTAACTGTGGCTACAACGTGGACACCGACCGTGGCGAGCTTGCTCACCTGTTCTATGAAACTCTGGGCAACAAGGCCGAGTACGACACCAGTGGCAATCCGGGGCAGCCCGGCGCCGGGCTTACCAACACCGGGCCTTTCCAGAACATGCAGGCGACTCGTTACTGGTATGGCACCGCTGAGACTAGCGCTGCCGACCCCGATTTTGCG
>JGI12048J13642_10846847_pt1 | contig 10388 bp, 6 predicted proteins | sample ElkSlonscriptome_16_FD_13642 | JGI IMG/M metagenome (IMG submission 13642)
CGAGGTTCGTGATTCGCCACGGAAATCGGTCGACACGACGTTCTCGTCGGTATAGCCGAGAATGCCCTTCATCTTGCCTTCCGATGCGGTCTTGAACGCCTTGCAAATATCTTCGTAGCTGGCGCCCTTTTCTAATTCAGCGGTCAAGTCGACGACCGAGACGTCCGAGGTCGGGACGCGGAATGCCATACCGGTTAGCTTGCCGTTAAGCTCAGGGATGACCTTGCCAACCGCCTTGGCTGCACCGGTGCTCGATGGAATGATGTTTTCTAAAATTCCGCGACCACCACGCCAATCCTTCTTCGAAGGTCCGTCAACCGTTTTCTGGGTTGCGGTGGTTGCGTGAACCGTCGTCATCAACGCTCGCTTGATGCCGAAGCTGTCGTTGAGAACCTTCGCCAAAGGTGCCAAGCAGTTGGTCGTGCACGATGCGTTGGAGACAAATTGTTGGCCAGCGTAGGTGTCGCAGTTGACGCCCATGACGAACATCGGAGTGTCGTCCTTGGGTGGTGCAGACATGACAACCTTTTTGGCACCGGCGTCGATGTGACCTTGCGCCGATTCCTTCGTCAAAAAGAAACCGGTCGACTCGACAACGATCTCGGCACCGACGTCGCCCCATGCCAACTTGGCAGGGTCGGTCTCGGCAGTGATACGGATTTCCTTTCCGTTGACGACCAAGTTGCCGCCCTTGGTGGAAACGTCGCCCTTGAACCGACCATGGACGCTATCATACTTCAGCATGTAAGCTTGGTAGTCGACGTCCAACAAGTCGTTGATGGCTACCACTTCGATGTCGTCGCGAAGGACGGACGAGCGGAAAACCATGCGACCGATTCTACCGAAACCATTAATTGCAACTCGTATAGCCACTGTTTTCTTTCTCCTGCGGTGATGGGGGCCTGACCCTGTCGCTGGCCGGCATCGAATAAAATTGACTGTTTTTAACTCTTTGTCTGAAAGATTCTCGAAATCTGATTTCGAGCGTCTGTGACGATTATAGGAACTTGGCCCCTCATTGAACCAGCCCCCGAAGCCCTCTCGTTTGCCGCTTTGGCGTCGTCCGCCCGGCGTTTCGCCTGGAACGTGGAGTTACGTCAACGAAAGGGCGATCGCCGACCATTATGACGCCTTTGTGGCGGACACTCCGCTTTGTTTTTTGGATCAACAAATCGTCGCAGGCGAGTTTCCGACGCTCGACTTGGATAATTCTCTCGCAACTTCTGTTTCCGTTCTCGATCTTGGCTGCGGAAGTGGACGCATGGCACTGCCATTGGCAGGTCGCGGCTACGAGGTGATCGGCGTCGATCTCAGCACGCGAATGCTGGAGGTGATGTTGGAGAAAGCCCCTGCTGAGCCACGGCGGGGACGAGTCCATGCGGTTCATGCCAACTTGGTAGAGCTCGATGGGTTTGCCGATCAGTGTGTTGACCACGCCATTTGCATGTTTAGCACGCTGGGGATGATCCAAGGCCGTCAAAATCGCCAGCAATGCTTGGCGCACGTTGCCCGTATCTTGCGTCCAGGAGGCACGTTCATCGTCCATGTCCATAACCGTTGGGCCGAACTACTCGAGCCTAAGGGGATCGGAAAGGTCATTAGCGGCTATTTGAGGTCTTGTTTTCGTGTTGACCACGATTTCGGTGACTATGTCTATGCTTATCGCGGTTTAAATAAGATGTTTATGCATCGTTATAGCCGACGCGAGTTGGCCGCCGACTTAGTCCACTGTGGTTGGAAAATCGACCGAATCGAGCGGGTGACGACGGATGGGAAATCCTTGCTACGCGGACGCCACGTTTTACCGGCTGGCGGTTTTGTGGCGATCAGTACGAAGGATGGTTAACCGTTGACGGTTTTCGTCGTCGCGGAAGTCATTCGACGCGCAGCCCGCTCGGCACGCGGTTTAACGATAGAAGCTCGTAGTTTATGCTGTAACGTCCCGATCCAATGTAACGTCCCGATCCAAATCGACCGCTAATCTCTCCCTCACTTTGACAGATAGATCTAATGAGCATTGCTTCCCAGAAAAACGAAGCTTCCCAGAAGAACGAGGCTTCCCAGAAGAACGAGGCCCATACCGTTTCGCCAAACGTTGGCGTTCATCTTGGTGACGCCGATCCCCGAAGTCGACTTGATTTTGGAGACGGCTTTATTCGACGGCATATCGGTCCGTCCGATGGAGAGATCACCAACATGCTAAACACTCTCGGCTTTTCGACTTTGGACGATCTTTCCGACGCGACCATTCCCGCCGACATTCGATTGGAGGCCGAGCTCGATATTCCCGCTCCTCGGGGCGAGCACGAGTTTCTTTCGGCTCTGAAAATCATCGCAAAGAAGAATAAAATCTACCGCTCTTGTATCGGCATGGGTTACACCGGCACGGTGACGCCGCCGGTGATCCTGAGAAACGTCTTGGAAAACCCGGGCTGGTACACTCAGTACACGCCCTACCAAGCCGAGATCGCACAAGGTCGTCTCGAAGCATTGTTGAATTTCCAAACGATGGTCGCGGAGCTAACCGCATTGCCACTCGCCGGAGCGAGTTTGCTTGACGAAGCCACCGCAGCCGCCGAAGCGATGGGTATGTGCGTTTCGATCGCAGCTGCGAAGAAGACCGGGTTTTGGGCCAGTGACGATTGTCATCCCCAAACGTTGGCGCTTTTGAAAACGCGAGCCGAAGGATTGGGCGTCGAGTTGAAAGTTGGCCCGATTAGCGAAATCGATTTTAATCATGGCCAAGGAGGTTTGTGTGGACTGTTGGTTCAATACCCAACCTCCGATGGACGGATTAGCGACTATCGCGAATTGACGGCGACGGCCAAACAGCACGGTGCTCTGGTCGTTGCGGCGGCGGACATCTTATCGCTCACGATGTTGATGCCGCCGGGCGAATGGGGTGCCGACATTTGCATCGGATCAGCCCAACGTTTTGGAGTTCCGATGGGCTTGGGCGGACCTCATGCTGCGTTTATCTCCACCCACGAACAATACGCTCGCAAGTTGCCTGGACGCATTATCGGCGTTTCCAAGGATTCGCATGGCAACCGCGCATTGCGGATGGCAATGCAAACGCGTGAACAACACATTCGCCGCGATAAGGCCACCAGTAACATTTGTACGGCGCAGGCCTTATTGGCAATCATCAATTCCTTCTACGGCGTCTACCACGGGCCCGATGGGCTTCGCCAAATCGCACGACGAACGCAAGGCTTTGCATCGGCGCTGGTCAAGGGACTCGATCGACTCGGCCACACGACGCTGGATGACGGTCCTGTGTTTGACACCATCCGCATTCGCTTGGGCAAAGGGCGAGTTCATGCCGCTCGACAAGTCGCCGATGCGGCACGCGAAAGACAGATCAATCTGCGCGAGTATCCCGACGGGACGCTGGGTGTGACGCTAGACGAAACCACCGACCGAGCCTTGGTGGCTGACTTGTTGGCAGCGTTCAATTTCGGTCACTACACCGGTTTCGATATCGATGAGTTGTTGACCGAAGCGGACGCCGATGGCATGTCCGACTTCGGAGCGATGAAGCGAACGAGCGAGTTCATGACGCAAGAGGTCTTCAATACCTATCACAGCGAAACGGAACTGCTGAGGTATATCTTTAAGCTAATGGGCCGTGATCTGTCGCTGGCCCATTCAATGATCCCGCTCGGTTCCTGTACCATGAAGCTCAATGGGACCAGCGAGATGATTCCTGTGACTTGGCCCGAGTTTTCTCAGGTGCATCCATTTGCACCCGATACTCAGTGGCGTGGCTACACGCAAATGTTCCGTGAACTTGAACGTTGGCTGTGTCAAGTCACCGGCTTTTCTGCGGTCAGTTTACAGCCCAATTCGGGTGCCCAAGGCGAATACGCGGGGCTGCTCGTCATCCGTGCTTACCATCAGCATCAAGCCAAACAAGAAGGCCGGGACAATGTTCGTAATGTCTGCTTGATTCCCACTTCGGCTCACGGAACCAATCCAGCATCGGCAGTAATGGCCGGGATGAAAGTTGTCGGTGTGAAGTGCAACGATCGTGGTGATATCGATGTAGACGATTTGAAGGCGAAAGCGACAACGCACGCCGAGAATTTGTCGGCGCTGATGATTACCTATCCGTCGACGCATGGCGTTTTTGAGTCGACGATTCGAGAAGTCTGCGAGATTATTCACGACAACGGCGGGCAAGTTTACATGGATGGTGCCAACATGAACGCTCAAGTTGGCTTGACGAGTCCCGGTCGGATTGGCGCGGACGTTTGTCACTTGAACTTGCACAAAACGTTTTGCATTCCACACGGTGGCGGGGGTCCAGGAATGGGGCCGATCGGTGTGGCCGAGCAATTGGTGCCGTTCTTGCCAGGGCATTTCGTCGAACGTCCCGATACGGCGGGTGAGTTCGCGATCGGTCCGGTGTCGGCGGCTCCCTACGGTAGCCCCAGTATTTTGACGATCAGCTACGTTTACATCGCCATGATGGGCTCCGCTGGACTCAAAAAGGCGACTCAGGTGGCGATCCTTAATGCCAACTATATGGCCGATCGCCTGAAGAATCATTATGACGTCCTGTATACCGACAAGAACGGACGGGTTGCTCACGAGTTCATCCTGGATTGCCGTCCCTTCGAGAAATCATCAGGCATCAGGATCGACGATATTGCCAAGCGACTCATGGATTACGGTTTTCATGGGCCGACGATGTCATGGCCCGTGCCGGGGACATTGATGATCGAACCGACCGAGAGCGAATCGAAGGCGGAACTCGATCGTTTTTGCGATGCGATGATCTCGATTCGTAAAGAAATCACCGCGATTGAAAGTGGTGAAATGGATCGCGAAGACAACCCGCTAAAGCATTCACCGCATACCGTCGATGCCATTGGCTGTGATGATTGGCCGCATGGCTATTCACGCTCGCAAGCCGCATGGCCAACCCCGTGGCTACGAGACGCCAAGTTCTGGCCAACCGTCGGACGCATCGACAACACCTACGGCGACCGCCATCTGGTTTGCACCTGTCCCACGGTCGAAGAAAGCGAAGCGGCACACTAATTGCCTTCCGAAAAGGGGCGGACCCCTTTTCGGATAGGCCCTAACTACCGTAGGGGCTCGATTGAGGATTGCTGAGCGGTTGACTTGTTAGCATGAGGTAGCCGACGGCGAACAGAAGGATCGTGACCGGTGTCGTAACAACATGTCCGACGTAGCACATCATCGACCCGAGCGTCGAAAGCAAGAATGAGATCACGACAATCAGCAACGAAGTCAGTTTGTTGTTGATCGAAATCTGGTAGGCAATGCGAATCGATTCGATGGTCGACCCCTTGTCATCACTGACCACGAAAACCCAGGGCCAAAGCAGCCATTGAGCCACGAGAGCGGCGATGGATAATCCACCCATGAGGAGAAACGTGACGCCGACGACAATACCTTCATTTCCGACGGCCATCGCTAAACCGCCCATCAAGGCGAAGACGATTCCAAATGCCAATCCGACAATGGCCATCATCAAGATGCCGCCACCGATCAAACGGAAAACCAAATGAAGCGGTGGCATCAATCGAGACAACGGTTCGGGTTCATTGCGTGCAACCGCCAGTGCCAAACGGCACCAGCCGACCGAGGCGTAGGCGCTCAAGAACAGGACGAACGGGAAGAAGGATAGCATCAGAATGCCAGCGGCCAACTCGCCAACCGACTCGGCGATCAAGGCGATCAAAAAGAAAGGAACGACGATGACGACGATGGAAACGGCCATCAGAATCAGCATGCTGAGAACCAGCGGTGCCCAGCGAGCAATGAAGATGTTCCACGTTGGCGAAACGATGTCCTCGATCGGAAGTTGGACAATTTGAATTTCACCGCCGCTGACCACCAAGGGGGGTAAAGCGACCGAAGGTTGATAGGGATTGCGGTCTATTTGTTGGCTCGGATCGGTCGCGGACGACAACGGCTCACTAAAGGGACTCTCGGACCAATCCCGCTGTGGAACAGCAGAAGGTTCAGGGTTTTGAGGAGACTCATCCGTCGCAGCGAACGGTTGTTCCGCAGTCGGTTGTGTCGGAGCAACCGGTGTGCTCTCTCCGATGCGAAACGTTGCTTCACACGCAGGACACTTCGCCAAACGGCCCACCGAGTCGGACGGTAGTTCGAGCTCAGCATTACACGAGGGGCACGTTTGGCGATAAACAGTCATGGCAAAATTACGCAGCGTTACATTGCGGCTTTGCAGCGGTCCGCAACGGCGTCCCAGTCGACGACGTTCCAGAATGCAGAGATATAGTCAGGACGACGGTTTTGGTAGTTCAGGTAATAAGCGTGCTCCCAAACGTCCAAACCGAGGATCGGTGTGCCGCTCATCCCCGCGATCTCTTTGCCCATCAGCGGGCTGTCTTGGTTAGCTGTGCTGCCAATCTTCAGCTCGCCACCCTCGACAACCAACCATGCCCAACCACTGCCGAAACGAGTGGCACCGGCATTGGCGAATTGCTCTTTCATGGCATCGAGCGAGCCGAATGCCTTGTTAATTGCATCCGCCAAATCACCACTCGGGCTGCCACCTTTCCCAGGCCCCATGACGGTCCAAAACAATGAGTGGTTCGCATGTCCACCACCGTTATTGCGAACCGCACCCATTTTGTCCGCAGGCACCGCGGAAAGGTTCGAAACCAATTCTTCGATCGATTTGTTCTCTAAATCGGTGCCCGCAATCGCATCGTTGACTTTGTTAATGTAAGCCTGGTGATGCTTGGTGTGATGGATCTCCATCGTCTGAGCATCAATGTGAGGTGCGAGTGCGTCATAAGCGTAGGGAAGGGATGGTAGTGTGTAAGCCATATCCGTAGTTGCTCCGTTCAAGGGTCAGAATCAGGGGTCAAATCGTTTACTAACGTTACTCTAAACGATAGCGACAATGTCAAATAAATGAAATAACCCCTCTCCATGGAGTTCACGGAGCGTTGGAGAGGGAGCGTTGGAGAGGGAGGCGGGAGCCTCCGATCAGCCCGTTACAAGGCGGGAGCCTTGTAACGAGTTCGCGGCGGGAGCCTTGTAACGAGTTCGCGGCGGGAGCCTTGTAACGAGTTAGGTGAGTGAGGAAGCTCCAGCGGGGTCGCTAATCTGTTAGTAAACGTACTCCAAGCCAAAGTGCAATCCGTGAACGTAGAACGTTTTGTCTCGCATTTCTGGCGACGGGCGAAACGGTTCCTCGACGGGAGTGGCTAAGTTTGATGCCAATTCGGGGTCAATTAATCCAGACGTCTGAATCGCATCGGTTATCGCGATCACGTGATATCCGAACGTGACATCAAAATTCGGAAATTGATGCCAACCAAGTGACAGGTCCAATTCGGGAACCCAGCTGAACGTGTGATCGGTCATGGTGCCTGCATTGGTGCTGCGGACAAGTAAACCGTTCGGTTCGGTCACGACCGGGCCGTTGGCGATCTCGGTACGACCGATCCGTTCGGCTTGCCGCGACAATTGTCCAAACGCGACCTTCCAAAGACTTCGAAAGGACCAGCATCCTTCTCGATATCGCGTTGCCAGCCCCAATTGGCCGCCGTGAAATTCGTTCTCAGCACCAAAGAAATCGGAAATTGCAATCGTCGATCCAAGCGGCAGCGGGTTGTCGGCACCGGCGGTGGATGTACTTGAGATCGACAGGTTTTCGTTCATCCGCATGAATTGGTAACCATACAGAGCGTCGATCGTTCCGCCAAAACGTGAATACAGATGTTGGCGTATCGACAAATCCGCTCCGTAAACTTCGCTCGAAGCGTTGATATTCACAGCCCCAAAGGTTGTGAATCCCGGTGTGGCGATGATCTGCGTGTCCTGCTGGGCGACTTCGCCAGTCGTGACATTCAAGAACGGACGAGTGATGATGGAAGTGGTCGATTGATTGGCGTCGAAATTGAACGACTCCTCACCCGCCAACCAGCCGCGAATGACCAGCGAGCGGGATCGGCAATCGTCTAGCCAAGTGCCGATCGTCAACCGGCCACCCGCCGTCATGTCGGCCAGGATCTCTTCGCCTCCGACCAGCGTTCGTGTGCCTGGATCGCCCAACTGACCTGGGTTGTCTGCATCGGCGGGGCCAGTCGTCAGAAGCGGTGGTGGGTAATCGCCGCTGCGAAACATCAACAACAACTCAATCGATCCAAACCATCGGTCGGATGTAAACCCCAAGTGGCTATTCGCCCACGGCGCACCGGCATGACACGAAATCGAATCACAACCGGCCGAGTCGCATGATTCGATCCCACATGACGGTTCGTCGAAATACTGGATCGCTCCCTGCTCTCCCGAATAAACTTCACCGGAATAGATTGGTTCGGAATAAGTTTCATAACCAACCTGCTTGACGACCGCATTTTTGCGAACAATCGAAGGTCGAGCGACCGCATCGGAAACTCGTTCCGGACCAGTAGCGGAATCATCTTCGCTTGACGTGATATCGACAACATCAACGTTCGACAACACCACGGGCGGACGGTAGACGCCGCGATCGGGTTTCTTGGTCCGAACTTGGCCGTTTACCACTGGTGTACTGGCCATAACGCTAGCAAAGATGACAAGTTTTAGTAGTCGTAGTTGGTTGCAGTGGACCGATGGGAGTCTCATCGCGTTGTTTTCCAGCAAATGGATCAAGCAAAAGGGTTCGACAGCGGGCGCAAACGTCCCTACAAATCTCTTTCGGCTTTTCCGGTCGTTCCGGTTGAATGATTTCGGTTAACTTTGCCGGTTAGTCAACTTGTGCTCGGTGGTAAGGTCATCGCCAATTGGGAGAGACTTCGCCACGTTGAGCTTGTTCGGCTTGCAACAAGGCGGTTGGCACGATGCGGCGAAACTCTTTGGCATCACCGCGAATCGAGGCGTTGATGAGAAGCAATCCAAGCCGCAGTTCTTCGCGTTTTCGCAGCGGTGCTTCGGTCACCCCGTCGGCTAAGCTGAGAGCTTTACCACGAAGAAAGACGGCGACATGATTTACTGCGTCGCCTAGCCGATGGCCTGCGTTACCACCGATCACAATCGTGCCTCCGATTGCCCCGATGCCTGCCTCGTCTCCCACGTCGCCTCGCACGAAGATGCTGCCGGACCGCATCGCTGCACCGCACCTGGGGCCAGCGTTTCCGAAAATGGCTAACGTCCCGCCCGTCATCGCGGTTCCCGCACCGACGTCAGCGTTTCCCTGTACTCGAACGGCTCCGCTCGCCATCCCTTCGGCTGCTCCATGACGAACCGATCCCGTCAGGCGGATGTCGGCGTCCTGATTCATCGCAAATGCGTAATCACCGAGGTGGCCCTCGACTTGCACTCGAACGGGATGCTTCAAACGCATCATCGCGTTGTGTTGGCCGCTAGCACCCGTCACTTTGACTCGGACTAATTCCTCGTCGTGATCCGATGCAGGAACGGCATGGATCGCATCGCAAATCTGCTCGTCCGACATCGACTCGTACGAGAACTCGAAGTGTGGGCTACTCAGTGGTGATCCTGCAACCATCGTTTACTCGAATAAAAAAGTATAAGGAGTTGGAGTATAGCCTTTAGGCGACTTGGGAAGACGCGTGAATCGGCTAAAGCCTAGACTCCAACTTCACCGCTTCTCAGTACCGCTCGCACGATTGCTTCCATTCTAGCCTCTGCTCGCCTGCCTGCCTCTAAGACCTCTTCATGATTTGCGACGACTGCGATATCGGGATTGGCGACGTTACTAACCATCGACAAGCCGAGTACTTTCATGTTTGCGTTTTTGGCAGCGATCGCTTCGGGCACGGTGCTCATGCCGACCACGTCCGCTCCGATCCGCCGCATCATGCGGTACTCTGCACGCGTTTCGTAAGTGGGTCCCAACGTGGCCAAGTAGGTTCCCGGATAGGCGGAAACGTTTTCTCGCAACGATGTCTGAATCGCTGTTTGACTCATTGCCGAATCGTAGAGTTCGTCAAATCGATTCAGCCCCACATGAGGCTCGGAAACCGATCCACTCGATACACCACTTAGCCAATCGATATGATCGCGAATGACCACGATGTCACCGACACGAAGTTTCGGATTCACTCCACCGGCGGCATTGCTGACGATCAACCGGGATGCTCTCAGGCCCGCCAAAACGTAGACCGGAAACGTCACTTGGTCATTGCTGTGTCCTTCGTAACGATGGAACCGTCCGGCCATTGCAGCGACCATGACCCCTTCAATCGTACCGAGAATCAATTGTCCGCGATGACCGCTGGCGGTCGAAGCAGCGAACCCTGGGATCTCCGCAAAATCGATTGCGGTCGAGTTTTCTATCTTGTCTGCCAAACCACCCAAGCCGCTGCCGAGGATCACAGCAGCAACAGGAATACGGGAATCACGAGAACGAATAAACTCGCAAGCAGCAT
>JGI12048J13642_11050345_pt1 | contig 10386 bp, 9 predicted proteins | sample ElkSlonscriptome_16_FD_13642 | JGI IMG/M metagenome (IMG submission 13642)
GGGTTGCCAAAAATAATGACCTGGGTGGGGCGGAGACTCAGCTCAACAGAATCAGCGCCAGCGGCATGATCCACACGGGCAAATACGGTCACTCCGCGTTCGGTCAATACGGATTCGAGGCGATCGCCTGTCTCTGCCACGCTGTAGGGACTCATATGTATAACCATTCCCGACGGTGAACCGGAGTCTGTCGTTTCCTCGTGTGACTGTGTTTCAACATGTCCTGCAGCTTGAGCTTCATAGATACTGCTGCCAACAAGCAGCATTCCTAATCCCAAAAGTCCAGACAGACCAAAAGTAACTGTTGGTTTGAAGCAAAATTGACGGAGTTGAACGTTCATGTTGAATTAATTCCTTTCAAAATTCTTTTTAGTCAAAATTCCTATGAGATGAATGTCACATAAATGTCACAGATACATAACGATATAGCAATGCGCAGATAGGTTAGGACAGATATTGATGGAGAAGCCGCGCGGTGCGCAGCTTCTCCATCAACTATTGGTTTTATTATCAGCGCGTAGCACTATATTAGCCAAACATTCTGTTGTGCGGGGGTTGGGGTGGCTAGCACTGGGATCGCTGATGGTCACGTCTTGTTGGGGCGTTGCACAGCATGGAATGATGCGGAAAGATTCAACTCATGGATGACCTACTGTAGGGGCATCGCAATGCGATGCCCCTACCAAAATCATTCTTCGAATGTGCAACGCCGAATTCAGAGTTTTAATGTCTTAGCGATTTGAGTTCAAAGCTTCTTTGAAAGTTGATACGGGCTACGCTCAAGCTTTGTCGTGAGTTCAGTCCCATCGCAAGCCAACACGCTTCAGCACTCGTCCAGTTTGACGACCCGTACTTCCTGTTTGAGTCCAGGCGATCGCCCCATTCACTACTACCGTCTCAATACCGCTGGCAGGTTGGGTAGGATGCTCAAAGCTTGACTGATCAAGAATCGTCTCAGCATCAAAAACGACCACATCAGCAAAGGCTCCGGCCTTCAATACGCCTCGATCCGTGAGGCGAAACTGAGCTGCGGAGAGTCCGGTCATCCGATGTACTGCTTCCTCCAGCGAAAACAAGCCTACCTCGCGCACATAGTGTCCCAACACCCGAGGAAACGCACCCCAGAGACGAGGATGGGGAAAGCGATCGTGGGGCAGTCCGTCAGAACCAATCATACTGTGGGGATAGGAGAGAATGCGCTGGACGTCGGCTTCATCCATCTGAAAGTAAACCGCTCCGGCAGGTTGGAGGCGTTTTGCGGCTTCTTTGAGTGTGCAATGCCACTGATGGGCGATCGCACTCAAGTCTTGACCTGCCATTTCCGGAACCGCCTCTGACCACGTAATCAGCGTGCGCAGATGGTCGTCCATCAACTCCGGCATGAGAACCGTGGAGCTGGCAGCATAGGGATATACATCTAAGCCAATGGGCTGCTGAGTTCTGGCTTGGTCAATCTTTTGCAAGGTTTGAACACTGCGGCCCCAGTTTGCCCGCCCTGAGCACTTGTGGTGAGAGATGACGACCGAGACCCCAGCTCGTCTTGCCGTTTCGAAGGTTTCGTCAAGCGACAACTCCACATCGTCTGCTTCATTTCGCATATGGGTGGTATAGATGCCGCCGACCGGAGCCAGCAATTCGGCAAGGGCAACGACTTCCTCCTTTGGCGCAGGCTTGTTGGTGGGATAAAACAAACCCGTGGAAAAGCCGATCGCCCCTGCCTCCAACGCTTCCTGGAGTAGCGATCGCATCACGTCAATTTCGCGATCGCTGGCGGGTTGTCCTACGTTCTCCATTGCCGCCACTCGCAACGTCGAATGGCCGACCATCGGAGCTGTATTAATGGCAGGGGGATGAGTCTCCAGCGCTGCCACATATTCAGCGAAAGTTGAAAACCGATACCAAGTGCGATCGCCCAATAAATCCAGTGGCGGTGGAGGCCGATCCGTGACCTTCAACGGTGCAAGACTGATGCCACAGTTGCCCGTAATGACCGTGGTGACGCCTTGGCTCAGCTTCGGGGTCATAGCCGGATGAGACAGCAGCAGTCGATCGTCATGAGTGTGAACGTCAATAAAGCCAGGGGCAACGATGCGCCCCGTCGCGTCGACTTCCCGCTCGGCGGAATCATTGGACAGATCGCCAATGGCAGTGATGCGATCGCCCGTTATCGCGACATCGGCTCGAAATCGAGACTGTCCCATACCGTCAATCACCTCCCCATTGCGAATGATGAGATCGGCTTGAGTTGGGGACATGTTGAATTCCTCTATGATTTCGGGCGGGTAGGATTCAAAAAAATTGGCGTTGCACAGCATAGAATGACGCGGAAAGATTCAACTCATGGATGACCTGCTGTAGGGGCATCGCAATGCGATGCCCCTGCCAAAATCATTCTTCGAATATGCAACGCCAAAAAATTAGATCTGAGTATAGCTGATGCGAAGAGTCGTTTGACCACTCATCGTTAGCAGTTGCCCATTACTCACAGTGCAGATGGGTTCAAATAAGGTTTTGCCTAAGATTCGACCATCTTGGCGGACAAGACTGTGTAAATAAATGCCGACCCCCGACCGCGCTCGATCCGTAAAGGTGCGATCGCTCGTCACAATCTGCTGTGCCACTCCGTCTGCATCCACCTCCACCGCATCCACTTCGCCATAAACGATGGGGACACCCGCAGAGACCATGAACCAACCCGCGATTGGATGGGCATCAGTCATCTGACGAAAGCCAATATCCGCTACCAAAGGAGCGAGAGAACCATGCGGCTCAATCGCATTGTGCATCACTCCGAACTTAGCTCCTGTCGGAGATTTGCGATAAGCCGAACCCGTATCGGGACGCTTTTGGACACGGGGAGCATTTTGCATGTATAAATTGCCGTGACGATCGAGGGTGATAAAGCCAACATCCGCGTGAGGGTTTTGTGCCAGTACCGATTGAGTCGCCTCTTGCGCTGATTTTCCGGCTTTGAGGGCATCTAACACCTCAACATTCAACGGGATACCACGAACACTGGGGCCTTGGGGAACGCGATGGGCGGTAACTAATCCCGCCGTTGCATCCGCAGTCAGAAACTGGGCTAACGGAACTGGGCGATCGGGGCCACTGGAAATCAACGCAGCGGCGATCGCCCCTCGTACGGTTTCTGGTGGTGCAACGCCTGTGGTTTCACCGTCCGTAAACAATGTCCGAGTCCCTCCTCGCTGGGTTTCATAGCGCTCCAGTTCTCCAGAAGAAGTGATCACCACAAACATGACAAAGCCTCGAATAGCTCCTTCTGCAACGACTTCAGCGGCTTTCAGACCCTCGAAGATAGCGAGTCCAGCATTCGGCCCATAAGCTCCGATGGCGATGGTCATGATAAATACCCGGTTTTAGCTCTGTGTCTCAGATAGAGAGCGATCGCCCTGTAAGTAGTCGAGAGAAAATACTAATTTACTTTTATGAAACACAAATTTACTTTAACCAAATGTTAAACCTATCTGCACAAATGCTCATCTACAAACCTTAGCCTCTATGGTCATTCAATACGTTTTGACGATTACACCAGGAACTGAAATAGCTTACTCCTCGGTGTTTTTATCGATTTTTTAGGAGCAGCGCATGAGCTCACGATTTCAACAAAAGCGAGCAAGTCGATGGTTAGCAGGTTTAGCTGTACTCGGGCTGGCGATCGTAGGTTGTGGCGGTGACGAAACAGCAACTTCTGACACCAGCGAAGAAACCACAGAAGAAGCAGGCACTCCCCAAGAAGGTGGTTCTGTCGTTTGGGCTCGCTACGGTGATGCCGACTCTCTCGATCCCCAGCGCACTACAACGACCCTATCGTGGCAGGTCTTTGACCAGATTTACGATACCTTGCTCGCCTTCAACGACGATGGCGAAGTCGTTGGCAACCTCGCAAAAGAATGGACCGTGAGCGACGACGGTCTAGAGGCAACCTTCATGCTAAATGAGGGCATTGTTTGTCACGATGGCACACCCTTTGACGCCAACGACGTGAAATACACGGCTGAGCGAGCCATCAGCGAAGATAACCCCAGCGTCACCAGTGGAGCCTGGGGGCCCATCAGCGCAGTTGAAGTAGTAGACGATCTCACTGTGAAATTCACCTTCGAAGAACCTTTTGGTGCATTCATTTCATTCATGGCTGATCCGTTTTCCAGCCAAATCTGCGACAGTGCAGAAGAGCTGGGAGATGACTTTGGAGTCAGCGCTGCAGTCGGGACTGGCCCGTGGAAACTTGTGAGCTGGACAAAGGGTGACGAGGTCGTTCTTGAAGCAAATGAAGACTACCAAAACTTCGGACGCCCCATCGAAAACTCTGGCGCGCCCTATCTCGACGAACTTGTAATCAAGCAAATTCCTGAACCCCAGACTCGCCTCGCTGGCCTCCAAACTGGGGAAATTCAGATCATTGCTGAGCCACCTTTGGAAGAGTTGGACGCGATTCGATCCGATGATTCTCTAGAGCTGTATGTGGCTGAAAAGACTGGGCAAAATGTCTTCTTTGAGTTCACCATTTCCCGTCCTCCCTTTGACGACATTCGGGCTCGACAGGCTGTAGCTTATGCCATCGATCCTGATGCAGCCATCGATATCGTCTTTGGCGATGTTGTGAAGCGGGAGAAATGTACGGTAGCTCGGGGAGTCATGGGCAATGACCAAGAATTTTGCGCAGAGCATGGCTACGAATATGATCCGGAGAAAGCTCAGGAATTGCTCGATGAGTTAGGGTATGGCCCAGATAATCCTCTAACCGTCACGATGATGACGTGGGTCGGTGGCAACCGCGAAAAGATGGTGCAGGTTTTCCAGAATCAACTGTCGCAAGTCGGTATTGAAACGGAAATCGAAACCATGGACATCGGCACCATGAATGCCCGAGTCAAGCAGGAGAACGAAACCGATAGCGGTCAGAGCACCTTCGACATGATGGGTTGGGCCTGGTATGACCCTGACATTTTGCACCAGCTATGGCACTCTCCAGGTGCTTACAGTGGCTACCAATCCAATGAGCTAGACAACCTACTAGACGAAACTCGTACGACGGTTGATTCCGAAGCTCGACTCGCTGCGGTACAAGATGCCCAGCAGTATCTCTTAGAAAATGCGGTTCACGTTCCCCTCTATACCCCCGGATGGCTGTGGATTTACACCACTCGTTCTGAGGTGGATGGGTTCAAGATTGGGCCGTTTAATCGTCCCCTGTTCAATGACATCAAGTTGACTCAGTAGGAATTTGCAGGGGCATGGTGTGCCATGCCCCTGCAGAAATAGGTGAACAACAATAACCATAGGTGCCTGTAGGTTGTGGTCGGGTTAGCGGTAAATAGTTAAGGCCGCCTACGTCCTAACTGTGTCCCCTTGTTCGCTGCGGACTTTTAGTGTTTGAATAATTGCGTTGAATAGCTGTAATGCAACAAGACTTGGCAGATCAAATTTTGTCATTGTGAAATTTGTCATTGTGAAATTTGTCATTGTGAAATTAGTGCGAACTGACTTTTGACTCAGTGCGATGAGCCATTGTGCGATGAGCCATTAATAACTGTATAGCGAGTCCCATGACCCGATTTATCATTAAGCGCATTCTCAGCGGTATTTTTACCATCTGGGTGACCACTGTTGCTGTGACGCTGTTGATTCACCTAGTGCCGGGTGATCCGGTGCAAATTATGTTTGCCCAGTCTCAATCCACCACTCCTGAACAAATCGAGCAAATTCGCTCACAACTGGGATTGGATCGGCCGATTTACGAACAGTATTTTATGTATATGGGGCGAATTCTTCAAGGCGATTTCGGCACGACCATTCGCGGTAATCAGCCTGTTTTAGAACTGCTATTGGTGAGACTCCCAAACACTCTGGTTTTAGCCCTAAGCAGTTTGTTGATCACCATGGTCGTTGGGGTGACTGCAGGCTTTTTTGCTGCCTACAAGCGAGGCAGTTGGCTTGACACCACCTTGATGACTAGCGCTATTATCGGCATCTCGATTCCCAGCTTTTGGTTGGGATTGATGCTCATGTACGTGTTCTCGATTCGCTTGGGTTGGCTGCCAGTCTCAGGGACTGATTTCAAGAACTTGATTCTCCCAGCTTTGACGTTGGGCTTAGCGAATGCAGCAGCGGTGTCACGATTGACGCGATCATCAATGTTGGATGTGTTGTCTCAGGATTACATGCGCACGGCTCGTGCAAAAGGTTTGGCCGAGACGATGGTGCTGTCGCGTCATGCTCTTCGCAATGGCCTAATCAATGTGGTGAATATGCTGGGGTTGCAGTTCACCTACATGATGGGAGGGGCGATCGTGGTGGAGAATGTGTTCGCTTGGAACGGCATTGGTCGCCTCGCTATCCAGTCGATCTTTCAGCGCGACTATCCCACCATTCAAGGCTTCATTCTTATTTTTGCCACGGTTGTTGTGGTTGTTTCAATTGTTTTGGATTTGCTTTACGCCTGGATTGATCCCCGTATTACCTACAGCTAATGACTCAGCAGGTTTCTACTGTTCCCAATTCCAGCTTCGTTGCCGCAAAGGCTCGGGATTTTGGTCGTTTTCTGAAACGACTGATAAAAAGTCCGAGTGCAAAGATTGGCGGAGGGATTTGTTTGGTGTTGGTGGTGACGGCCATTTTCGCCCCGCTCATTGCTCCGTATGATCCAATCGAATTAGGCTCTGGACAGGCGCTACAGCCGCCAAACTTCAAGTTTTGGTTTGGCACGGATGAGTTTGGTCGCGATCTGTTTAGTCGCATTGTCTATGGTTCGCGGTTGACTCTTTACATTGGTCTCATCGCGGTCGGCATTTCGATGACGGTTGGAGTTCTAGTCGGGCTGGTCGCGGGCTATGTCGGCGGTTGGCTTGAAACGGTGCTAATGCGGTTGGTCGATGTCCTGTTTTCCTTCACCGAGACATTGATTGCTCTGGCGGCAGTGGCGGTATTAGGGCCGAGTCTGACGAATGCCATGATTGCGGTTGGGATCAGTTCGATTCCGTTTTACGCTCGGATTACCTATGGCGCTGTTCTCGTTGAGAAGAACAAGGAGTATTTCAAAGCCGCAGAAGCCGTCGGCGCTCAACATGTCCGGCTCCTGTTTCGCCACATTTTGCCCAATATTCTGTCGCCTATTATTGTGGTGGCTACCGTCGGGGTATCAGTGGCGGTATTGTCTGCCTCAGCCTTGTCGTTTCTAGGATTGGGGGCTCAACCGCCCTCACCAGAATGGGGTGCAATGCTAGCGGCTGGACGGGATTACTTCAAACGTGCGCCTTGGATTACGACGTTTCCGGGATTGGCGATCGCCATCACAGTTCTTGGCTTCAACCTTTTAGGCGATGCCCTACGAGAGGCGTTAGACCCTCAGCAGCGCACTTAAGTTGAGTTTAGATTTTAGAGTTTAGATTTTGGATGGTGCCATGCCGTTGCTCGATGTTAGGAATTTGCGAACTCGCTTCCACACTGGAGAGGGCGCGGTTCAAGCGGTGAATGATGTGTCGTTTCAGGTGAATGACCAGGAAACAGTGGGCATTGTCGGAGAATCGGGTTCGGGTAAGAGCATGACCATGCTGTCGGTGATGCGGCTGATTCCTCAACCCCCTGGGAAGATTGTCAATGGAGAGGTGATATTTGAGGGACAAGATTTGCTGAAGCTGAGTCTACCCGACATCCGCAAGATTCGCGGCAACCGTATCGCGATGATTTTCCAAGACCCAATGACCTCACTGAATCCAGTGCTCACGGTCGAGAAGCAGTTGACGGAAGCGATTCGCCTGCACCTGAACATGGGTAAGACAGCCGCGCGCGATCGCGCGATTGAACTCTTGGAACATGTCGGCATTCCTGGCGCATCTGACCGCATTCGCAACTATCCTCATCAATTTTCTGGAGGGATGCGGCAGCGAGTGATGATTTCGATGGGGCTGGCCTGCAATCCGAAGCTGCTAATTGCCGATGAACCGACGACCGCCCTGGATGTCACCATTCAGGCGCAAATCGTGGAATTGGTGAAGCGGCTCAAAGAAGAGCTAAACATGGCCGTGATCTGGATTACCCACGATCTATCACTACTAGCGAGTTTAGCCGATCGCATCCTCGTCATGTATGCCGGACAAATTGTTGAATCGGCTCCCCTCAATCAGCTCTATGACAACCCACGTCATCCCTACACTTTGGGCTTGATCCAAAGCATTCCCCGCTTAGATGAAGCTCAAAAAGCAGAGCTAAAGCCTGTGGATGGGATGCCCCCGGATCTGATCGACTATCCCCAAGGCTGTCCGTTTGCGGCTCGGTGTCCCTACGTCATCGATCAGTGCCACAGCGACGATCCTAACCTAGAAATTGTCGGGGAAAACCATACCGTCGCCTGCTGGGTGAAGCCGGACGGTGCTGAAGTGCTAGCAAAATCGCGGGCGATCGCCCATTAATCGTTCAAGCTTCTTTCCAATCCACAAGGGCAAAAGCCCTTTGCCCTTACCACTATTGTTCATATTGCATTCTTGCTATGACCACCACTGAAGCGACGACACAAACCCAAACCCTTGTTCGGATTGAGCATCTCAAGGTGCATTTTCCTGTAATGCAGGGCATCTTGTTGCAGCGACAGGTAGGCAGCGTTAAAGCGGTAGATGATATCACCTTCGACGTACTTCAGGGCGAAACTCTGGGACTGGTAGGAGAATCAGGCTGCGGAAAAAGCACCACAGGCAAAGCGATTTTGCAACTGGAACGACCGACCTCAGGAAAGGTTTACTTCGAAGACACCGAACTGACTCAGATGGGCGGCGAAACCTTGCGTCAGCAGCGCCGAGAGATGCAAATGATTTTTCAAGATCCCTATGCATCGCTAAACCCTCGCATGACCGTAGGCAGCATTGTCGGTGAACCCTTGGAAGTGCATGGACTTGCATCTGGAAAAGAGAAGCGCGATCGCGTCGCGGATCTGCTTCAAACAGTAGGTCTCAATCCAAAATTCGTCACCCGCTATCCCCACGAGTTTTCGGGCGGTCAACGACAGCGCATTGTGATTGCTCGCGCCTTAGCGGTGAACCCTAAGTTTATTGTTGCGGACGAACCCATCGCGGCTTTAGATGTCTCGATCCAAGCTCAAGTCGTCAACCTAATGCAAAAATTGCAGGATGAGATGGGACTGACCTATCTCTTCATTGCCCATGACCTAAGCATAGTAAGACATATTAGCGATCGCGTCGCGGTCATGTATCTCGGCAAAGTTGTCGAATTAGCGGATCGCGTTTCCTTGTACGAAAATCCACTGCATCCATACACTCAAGCGTTGCTTTCTGCGGTGCCCATTCCTGATCCGACGATTGAGGCCAAACGAGAGCGGATTATCTTGCAGGGGGATGTGCCTAGTCCAACGAGACCTCCACAAGGCTGTCGCTTTCATACGCGCTGTCCTTACGTGATAGATGAGTGCCGTCATGAACCCGAGCCAGAATTCAAAGACACTGGAAGCGGGCATTACGTAGCGTGCCACTTAGTTCATTAGAATCTGCTTCAGAGTCTCGCACCACCTTCGGAAAAACAACCACAAAAAATCTGGCGTTGCACAGCATGGAATGATGCGGAAAGATTTAACTCATGTATGACCTGCTGTAGGGGCATCGCAATGCGATGCCCCTACCAAAATCATTCTTCGAATGTGCAACGCCAAAATCTTATCCTAGAGATCAAGGGGGCTTGCATGAGCAAACTCGGCATAGTTTAACTACGCCGAGTTTGCTCATTTGAACTTTATTTAAAACGTTGCCAAAAAGCGATTGAGTCGCCTAGAAACCGCCAAAAGCAGCCCAAGCGCTGAGAACAGCGATCGCAAAGGCAACTGCGCCGACGTACTGCTGTGTTGGCACCGCTTTTTGTGCTTCATAGACAGCAACCTTTACGGCGTTAGAGTCTTGTGTGCGGCTATAGCGATTTTGGTACATGAGGTTATTTAAGTAAACGTCGTTTTCAACACAAATCTGCGAGCGCAGAGCAATCTTGTTGTCAGTGCTTCTCATCGCTGGACAGCTAATATTTAGTCATGGACATTATCATGTCAGACATCAGAGCAGCTAGCGATCGCGCTATTCATGGGTAATATATAAACTAATGTAACATTCCTTTGCGGATTCTGCATCCATCTTTCGATGCTGCACCGAGCGATTGAAAAAATTAGAGCCTTTGCGTCAAAGCTGCATCGCTTGACTGATGGCGATCGCAGCAAGTCTAGAGCAAATCTTGAGTTTGTACTATCTAACCTGATTGTTCAACAGTACAGTTACGTTGTCGTCTAAGTTGTTCTTTAAAGTAGCATTGTACGAATTATAACTTGTAGCCGATCCTTATACTATCGAGCGATGGCATATGCTCAATGCAAGTTTA
>JGI12048J13642_10075766_pt1 | contig 10380 bp, 6 predicted proteins | sample ElkSlonscriptome_16_FD_13642 | JGI IMG/M metagenome (IMG submission 13642)
AGCCACTCATAACTCTTGACTCGTTATATGGCTCATCGAGATCACAGGGCTTTCCACGCGACGATTTCGACGGTTTGGTCATCTGAAGAATCCTCGATTTTGCCAATCGCCAACACTCGCTGGCCCTCCGGTAGGTCTTCGCCCGATACCTTGACGCTGCGGGCCTCCGAACTAGGTGCATTGATTTGTAATGAAAATCCGTTTGCATCGCTCGTGACTTGGCCAACCAAAACCGCCCCGTCGGTTTTTCGCTTCGGATAGTCGAGCCATTGGTTGGCAACATCGCCTAAGTCGTCCACCAGCGGTGAGCGAGTGATGTTGGTAAGCAAACGGTCAACGTTTTCGCTTTCTCCGGCACCTGGCAATGCCCCCACTTTTGCAACGGCGTCATAGGCAAAGGCGACCAATCCGCCACGCTTCGAGAGCTCACCATTGAACCTCATCAAGTTCCCGAGTTGTTGGTTTGCATAGGTCACTGCCGCATCGATTTCTGCTTCCATTTCTGGAGTCATCGGGGCATCATTTGCGGGAACCTCCGATACGACGTCCATGGTGCTATCGGTGGTTGGCTGCGGTTCTTGTAGGCTCGCTTCCGGAAATTCCAATTCTGGTTCCTTAGGCAGCTCCATTTTTGGTTCAGCGGGATCGTTCGGTTTCGATTCAGCATTTCCTAGATCACGACGGTTGCCGCCCAGCGCAAACGACTCCAATAAATCTCCCACATTCTCCGCCTGGAAATTCTCGTCGTAGGTTTCTGGCAGAGGCATACCGCCCAACATTTTTTCGGGTTCCGGTTGGTCCTCCCGCTCTGGATCCATCAAAGGTTCATTGGCTTCATCAGCCTCTCGTTCCTTTGGATAGCTAACCGATCCGCTTTCGGATTCAAGGTTCATCTCGGATGAGGGATCCGCCAGATAATCGCTCGGTTTGGCCATCGGTTGGTTTGTTGTTTCAGATGCTTCTGCCGCATTCTCGGAAGAACCGCCGAGCCGCTCGTTTGTATCTTGTAGCTCATCGCCCAAACCGTTGGACAGATCACCGGGGCGACTGGGACGCGCCCATTTGTTTGCAGAATTCGATACATTGTTGTTCGGCTGTGCGGCGACACGTTTGCTACTGGTTTCTTGTCCGACAAAAGGCCAAAAACCCAAATCAGGAGCTTTGCCGATCGCCAATAGAATCCCGCCTGCCAAAGGGAGTGCGATGATTAGACCTCCGATCGTCCCAATGATGCTTTTGATTGGCGACGATTTTGATTTTTGCCGAGGCCGAGAATTCACTCGCATGGGTGTCGTTGGTGTGGGGGGCACTGATTCCACATCGCTCACTGAAGAATCGCCCACTGAAGAATCGCTCACTGAAGAATCGGCAACTTGCAAGTCGCCCCACTGGTTATCCGATTCTTCCATATCGATTACTTCGTCGCGGATGGTCTCGTCGCGGAAGGTTTCGTCGGTTTCGAGATCGACTGGCTGCTCGTTCTCTGCAAACACGTCTTCCGAGGCTAAACTGGAAACGTCATTGTCTTCGTCTCTATCGAGATCGAATGGATCACTTCGAAGATCGGCGCTGCTCGCTGGGAAAGCAACTGCGGCTACGGAGTTGGAAACAGGGTTGAACTCCAAAGGTTGCCCGTCCGCCGATTCGAGTTGAACCACCGGTGGTAGCTTGCCCATGATCTCGTCAGCCGAATAGGTTTCGCCGCACCAGGGGCACTTGGCAATCGCATCAGGCGGCAAATCAGCAGACGGCAAACGGAAGGTTTCCGAACAACGGGGGCATTGAGACGTGATCATACGACAGCTTCTTTAGGGAAGATCGGTTTCAGTTGGCAACAGCAAGCAAACTGCACCCGATTGTAACCCGTCAAATCAAGAATTGCAGGGGGCTTTTGGCCATTATATCCCGTATAAGGGCCTGAGCTTGTTTCGCAGATAGGCGAGCAAATGCGTTGCTTCGAGTGGTTTGCCGGTCGCATTTTGGACAATATCTGCTCCGCTTTCACACTGGCCTCGGCAATGAACGTGCTCGCGGAGCCAAGCCAATAGCGGCTGGAAGTTTCCCTTCGAAATCTGGAGTTCCAAATCGCCGATGCTCTTTGACGCGGCATCAAATAATTGAGCACTGGCCAGATTTCCGATCGTATAAGTCGGGAAATAGCCAATCAGTCCTGCACTCCAATGGACATCTTGCAAGACGCCTTCGGAATCCGACGAAGGACGAATCCCTAGGTCGCTTTCGTAGCGGTCATTCCAAGCAGCCGGCAAATCGTCAATGGCAAGCGAACCGTCGATAAGTTGCTGTTCCAAGTCGAAGCGAATGATAATATGTAGATTATAAGTTGCCTCGTCCGCCTCGACACGAATCAATGATGGCTCGATTTGATTCATCGCAAAATGCAAATCCTCTCGCGTAACATCATTTAACACTGGAGCAAAATGAGCTTTTGCGTCATCGAACAGCCATTGCCAAAAAGCTTGGCCGCGACCGACTTGGTTTTCCCATAACCGGGATTGCGACTCGTGAATGCCAAGCGAACAATACGAACCGGGCGGCAAGCCAAACCACTCGGTCGGCAAACCTTGTTCATACATGCCGTGTCCTGCTTCATGCATTGCAGCAAACAAACCGGCCGGCAACCAAGTTTCATCGTATCGGCTAAGAATGCGGCAATCACTCGGGCCGAGTGTGGTGCAAAATGGATGCGAGGTTTCGTCCAGTCGCCCTCGATTGAAGTCGAAGCCAATCAATTCGGCAACGCCGTGGCTAAATGACCGTTGCAAGGGAACCGGATAGTGCCGCGTCAACAAGCTTCGGTTGGGTTGTTTCTTTGCTCCGCGAACCTCATCAATCAACTCAACCAACGGTTTCCTTAAATCGCGGAACATTTGATTCAACGATTCGACTCGAGCATCGGGTTCGTATTCATCAAGCAGTGCCTCATAGACGCTCCGGTCGCTGCCGTCCGCAATTCGCTGCCCCGCTTCGCGTTTTAGACGAACGACTTGGGCAAGAGCATCTCGGAAAATGGAAAAGTCATTGGCTTTTCGAGCGGCATCCCAGCGTTGTTGGCCGACGACCGTTGCCGTCGAGATCTGCTCGACCAACTCACTTGGCAATCGGGCATCGCGTTTCCAATTCCGAAGCAAGCCTCGAACGGTCGCGACTTGCTCGGCAGTACAGGTCGATGCATCGGAGTCCAAGTCTTGCGCAAGTTGCTCGAGCGTTTCACCATAGCTGGCATCGGTGCGCAGCGAGTGAATCTTTCCTCGTAAATAGCTGACTTGTCGAGCACGATAGTCGCCGCCACCAAGCGGCATCCCCGTTCGCTCATCCCACTCCAACGTATCGGCAACGGTTTGCAGTAACATAGCCTCGCGTGCTTTCTTGCAGACAAGGTCAAACTTCTGAAGGTTCATTGGCTAGCGATTGGTCAAGGGAAGATGAATACGCGATCCTACAAAGCCTAGCACTCAAGCGGCTTCTTGAAAACGTAGCCTAGACTTCCAACGAGAGGCTGAACACTTGTTGTCAGCCGCCTGCCGGGCAACACGATGATGGGAGGCTTGTAAAAAGTTTCTGCCCAACCACCCCATGCCGATAATGAATTCCGCTCGACGAGCGAAAGCGACAGTTGCGAACGGTTGACGCGGGGCCACCATGCAATGACAATTGAGTGGTCAAACGCAAACCAATTTGAGATAAACCATGATGACGTTCTTTACTGGTCCGACGCGATCCCCCTTCACGGCGTCGGCTCTTTTCGCTATCGGCTTCTTTCTTATGCCTTGCTTCGCGGCATCGCCTTGTCATGCAGCTGCTTATGAGTCGCCTAACATTGTCGTTATTCTTGTTGACGACATGGGATATAGTGACATCGGTTGTTTTGGCAGTGAAATTTCGACGCCCAATATCGACCAGATTGCCAATCAGGGCGTTCGAATGACCCATTTTTATAACGGGGGGATGTGCGTGACGACTCGGGCATCCTTCATGACAGGCAAATGGTGGCCATCGGCACTTCGGACGTTCAACCAAACACCACTGCTACCCGCACGGTTGGGGGCGGCAGGTTATCGGTCGGCGCTGATCGGAAAATGGCATTTGGCAGGACATCCCCTCGATCATGGTTTCGATCATTTCTTTGGGTTTCTGGGCGGATTCGCCGATCATTTTCGAGGAGCAAAAGATTACTGGCTCGACCGAGATGTGTTCACCGATTTTGGACCGGACTACTACAGCACCGATGCGCTTACCGATCGTGCCATTGAATTCGTGCATCAATCCTCAGCGAAAAATCGATCCAAGACCGGTAGAAATGGAAACAAGCGTAATCCTTATTTTCTGTTCCTCAGCTACCAAGCACCCCACAATCCTCTGCAAGCTCCACCCGCAGCGATTAAGCGGCATCGCGGAAAATACTTGGTCGGCTGGCAAGCAATCCGTGAAGCTAGGTTTGAACGACAAAAGGCGATGGGCTTGGTCCCATCAGACGCCGAACTACCTCCCTATCCGCAAAACCTACCTCCCTGGGATTCCCTTTCTGACGAGCAGAAAGATCTTGAGGATTTGCGAATGAGTGTTTATGCCGCGATGGTCGAGCAAGTTGATCAAGGGGTCGGACGGCTTCTTCAAACGATCGATGAGATGGGCCAAACCGACGATACACTCATTTTATTCCTAAGCGACAATGGTACCGATTCGTTCTCGATCGCCGATAAGCCGCTACTTGCCATGGGACTGTTGCCCGGTGACCCAGGTTCCAATTTCCAGCCGGGGACTGGATGGGGGTACGCAGCAGTCACGCCTTGGAGGCTTTACAAGATCAGTCAACACGCAGGCGGCGTCACGACCGGGGCGGTACTGCGTTGGCCGGGGAAGACGGGGACGCCGGGACGAATGACCAGCCGTCCTGTTCACATGATTGACCTTCTGCCAACGTTACTTGATGTCGCACAAGCCGACTCGCCTGAGTCGCGGAAGAAATTCAACGAGATCGATGGCGAGTCCTTCGCGCCACTGATTCGCGGTGAATCGTGGCGTAGAGAAAAGCCGCTCCACTTTCAATACATGGATAACCGAGCGATTCGAACGTCAAAATGGACACTAGTTGAAGTCGACGGATCAGGATGGGAACTATTCGATAACCAATCCGATCCGCTGGAAACGAATGATGTGTCGCAGCACAAGCCCGAGGTCGTCAAAGAACTTAGCGACAATTGGTTGGCTTGGTGGCGTGAACAAAAGCAGGTGAAGAACTACAAACCAACGTCGACGAAGACCGGGCCACATTATCGACCGCAAGGTGACCGAGGAACGGGCGATATGTACGTCCCCTCTACAATGCCCAAACGCTTGGCAAAGTAACGCCGGCTGTGGGACGAGAGACTCGGCAACTCAAGAACTATTGGTCGCGGTTTGCTAAGTCACTCAGGAACGACGTCGGATCTTTCAAACTTGTTTCGCGGAGTTGGCGGCTTCTCTTCGCTTGCGCATTGGTGTGGTAAAATAAAATCGCGGCCAACCCTGAGCCGACAAAGAAAGCAGACGCAACCAAGACGATGATTGATGAAGACTTGACGGGCGGCGGTTGACCTGCTTGCGTCCCTTCGTTTGCGTTTGTCAATTCAGCGCTCATTGCTTCTGATGTTGACGGTTTGCCCACGAGTCCTCCGACGATCACCGGAGCCAAATCGGGGCCAGCGGCAGAGCGGTAGGCAAGTCGTTTGAGAAAATGTCCTGCGACTAAAACTGGCGGGCCTTCGCTGCGGATGCCATCCGCTCCAACGGCAGCGATTTCCTCTGACACCTCTGGCACGATCGCCAACAACGGTCGATCGGTGCCGCTGAGCGGGCGAAGCCAAAGTCGATAGTAGTGCGTGATCCCATAGGCATTGGCGGCAACCGACTGCATCGACGTCATTTGTCGTTCGCAGCGTGCCACTCGCCCGCGAAAAGAAACTTCTGTGCCAGCGTAGACCTTGGGTTGTTGTAGCAGCGGCAAGATCCCAATTCGTGGTGGAATGCCGGTTAGAGTCGGTCTTGAATCCTGCCCTGACACCGGATACATGTGCTGGGCTTCGGCTAAGAATCGATAGAGCGCGTCCGCGTCTTTGCCACTCCAGACGCCACCGTCGACGACGCGTTGAAGCGAGATTTGGTCAAGAGCGTTCATGAGAGCCACGAGACGTAAATCCCGTCCGGTGAACTCCGCTTCCGCTTGTTTCGCCCCGACGGACAAAGGGAATTGCTGCAGGAAATCGAGCCAAGCTTGCTGCTCATGCGATCGGATCGGTGCGGATGCATCGGAAAACAATTCGTCTGACCAAGAAGACTCAGGCCAATTTGCGAACGCATTCACGTCGTCATTTGTTTGTCCCAACTCGCGACTTTGCACGGTTCGAAGCAATTCCGCTAGCCATATCGGTTGCTCAGGCCGAGGTATTTGGGCTGCGATCCAACCAGCTTCAGCCTGCAAGATCGGGTCCGCTTCCAGCGCTGGCTTTTCACGGAACGCTCCCACCTGCGACCCAGGCGGCTGCACCACTCGTGTGGGGGTCGCTTGGTTTCCACTGAAGAATGGTTGATAGAACTCAGGCTTCGAGACCTGGCGGATCACGACGATCACCAACAACAAACCGAGCCCCAACCGGACCAATCGCCGACTGGCCTGGATCGACTCGGCTCGGCGAACTCGTGGGCCCGATTGGCGGTTATAAAGGCTATCTTCGTTAAATTGCGATGGAATTTTCATTGGAACGGTTTAGGAACGTTGTCATCTACTTGAACGTGAGGGCAAGGCACCGTAACCTAGCATTTAGGCGGCATCCTACAATGTTAGTCTATTACAGAATTTCTTTTTACCGCATCCGAGCACGACTTTGCAGTTTCTACATCGGCGTATGCGCTCGACGCAGACTTTCCTTTTCAGCTTTCTCGACTTGGGTACCGTTACACAAATGTCTCGTTACTGGGGGGGGGCGGTAATGCGCATCGCCGTAATCAGCTTGGTGCTAATGCTTGTCGTTGGAGCCCAACCAGCCAGAGCGGATGAGCCAGCGAAAGCCTTCATCAAACAGCTTCGCGCTGGCGGTTATTTCGATATGGCAATTGTCTATCTCGATCGCTTGGACTCCTATCCTGGGATCGATGATACTCTGTTGCAGGCTGTTGAACTCGAAAAAGCGCAGGTCTACATCGATGCGGCGGTTGCAACTCGCAAATCGAGCGATCGGGACGACTATTTCGCCAAAGCCGAAGCTTCCTTGTCTCGTTTTCTAAAACAGGAATCGCACCCACGTATCTCGGAAGCTCGTCTGCAACTTGGCAAGCTGCAAATGGTTCGCGGCAGCCAACTCGAATTGCTCGATTCAGGTTCCCTCAACAAAGAAAATGCTCGCCGGTCCTATGTCGCAGCCGCCAAAACGTTTCAAGCAATCGTCGACGATTTGCGAGAAAAACTAAAGACGATGAGAGGCCAAACGGATGACGACAAGGTCGATCCAGGGCTTCGTGACCAATATCGTGGCGAGTTTTTGGAATCCAAACTCAATACCGCCGAGGCGAGTCGATTGGCGGCGATGACGTTTGAGGATCCATCAAAAGATGGAAAGAAGCTGCTCGAAAAAGCGATTGCCGAGTTCGAAGATCTCACGAGAAATTATGACGGGTTTGTTACCGGAGTCATGGCACTTGTGAATCTAGGTCAATCCTACGACGCGTTGGGAAACAAAGAAAAAGCGAGAGACAGTTATTTACGGATGCTTGAGCAACCGGAACTCGACGATCTCAGGGATGCCAAGTTCCAAGCGGCCGCCAGCTTGATTGGATTGCTGATGGCCGAGTCGCCACCCAACTATACCGAAGCGATCGAGCGTGCTGCGGGACTCGTGCGAGATGCCCGCCCCAATGAGATTGGATTACAAAGCTTGGCAAGTTTGAAGTTAGCATTGGCAAAAGCCTATCTGGCCAAAGCGGCTGACAAAGAGAATCTTAAGAAAGCAGAAACGAAGATTGCCGAGTCCAATGGACGGAAGTTGCTTAACGAAATTGTCAAGGTCTCCGGGACTCATCTCGAGGAGTCTCAAGAGCTGCTAAAGACCTTGGGAATCGAAGTCGCCGAAGTCGAATTACCAAAGGTCGAAGATCCCAAGAACTTTGAGGATGCCCTCGACGCAGCTCGTCAACTATTGCAAGTGAGCGAAACGACGAAGCAGACGCTTGATTTGATCGAACAACAAGGTGGCGATGATCCAGAACTGCAAACGCAAAAAGCGGAACTCGAAGGACAGATCGAAGAATCAAAAGTCGTCGCGATCGAAATTCTGAAACGCGGCGTAACGATGATCGATCCCTCAACGAACCTTTCTCAGCTTGGCGAAGCTCGACAGATTTTGGCGTATTTGTTGTATCAAGAAAAACGGTATCGTGATGCCGCTGCGGTCGGCAGCTTTATTGCACAAACGTTGCCTGGCACCGAACTCGGCCAGCAAGGTGGAATGATTGCTCTGAATTCCTTTCAAATGCTACTGTCCGAAGTGCCCGATTCTCAAATGTCGAGCTTGGTCGGTCGAATTCGCGCCTTTGCCGATTCACTCAGTGATGGATGGCCCGACGATTCGTTGGCGTCTGCAGCGCGAGGAATCATGATACAATTGGCACTTCGCAATGACCAACTTGATCGCTCCAAGGAGTTGATCGAAGAGATGGATGCCGGTCCAGAACGAGCCCGATTTGAACGCTTGCTCGGTCGGATCTTTTGGAACGCCTCGGTTTCTGCAAACCGAGAAGGCAACCAAGCCGAAGCTCAGAAACAACTTGAGCAAGCGGAAAACTTTTTGGATGCAGGCCTCGCTGGGATTGGCGATGCACCAATCGAAAACGAAACACTGCAGGCCGCTTTGGTGTTGGCCAAGGCCAAACTGCGGCAGGGAAACAGTATCGAAGCACTCCAGGTGTTGGAAAACGAAGCTTACGGGCCTCTGAAACGAGTCGATGAAGTTGCTGCCCAAGACGATGCGTTTCGTGGCAACGTGGCGGCATTGGAGCTAAACATTCTCGTTTCTCAAATGACCAGCCCCGATGCCGATCTTAACATGCTCATGCAGCGGGCGACCGGAGTGATGGAGAAATTACAATCCACGTTTGCCGGTGCCGACGGGCAAAACCGGTTGGCGGGAATCTATGCCGAAATGGCAAGTGAACTGCAAAGCGAACTGGAATCGACCAGCGGTGAAAAGAGAACGCAGTTGATTGAAGCGTTTCGCGTGTTTCTAAACCAAATCGCCGTAGCGACGCAAGATCCAACCCGTCTGAAATGGATCATTCAAACCTTGGTTCAACTAGGCGAATCGGCCATGGAGCCTGGTGCAATCAAGGCAGAAGGACAAGCGGTCGAATTGCTTTCGTCAGCTGTCGAAACTTCCAAAAAGCTACAGGAATCGGGCGAAGAAGCCTCGCCCGCGATCCAGTTTCAACTCGGTCGCGCCCAACGTTTACTTGGGAATTACAAAGACGCCCTCGACATCTTTACAGCGATCTTGACCGAAAAGCCAACGATGCTTGATGCCCAAGTCGAAGCGGCAACCACCTATGAGAACTGGGCATTGACCTTGCCCGATCGCTTTAAATCAGAAGCTTACAAAGCGGCCTTGAATGGAGCCCGAAAAGGCAGCGACAACAAAAATGTTATTTGGGGATGGGGAAAAATCAGTAGCCTGGCGAGCCGCAACAAGAAATTCGAAGAGACGTTCTTTCACGCCCGCTATCACATCGCGTTGTCACGATTTTTATGGGGCCGCGCAGCGAAAGATCCAAAGTTAATCAAACGGGCGGAGCAAGATATCGTGCAAGTCCAAGCTTTGTACCCCGAGCTTGGAGGCAACGAACAAAAACAAAAATTTGACACTTTGCTTCGGCAGATTCAAAAGGAAATAGGTAAATAGTATGTCTCGCAGGGTCTACCGAAATACCCATCAATCCACCTATCCGCTTTCGATCGTTTTGGTCGTTGCAGGATGGATTGTGTGTGGCCAAGCGTACGCTCAAAACGATACGATCTATCCGCTGACCGGATCGCCCATTCGTGCGGGAGTCGTCGAAACGACTGCCGAGTATGTCGCCGTCGAGCGGGGAGCGACGAACCAAAAAATTTCTTCGGGCGAGATTAACAAGATCTTGTTTGAAGGTGACCCCGCCGGATTGACAAAAGGCCGTGAATTTGCCCTCGATGGTCAATACAAACAAGCATTGGAAGACTTTGCCGAAGTCGATGCCACTGCTTTGCCTCGAGATATCATCAAAGAAGACTTAGAGTTTTACATCGCGTATTCGCAAAGCCAGTTGGCGTTGGCCGGACAGTTTGACAAAAAAGCTGCCGCC
>JGI12048J13642_10650425_pt1 | contig 10380 bp, 6 predicted proteins | sample ElkSlonscriptome_16_FD_13642 | JGI IMG/M metagenome (IMG submission 13642)
CGCAAGCTTGTGAACAGCAAATGGACTGCGATCAAGCCCCGCCACAAGGAGAAACATTTCATCGTCACCGAAGTCGAGTTCGACGAGAATGGGGTAGTTGTACAGTGTGTCATACAGTCGGTCATGACCCGCCATGAGTCGGCAATCGACTGGCGCGATCTCAAAGATACTTCACGCTGGTGCCAGGGCTGGCAGTGACTTGTCAGGCTACAATCCTTCGCAACGCCACGATCGGTGCGCATACATGAACGCCAAGCGCCGGTTGCGGCGCTTGTCATCGCAATCGCCAATCGGGGCGGCGCCTCAAGGGCGCGCCAGCGCGATCGTGGCCATTCAATCAGAGATTCCCGGACTTGGGATACAGACTGATTAGCGCGTTACACTAGCCCGGTCTTTGTGTCTTCAATTTGAGTATCTGGCATGAAAAAGATCATCCTTATCGTGGTTTTAATTCTTGCGGCTGTTGTCGGCGGTCTGTTTTACCTCGGCCACAAATCTGGAAGCGGTGCTGCCCCGGGCCTGGTAGCAGGCCAGTTGACGGACTGCCCGTCATCGCCGAACTGTGTGTCCAGCAAAGCTGACTCGACGCAGGACAGTCAGGTCGAGCCATTTTCGGTCGAAATCTGGGGACAGATTCCAGCCGCTATCGAAGCTATGGGCGGCACCGTTACCCGCCAGGAGGAGCGTTATATCGCCGCTGAATTCACGTCGGACTTGTTCGGTTTCACCGACGACATCGAGTTCCGTCTCGTCGAGGACGTCGTTCACGTGCGCTCGGCTTCACGGGTTGGGCATTCCGACATGGGTGCGAATCGCAAGCGCGTAGAAGCCCTGCGCGAGCGACTAGGGAATCTCTGAAAAGCTCTGCACGGGCGCGACGGCGCCTTTGCGGAAGCCTCCGGCTTGGCCGGGGCGAGCCTGGTTTGCTTATTCCAAATGAGCGAGTCCAAACAAGCCATATGCCCCGCAAAGGTACGTCCCCTGCGGCTTTCGCCGGAAAAGCCGCATCTCGCGCGTTGCGACCCTCGGCCGTAGCTATGGCTACTGTTGCTCCGATTGTAGTGACAATAGCACTACAAGATCTGCGGCCTTTCCGACTGAAACGCGCTCCGCGCAGCGTTTTCCAGAGGTTCCCTAAACGAAAGATAAACACTGCTCGCCCTGCCGGACCGACACTCTCAAACCTTGAAACAATTTCGCATATTTTTTTTATTGAGTAACGCCATGACGCGCCTGTTAACCCTTCCCATCTGCTTGATGCTTGCCGCCTGTTCCCACGACCCGGTGGACGATCCATCCCGTGTCAATAATTCGCCGGCTGCGGGCCAAAGCGAATCCCAGCGCATCAGCATCATGGCCTTCAATGTCGAGAACCTGTTTGATACAGGCGATGACCCCGGCAAGAACGACGCCACCTACCTGCCGGCAGCGATCAAATCGGATCCGGCCCACATCGCCGCATGCAATCAGATCGAGGTCGATCGCTGGCGGGATGACTGTCTCTATCTGGACTGGAGCGAAGAGGCGTTGCGCTTCAAGCTCGAGCAGGTGGCTGCGGCGATTCTTGCCTACAACGACGGCATCGGGCCGGACATCATTGCACTGCAGGAGGTCGAGAACCGCGGTGTCCTCGACCGACTTCGCCGTGAGTATTTGAGTGCGGCAGGCTACCGCGAGCCGGTGCTGATCGAGGGCAGGGACGATCGAGGCATCGACGTCGCTTTCCTGTCACGGCTGCCGTTGGTGGGCACACCGGTGCTGCATCCTATCGACCTGTCGGTCGCTTTTCCGGATCGCGCGCGCGACACCCGGGGCGTGCTGGAGGCGAGCTTCGAACTGCCCGACGGCCAGGTGCTCACCGGCTTTTCAGTTCATTTCCCGGCACCGTATCACCCGATCGAAATGCGGGAGATCGCCTACGACCAGCTGAATCGCGTCCGCACCAGGCTGCCGGACGACCGGCCTGTCTTCGCGGCAGGAGACTTCAACACGCCAAAGCGCGAGAAAACGGATACGACCATCATGGATGTTCGGGTGCGGCCATTCTGGACCGTCGCCCACGAGGTCGGCTGCGGTGGCTGCCGCGGCACCAATTACTGGTCTCGAGGTGAGTCCTGGTCGTTTCTCGACATGATCCTTTTCTCCCCGGCGCCAGCGAGCGACTGGCAGCTTGACGCGAACTCTGTCGAAGTCATTACCGCCTACGACGGTCAACTGCGGGACGACGGCACGCCGAAACGATTCGATCTCGAAGCTCGCGAAGGCGTATCCGACCACCTGCCCATCGTGGCGTCGATAGAGCTTCGGCGCTGATTGCCGATCGGCCGCGCTGCACACACCCTGCAGGTTCGCGCCCGCTCGCGCAGAAAGGCGTTGTGCACTAGCCTGCCACCTTCGGCAGTTGCTGCGCGACAGCAGGCCGGGTTTCGTTGTTGACGTTTACGGGTTCAGGCGAGCGATGCCTGGCCGTGCGCGTGTCAGCCAGACAGTTCACTAGTAACCGAGCGGAATGCCCAGCGTGAAGAATGCGACCAGCAAAGCGGTCCAGACCAGCAGAAAGACGATGGAATAAGGCAGCATGATCAGCAGCATGTCGCCGAAACCCATATCCGGACGAAACTTGCGCATGAAAGCGAGTATGACGCCGGCATAGGACATCATCGGCGTGATGATATTGGTTGAGGAATCGGCCACGCGGAAGGCAGCGGCGACGAAGTCCGGCGTCATGGCCGGGTTCACGAAATACAGCATCGGCACGAAGATCGGCCCCAGCAGCATCCATTTCGAAGTCAGGCCGCCGATGAAGATATTGATCGCGGCTGTCGTCAGCACGAAACCGATCAGCAGCAGAACCGGAAATTGCTGTAGACCCAGCCACTGCAGGAATTCGGCGCCCAGGAAGGTAATCCAGGTGCCCAGCCCGCTATAGCTCATGAGGCCCAGGAAGTTGTAAGTAAAGAAGGTCAATACCAGGATGTATCCCATGGTGTCCATCTGCTTGACCATGGCCTGGACGACGTCCCAAAGCGCTCTGAACTTGCCTGCAGCAACGCCGAAGAAAATGCCTGTCAGCGCAAAGAAAAGAGAGATCAGCAGGATGATGTTGTTCATCCAGGGCGAAACTTCCGCGCCGGACTCGTCAACGAATGTCGCCAGCGGCCCCAGCGCAAGTCCGACACAGATCAAGACTGAGACCACCGCGCCCAGCAGCGAGCCGCGGAGTCCGCGTTGCTCTTCGCCGGTCAACTCGAAGTCCCCGGGCTTGATGTCTTCAGGGATTACAAACTCGCCACCTTCGAGCTTTGGTTCGACGAAACGGCGCGTCACCCAGAAGCCGGTCAGGGCCAGCACAAAAGTCGAGGTGATGATGAACCAGTGGTGCATGGTGACCGGGTTCAAGGCTTGACCCGCCGCATTCTCGAACGGCACGCCCTGGGATTCGGCGAAAACCTGTGCATTCAGTCCGATGATTGCATCGATCGGCCCGACGGTCAGGTTGGCGCTAAAGCCGGCCGAAACGCCGGCAAAAGCCGCAGCCATTCCGATCAGCGGGTTGCGACCTAGCCCCGCGTAAAGCAGGCCTGCCAGCGGAATAAGCACCAGATAGCCGGCGTCAGTGGCGACAGAGCTCAGGATGCCGATGAACACCAGCAGGAGGGGCAGCAGGCTCTGCGGAATACGCGAACCCGCGCGCTTGATCAGGGCCCCGAACAGGCCCGAATGCTCGGCAATGCCCACCGCCAGCATCACGACCAGAATTACCCCCAGCACGCCGTTGCCGAAAGCCAGCCAGTTGGCGACCAGTGCATTGTCAAAAATCCACTGCATGTGCTCAGCCTGGTGCATTCCGCGAATCTGATGCTCGATCGCCTGGCCGCCGGCGCCGACGGTTTCGAAGCTGTAACCCGACATCAGGACGGTCAGCAGAAATGCCGCCGGGTAGAAAGCGATGAATATAATGACGGGATCTGGAATGCGCTTGCCGGCGCGTTCAACAAAGGTTGCGAAAGACTGGCCTCTGGCGGGCATGAATCATCCTGTGCACTGGAATGATGTCGAGTATAGCGAGAGCCGGCGGCTTGGATGAACTGTCGGTTATACCTGCGGCTGCACTTGTCGGCCAGGCCCCCCGATACGATCGCTTCAAGGGCAAACTGTGAACAGCGCCTCAGGTGTGACTGATCCACCGCGCGAAGCGCTGCGCAGAGCACCGACGCTGAACGTGTAGGATATCGGGCCGAACTCAATCGACCCACCGTTCTGCCTTAACGACGGAACGCTATAGCGGAGCACATCATGACGTCATTCGGATACATCAAAGCCGTACTCCTGTGCGCAGCCTTGACCCTTTCTGGCGCAGCCGCCGCGATGCCGGATTTCAGCTTCAACACGGACGATCTGCCTGAGGATGGCACGATCGTGCTCTATGTGCCAGCGAGCGGAGCGCTCAGTGCGCTGGGGGAGCGTCTGGACGCTGCCACCGGGGGCCGCCTGGCAAGTGCGATCTCGGTCATGGCGTTCTCTGCCGAATTCGGTGAGACGCTGATCCTGCCAGCTGTGGCACCCTATCGACAAGTGGTGTTGATCGGGGCCGGCGCCGATGAACTCAGCACCCGACAGCTCCATGAGCTCGGCGGCCATGCGGCCATGGCCGCCGATGACGACAATGGCCTGGCCCTGATTGTCGACGGTCTGAACGATACCGTCGATGGCGCGGGCGCACACGTCGCGCTGGGCTACAGGCTGGGCGATTACCGCTTCACCACTTACAAAACCGTGGGGGAATTCGCAGACGATGGCGATGTCGTTGTCTTCGGCGCCGACCGATCCGCTCAGCGCATCTTCGAAAACGATCTGACCCATTTGGCCGAAGGCATCACGCTGGCTCGCAACCTCGGCTCCGAGCCCGGCAACAAGCTGTGGCCCCAGCGCTTCGTTGAACACGTCGAGTCAGCCTTCGAGGGGGCGGACAATGTCACGGTCACTGTTCTCGATGCCAACGGCATTCGTGAACTTGGCATGGGTGCACTGATGGGCGTGGGCCAGGGTTCGATTCACGACCCCCGTCTGCTGGTCGTCGAGTACCGGGGCGCAGGCGGCAATGAGGCGCCAGTGGCTCTGGTCGGCAAGGGCATCACCTTCGATACGGGCGGAATCTCGCTCAAGGCCAACGAAGACATGTGGTACATGAAATCCGATCTGTCAGGCGCCGCGGCCGTGGCAGGTACGGTGCTGGCCGCCGCCAGGCGTGGTGAGGATATCAACGTGGTGGGCGTGATGCCGCTGGCCGAGAATATGCCGTCTCAGGACGCGATCCGACCTGGCGATGTGCTGACCACGATGTCCGGCAAGACTGTCGAGATCATGAGCACCGACGCCGAAGGTCGCCTTCTGCTGATCGATGCAGTCTACTATGCGCAGGTCGAATTCGAACCGCGCCTGCTGCTGAACATCGCTACGCTGACGGGATCAGCGGCGCGCGCGACCGGGGACGAATATGCCGTGGTCATCACGCGCGACCTGGATCTCAGTCTGGAGATGATGGATGTCGGTGAGGTCGCCGGCGAGGACGTCTGGCCCCTACCGCTGCACCCGAATCATTTCACTCAGATCGAAAGCCCGATTGCCGACATCAAGAACACCGGCGGTACGCCCGGTGCCTCGATCGGTGCCGCGGTGATCGGGACCAATGTGGCCGACGACCTACCCTGGATCCACCTCGACATCGCCGGCGTCGACTGGCGCGATGAGGCCACCCCGACCGCGCCCGTCGGCCACGCCGGATGGGGCGTTCGCTTCATGGACACTCTACTTCGCCGCGAGGCGGACTAGGGAACGTCAATGGGCTTGCGGCCCAGTCGCTCGACGGGGCCGCCCGCATACCCTCAAACCTGTTCAGCACGCCGACCGCGGCGCTTCGGCAGCATCAAGAGCTAGCCGGTTCAGGTCTTTCGTCTTGCATCGAGGTTCCGCAAGATTCGACTTGCCTTCGAGACGCGAATGCCGCAATTTTGGACGATCTCGGTAACGATTTCTGACCGTGCATTGCCTCGCGCCATCACGTGGTACGGCGCGTCCTCAAATTCGATACAGAGTGGTCGAGCCATTGGCAAGCCAAACCGAGAAGGCCTGGTTGGTGCTGAGAGAATGGCATGACCCAATTTCTTGCCGACCGTATTTCTTCACTCGTCAAGAGATTTATCACAACCAATGCAGATGCTCATGCCTCGTTCCGGTGGACAGACCAAATCACAGTCCTGATGTAAAGTCGGCGAAATTTCACTGGATTGAAAAGTCATGCGACATCTCTTTTCGAAAATATTCACTCTGGCTTTTCTGGTCCTTGGCGGAGCAGCTATGGCGACAGAAGAAGCGGAGTATGAACTCGTGCGACAGGACGGTAAATTTGAGCTGCGCGACTATGCGCCGCAGGTCGTCGCGGAAACGGTGGTCAGCGGCAGCTTTTCGCGCGCAGGAAACAGCGCTTTTCGTCCTCTGTTCAACTACATCTCGGGCGACAATACGGTGCAGGCCGAGATCGCGATGACCGCGCCGGTCTCCCAGACGGCTTCAAGCCAGGATATTGCGATGACCTCACCGGTCGGTCAGCGCGCCAGCGGCGACGACTGGGTCATAAGTTTCATGATGCCGGCCAAATTCACGATGGATACCATTCCCAAGCCCACTAATCCGGCCGTAAGCCTTCGCGAAATTCCGGCCCACCGGGCTGCGGCCATTCGCTATTCGGGGCGCTGGACGGAAAAACGCTACCAGTCTCATCTTGGTGAGCTCAGAGGCTGGGTCGAGGGCCAGGACCTGACGGTGATCGGTGACCCGGTTTTTGCGCGCTACAACGGACCGTTTACGCCCTGGTTCATGCGCCGCAATGAAATCCTGCTGCCGGTTGCCGAATAGAAAGGCAATTGAACCGGCCTAAGGGAGCCGGCTTTCGCCTTTTTCAGACCGCTGTCTTGTCGGTCGCGCAGTGGCCTGATCAGGCCTTTCGTTTTGCATCAACACGCCTCGCGATTCGAATTGCTGTCGAGACGCGAATGCTGAAATTTCGGGAGATCTTGAAGGCAGTGCTGGCAGCATTGGCATATGTCCGCCGGATCACTTAGTTCTAACCAGGGCTAGCGGTCCTTGTCAGAAAATGCCCGCCTTGAATCGCCCCTTCAACACTTGGGGAACCTCTGCCGCTACGTCCATGCAGCATATTGACGGCTTGCGTGTACACGACGGCAATCTCGCGCCCCATGAGGTTTGGTCCAGCGTCTCGGTGGAGAAGATGATGGTGAATATTCATTAAGCACCTGGCGCAGACGGACCAGCCAAATCGCCCGCACACGCGCTTGAGGCAACTGATTAATACCCGCCGACATTCATCATCAAAGAAAAGTCGGACCGAGCATTGCCTCGCGCCATCACGTCCTGCAGCGCGCCCTCAAACTCGATGCGGAATGGTCGTCCCATTGTCGCAGCAGACCGAGAAGCCTCATCTTGGGCAAAAGGAAAGACTTGGCCGTTGTGTGCTCTGGCCCTTGTGTTCACATGGCCCTTGTTTTATCAACAGCTCGCCGCCCGGCGTGTTATAGCTTTGCACGGCGCGAAGCCAATCTTCAAGGAATAATCTAAAACGCAGACTTAAAGCGCGCTGGCCCGGAACTAGGATTTTTTTCCAGACTTTCATCCGCGTTCCAGCAGCCCAGCACAATACTGAAATATCTTAATACACATATATAAATCAGGTACAATCCTCCAACTTTATCCTGCAGACAATTCTGACATGCCGCGTTATTCATTCCCGTTTATTTTCCTTCTTATCTTCGCGAGCTTCTCTTCTGCAGCTTCTGCCAATGCTGGTAATAATCCCGAACGAGGTACCAACCCGACGATTTCATTATCGGCAGATGGGTCTCAAACGTCTGAGGAAAACCTCGAAGTAATCACCGTCACCGCAACCTTATCTGAGCCTGCGGCCAGTAGTGTACGAGTTTGTTTTGATACCTCTGGTGCGGAACCGTCCGATTTCAGTTTAGGTAACATTTTCGTGCTGAATACTGAAACCTGCTTTGGGGATACGATACCCATAGGAGGCACCCAAACCACAATCACCGTTGTAGCTAGAGATGACATAAACGCAGAATCGCCCGAAACACTCAGCCTTTTTCTGATTTCAAATCAAACTTCGCCCGGCTATGACCTGGATGCTACACCATTAGATATTGATATTATCGATAACGACATTACTGCCGATATAGAGTTAATCACCAGCGATGTGTCAGTCAGCGAATCGGGCACAACCTCAGCGACGATCACAGCCAGACTGTCAAGGCCCGTCAATAATTTTTCCAACTTCTGTATCAGCCCAAGCGGCGACGGCCACCCCTTTGATGTTCTTGTTTTAGGCTTAAATAACACTCTTTATTGCAATTCTATTCAAGCTGGACTTACAGAAAGAACTTTTACTATTCAGGCTCGTCAGGATACTGAAATTGAGCCTACCGAAACCATTACCGTGACACTGATCCCCGCCAATGGATCGACCCAGACAGGCCCAAATTTAACGATAGTCGGAACCCCGGTCAGCATTGATATTATCGATGATGACGTCGGCGCAGATATCTCGCTATCGGTGGATAGGCCCTCTTTAACCGAAGGCAGCTCTGATGTGGCAACTGTCACCGCAACCCTTTCGCAGCCAGTAAATAATTTTACGACCTTTTGCTTGTCTGGCAGCGGTGACGCTTTCCCTAATGATGTCGACATCACACCCGGCACCGTTAATACATTTTGCTACGGCATCCCGATTGGACAAACAAGCGGCTCTTTCGAAGTCGAGCCGAGACAGGATTCTATCGAAGAACCTGTTGAAACCGCTACTTTCGCGCTGCGAATCGACCCTAACAACCAAGGCAATCCAGCTACAGGTCCTAATATGAATGTGACTGGTATGCCGGTAAGCATCGACGTTATCGACGACGATGGTCCGATCACCGCTGATCTGGCGATTCACAAATTCGGAAGCCCAGACGCTGAGCAGGATAACGGTCTGGCCTGGGAAATTCTAGTTGAAAATAATGGCCCGGCTTCGATTACTGATGCCCGGGTGATTGATAACTTTTCTACTGATACCGACAATATTCAATGGACCTGCATGGGCTTGGATGGCGGTAACTGCAGCAGCGCCAGTGGTTCGGGCGATCTGGATGAGTTGGTCGATTTGCCGATTGGTGGCGCGGTGCTGTTTGAAATCTGTGCGGATTTACGGGTCTATATCGAGGGCGGCAATATAAGCAATACCGCAACCGTCGAGGTGCCGGTCGATACGGCTGACCCCAACGAAAACAACAACATGTCAACCGCAATTATCGACGATATTGGGTTATTCGCTGATGGTTTTGAAGACATTGAGGTCGCTCCGAACTGCTTCAACTGATCGTAGTAATCGTAATAGTTGACGGCGGCCAGAACTGGCCGCCTTTATCGCCCACGCCTATTCATTAGGCGTCTCTCACGAATTATTACAAAAAACCAGTCGGACGGATCTGCACGCCAACCGGCAGATATAGAACCGCGCTACAAACGTCAGCGAGTCGAAATTGGCGAACCAATTGCAGTCAGATGCCGCTGCCCGGAAGCGCGCTATCGGGCCGATCTCTCCGGCCAGTTCCGAAGAACAGATTGTGTGGCAAACCCGGGGATGGAATCGACCAGGCGTGCGAATTCCGAGTCTTGCATCAATGCCCTGCAGGCGGCCTCGAGCGTTTTGATGGTCCACCGTAGTTGTAATATGCGCCGGGCACCGTCGACGATCATCGGACCAACCCATTCGGCATCGTGGCTGAAAGATGCGTTCTTCTGCCACGCGCAGATGATTGCGCCGAATTAACGGCCAATGCCGGGATCTTCAGAATCGTCTTTTCGTGCACTCGCGCAAGTTTTTGGAGATCATCTCCGTGGGTGAGGAGTAACCGCTCTGAGAACTACGCCTGCGGCTTGCTCGGTCGCGAAACCCACAGTCACCGACCTCTCACCCCCTCACGACGAAAGGGAAGCCCCTTCATCAGGCTGTGTCCATGAAGATTGGGCTCATCCCGCCAGATACAGTCAGACGCACGCGCAGCAGGTCTGAGACGGCTTTTTCAGTGCGCGCTATCCCAATCCTTTCCATCGCCGGCCTCGACCAGCAGTTCCACGTCAAGCTCCCCGGCCTTGCTCATCCGTTCGACTACGCCATCTCGCACCTGCTCCAGCGCATCCTTCTTCACCTCCAGCACCAGCTCGTCGTGGACCTGCATGACGAGGTTGGCCGGGACGTTTTGTTTCTGGATCCAGGCGTCGACGTCGATCATTGCGCGCTTGATGATGTCGGCGGCG
>JGI12048J13642_10294907_pt1 | contig 10376 bp, 10 predicted proteins | sample ElkSlonscriptome_16_FD_13642 | JGI IMG/M metagenome (IMG submission 13642)
CGCGAGGCTACATTGACCCGCATGCACTGAGCGAACTCTGGTTTCATACCGGTACGGCCTGCAATCTGGAGTGCCCTTTCTGTCTCGAGGGCTCGAAACCGGGGGACACACGCCTCGACCGGATCACGCTGGCCGATGTCGAAGGCCTGATGCACGAAGCAACAAACCTCGGCGTCGAGCAATTTTCGTTTACCGGGGGCGAACCGTTCATCGTGCGCGACTTCGTCAATATCCTGCGCTTTGCGGCTAGCCTGCGGCCCTGCCTGGTGCTCACCAACGGCACCGAGCCTGTACTGAAACGGCTGCAGCAAATCGCAACCTTGCGCGACACTCGTCACCCGATCAATTTTCGCATCAGTATCGACTGGCCCGACGCTGAACGGCACGATGCCGGGCGTGGAGCCGGCAGTTTTGCCAAGTCGCTGCGCTCGATGGCCGAGCTGCAAAAGCTGGGCTTTACGGTTTCACTGGCCCGGCAGATGGAGCCGGACGAAGACACCGCGGCGGTGGACGCTGCGTTCCAGCAGCTGCTGCGCGATGCCGGCTGCGCGGATGATGTGCGGATCGTTGCCTTTCCCGACTTTGACACCCCGGGCCAGCAGCGTGCGGTACCGGACGTCACCGAAGACTGCATGACCCGCTATCAGGATGAGTCGTCACGACAGGCTTTTATGTGCGCGTTCAGCAAAATGATCATCAAGAAAGACGGCCGAATGCGGGTGTACGCCTGCACGCTGGTCGACGATGACGAGCGCTACGACCAGGGCAGCAATCTTGCCGCAGCGCTGGCGCAGCGCGTGATGCTTGCACACCATCGCTGCTACAGCTGCTTCGCCTACGGCTCATCGTGCAGCGAGCGCACCTAGAGGCCGACAACGCAAACCGGGGTCAGGCCGGGAAGAAATCGATCGGCTTGGTGGTGGTTACGGTCGCAACGTCCTTGTCCTGGAAGCGGAACATTTTCACGCGCTGAATCAGCTTGCGCTCCAGCTCGGGGTCTTCCAGTTCGCTGGACTCCACCACGCAGTCGGTCACCTGACCCGAAGCCGCAATCGTCAGCTTGAGCACGAGCTTGCCCTGCAAGTTCGGGTTCTGCCGCAGCGCGCGATTGTACAAAGCAAAGATCGCGCCCTTGTTTTTCTCAAACACCAGTTCAATTTCTTCGCGGCTGCGCGACGGCGCGCTGCCGCCCTTTACCACTCTCGGACCCTCGGCGCCAATACCCTCAACCGGGCTGGAAACGCGGGTGGTATCGCGACCGGCCAGCCCGCCGCCACCGGTATCGCGGCTCATACTGGCTGTGCTGATACCTCCGCTGCCACGACCGGCCTTGGCCGCTATCACCGAGCGCTCGACTTTGGCCGCTTCACCCGCTGCCTTGTTCAGGCTGGAATCGCCCATCACGTTGCTGATGGCGCTGGTATCACGCAGATCGGCAAGCTGTTCTGCAAACGGCAGCAGGCCAGCCTTGGATGCCTTTTCGCGGGCGTCAGGCTTCGGCTGCACCACGGGTTCAGGCTTGGGTTCGACTTTCTCGACCGGCTTCGTTTCCTGCGGCTTGGGCTGCGTGAGTTCCTCGGGCTTTGGCTTCACGACCGGTGGTGGCGGGGGCGGTGCCGGCTTCTCAAGAAGCAGGCGCGCAAAGCGCGGCGGCAGCTCTTCCACTTCAGTCGGGTCTGGCTGTGGCACGGGCATGAACGGCATGACCAGGCTGAATGCCACAACGGCCAGCAGAAACTGCTTGACCAGCCGGCGAAAGCGATCTTCCTGGTCCTGCCCCAGCTCCCAGGGCAACTGATAGGTGCGGTACGTAGCTATCACTGTGCTTTACCTTCCATTGTTGTGCGCTAACGGCGACGGTTACGCCTCTAGCGTCCGTTCACCCGGGCCAGCAGCTGGTTTGGTTCTTCCGGCGCCGCCTGCACCACGGCCAGAGAAATACGTCCGTAGTCGGCGGCCGTGCAGCTCGCCATGATCTTTTTTAGCAGGCTATAGGGCAGCTCGCGGTCGCCCATAATCGTGACTTCGCGGTCTTCGATCGTGGCATCGCTGTCTTTGAGATACAGCTGTTCCGTCTGGCGCCGCAATTCGTTCTCCAACCCGGCGATGACGACTTGCTCCTGCGCGCGTACCTCAGCCATGTCGGCAACCACCTTGCCCTGCACGACCACGTGTTCGTCAGTGATGACAACCACCACGTTTTCGCGGGCTTTCTCTTCAGCATAGGACTCTGGCAACTGCAGATCTTTGGCGTTCGGCAATGTCTCCACTTCCTGCGAATTCACCAGCAGGAAGAACACCAGGATAGTGAAAATATCCATCAGCGATATCAGATTCAGTGAGCCGACACTGCGTCGCTTATGGTGTTGCTCCATGCGCTTGGCTTTACGCGATAACATCTGGTCTCTCCTGGGTAGTCCCGCAGTACGGTCTAGCGACTGGCCATCGCCGGCGCGTCGCCGATTGAAATCTCGGGGAACAGCTCCGCTCGCTGAAACTCACCCGGCTCTTCGACTCGATACGTGCGCACCGCATCCATAACCTGCACCATTACTTCGTAGTCAATGTCGGACTCCAGCAGCAGAGTGGCCGACAGCTGATCCGGGAAATTGCCCTTCACGCGCTTCAGGTACTCGGTCAGTTCATCCAGGTTATGACTGCCGTCCTGCATAGCCAGCGACTTGAGCACGCCGGCGTTGCGGTCGCCTACCTCGATGCGGTCTTCGCGCACGATAATCTCGAGAGAAAACTCGGGCTCTTCCTGCTTGACCACGGACTCAGCGGTTGGCAGGTTCAGCTCGATAATCGCCATGCGAGAGAACACCGCCGTGATCAGCAGGAACGGGACGAGGATGACCATCAGGTTCATAAATGACGTGATGTTCAGCTCTTCCGGCTCGCGCTGGCGATGTCTGCGGTAGCGGCTTCTCATGCGGGTTTACCCTGCTCTTTCCGGTCAAACACCGTGTTCAGGAATTTAACCGAGGCCATTTCCAGACTGTCCACCAGCTCGGTTGTCTTCGTCTGCAGCAACGTATGCACCAGCAGCAGTGGAATCGCTACCATCAGACCGAACGCGGTCGTGTTCATGGCAACCGAAATACTTGCGGACAGCAGGTCGGCCTTTTCAGCGGGGTTGGCGCCCGAAACGGCTGTAAATGCGCGGATCAGGCCGATAATGGTGCCGAGCAGGCCCAGCAGCGTCGCAATGTTGGCGAAGGTTGCGAGATAGTGTGTGCGCTTCTCCAACCGCGGCATCACTTCCATCAGGCTCTCTTCCATCGCTTTCTCGATGTCGTCGCGACGCTTGGCAGTAGCACTGCGCTTCAGGCCATACCCCAGCACGGTCGCAATTGCCGCCTTGGACTTGTTGGTCAGGGTGACCGCTTCGTTGAACTTGCCCGCGTGTATATAGGGGGTCACCTGCTTCCACAGGCTCTTGCTGCTAACGGTTGCCCGCGTCAGGTATACCCAACGCTCGACCGCAATCGCCAGTCCCAACGCGAACACGACGACGATCGGGTACATAAACACCCCCCCGTCCTGAAAAAAGCTAACTACGCTGCTGTAAACATCCATGGCTTGCGCCTCCTCTCACTGATCACTCAAATAGTTCCTGAAAAGTCAATCATCCGCTGCGGCAAGCGGCTCATTTCCGTAAATTTGTTCGAAGTAACGCACCTCACGTCGGAACACGTCGCGGTCGATGGGCGCCAGCACTTCATCCATCAGGCTGTTCACCGGTTTACCCTTGAGCTCGCCAATACCGGACTCTTTCCACGGCACGATGTACATCACGCGGGGCAACTCCTGATTGCCAGTCACGGCGCTGGCGTCCAGGTCAAGCCGGTCCACCTGCTGAACTTCGGTCGGCACGGGCGGCTGTTCAGGCACATCTTCAGCGCTACTCGCCAGCGGCACTGCCAGCAAGATCAGGCTCCAGACTGCGGGTGCGCAACGCATCACGAGCCCTCCACGGCCCGGGCCGCCTGCGCCGGGGTGCCGATCCTGCGCTCGAGGTCGGTAATCCAGCGCGCCACAGTCGGGTCTCCGTCGAGCGTGCCGGTCAGCGTCTGGTAAGTCTGATAGTGCTCGAGCGCCAGCGGCAGATCGTGCAGATAAAGGTCGTACAGCACGCCGAGGTTGTACCAGGCATTGGCATATTCGGGGTGGGCACGGGTGGCCTGCTGCCACACGGCCTCTGCCGCGGCAAAATCACCCTGGCGGCGCATGATTAAACCCCGGTGGTTCAGCGCCGCCGCGTTGGTGGCATCCAGCGCGAGCGCCTCCGCGAGCAGTTCGAGTGCCGCCGCAGAATCCCCGTCGTGTTCCCGAATGATGGCCAGGTTGACGTAAGCATTGGCATATCCGGGATAGTCGGCGATGAACAGCTCAAACCGGGCTGCGGCTTCCGCCATGTCGCCCTGCTCCAGCCTGGCCACCGCCCGGCCGTAAGCTTTGCGCGCGGCCGTCGGCACCTCGGCCAGCGGGTCAGCTGCCGGCTCCGGGCCGCCACCGCCGCCGAGCAGCGAGCAGCCGCTCAGTATCAGTAGCGCGCTCAGCAGCGCAGCCCGGAAACTGCCTTTACAAGAGTGTTTCCACATAGTCCTCAGCCTTCTCAAATTTTGCGTAGCGCGCGGGCATCAGGTTAGCGAGCTGCGCATAGCTCTTCGCCACCCATGCGTCGTATACCCCGAGTTCCGTGCGGTTGGCGTTGACCTCGAACAGCTCGATGGCCTTCTCCTCAAACGGGAACGCCTGCTCTTCGAGCAGAATGTCGTATTGCTCGGCTTCGTCGGCACTGAGCCCACCCGGCCGCTCAGACGCCAGCAAATCGGCGCCCAGCTGCTGGTAAATCTCGGCGATACGAAACGTGGCTACCGTAGTGATATCTGCCACTTCGTAGCCGGCCGCCGCGTTGTAGGCATCCAGCGCCGCCTGCATGCGCGTCTTCTTCAGTTTGAGGCTGTCGGCCAGCGGCGCGGTCAGCTTCACGCTGGAAAATGCCAGGCGTTTGGGCTCGGCGAGCTCCAGCGATGCCCGGGCGGCCAGTGTGCGCGTCCGCAACGTCCGCTGGGCGCCGGCTGTTGCATCTTCCTGAACAATTGACAGCAGCCAGTCGCGCCGGTCGATACCGTCACCCGCCTGTCCGGCCAGGTCAGCCAGCCGCTGCCGCACTTCCATGACCTCGGCCAGCGGTTGCGGAAATTCGCGCACGAAACTTTTCCAGACGCGCCGGGCCGCTGCACTGTCGCCGGATTGCTCGTGCAGCTCTGCGGCATTCCAGAGCGCTTCCCGCTCGACTTCGCTGCTGACACCGGCCAGCGCCGCCACCTGTTCGAACTCACGCGCGGCAGCACCCGCGTCCCCTGACTGCTGGTAGGCCACGGCCAGCTTCTGGGTTACTTCAGGATTCAACTCGTGGTCGGGGTAGGCGCGCCGGAACCGCTGCAAAACCTCGACGGCCAATTCCCACTGGGCCACGTTGACCAGCAGACTGGCCGCATCATAAGTGGCAGTTGCGCGCATGGCCGATTGCGGCGCGGCCGCGTCAACCCGCAGAAACTGGTTCACGGCGGCATTCACGTTGCCGGACTGCTGTGCCGCTTCGGCCTGCCGGTAAACCGCTGCGGCGATGCGATCGTCGAGTGCAGAACCGGCCAGCAGCTCGGTCCCGCCCAGTCCTCGCAACTCACTGTAAGCGCGCTCTGCGCGCGGGTAGTGCTGCAGGTCGAAATGGCTGTGCCCGGTCACCGTCCAGGCCACCCCGATCAGCTCAGGTGCCGCCGGCACACTGCGGTTGATCAGGGAGCCGGCGACGACCAGCGCCTCGTCGAACTGACCGCTGTCGAAAAAATTCTCGGCGGCATCGCTCAGCACCGGCGCCGACTGAGGGTGTGCCGGGAATGCGGTCGCGAAACGCAGGGCCTGACGCAGCTGCTGCTCCTGCCATTGCGTGCGCGACTGACCCCGTAAGGCTTTCAGGTGCGCCCGCGAGGCAAGCAGTCCGGCGTAAGCCGCCTCCGCGGCGCGCTCGTACCCGGGGTAGTCGTAGGCGGCACGCAGATAATACTCGGTGGCTTCGGCGTACACGGCGGTTTCCATCAGGATCTCGCCCAGCAGGAAGCTGCGCTGCGCCGAATCCGGATCAGTCGGGAAATACGCGAGGAAGCGCTTGTACCAGTCAGCGGCACGCGCATACGACTCGGCCGAGCCGGTTGTCTGCGCTTCAGCATGATCATGCTGAGCCAGGTCAGTCAGGTTGACCTTCAGCGGCTCGATCACGTCGACGCGTTGCGCGGGATCGTGAAAAGACCAGTAGTCGCTTTCCAGGCCGTAGGCTTCGACAAAGCGCTCCTTGGCTTCCAGTACCTGACCGGGAAACCGCGCGGCCTTGTAAGATTCGATGACCTGCAGCGAGACCGCGGGGGCCAGCGCGTGAAACGGCTCGCGCTGCACAAAACCCGCATAGGCTTCGGCCGCATCCAGATAGCGCTCCTTGCTCAGGTACAGGCTGCCGAGGCTGTCATAGAGCAGGTAGGTCGAATCGCGGCCACCGCGCGCGCTTAGATAGGCATCGATCGTCTCCGGGCCGTCCAGGTAAGAGAACGTGAGCGCGAGCACGCGCAATGTGTCGTCGACCAGCTCGCGTTCCGGGCGACTCATGCGCTCGAGCGCTTCGCCCTCGGCCCGCGGTGCAGAAGGGTCAGCGCCGGCCGCCGTCATCCGGATCTCCAGCAAATCGAGAAATGCGTGGATGCTGCGATCGTACTCGGCCTGTTTGAACTGGGCCCAGCCATACTTGTACAGCGACTGCTCGTAGTAGCTGGACACCGGCCCAGCCGCCACCACCGCGGCAAATGCCGCACCGGCTGCAAAGTAGTCTTTCCTGGCAAACAGGATCTCGCCGCGCCGAAACTGTGCTTCGGCGATGTAGGCACTGGCCGGAAAATCAGCGACCAGTCGGTCCAGCGTGATCAGCGCCTGCTCGGGCCGGCCGGCGCTCTCGTAGGCGCGCGACAGCTGGTAGAGCACCTGATCAGCTTTCGAATAATCTGCCTGACGCTCCAGCAACTGTTCGTAAAGCGCAATCGCATCGTTATGAAACGCCATTTCCTGCTGGTAAGCCGAGTCCTCCATACTGGCGTCCTCGCCGACCTCCAGGTTGAGGTCGCCCAGTCGCCGCATTGCCTCCAGCCGGGTCACCGGATCGCCCTCGGGCAGCTCGAGATAGCGGCGGTATTGCTCGAGCGCAGCGCGGTGGTCCACCGCCTGCGGATCGGCGGCCGGTATTTCGACCTCGCGCTTCTGCAAATCGCCGATCGTATCGGCGTCGGTCACGCCGTCGCCACTGCCTCCGAAGGGCCACAGCCAGCCGAACATTATCAGGTGCACTACAGCGGGACTCGTCATAGCACTAGTCCGCCTGCGCCGCGAGGCGGTCGTAAATAGAAGCCAGCGCAAAGCGTGCCTGTGCGCGATAGGTCAGCAACCGGTCCTTCTGGCCGTTCAGCTCGTCCAGGGCCAGACCGCTCAGGTGCTCTCGGTAGGCACGCAACGCCGCATCCAGTTGCGTTTGCCGGTAGTCAACCTCGCGCTCGAGTCGATCGATCCGCGCGGCAAAGCCCTCAACCGTGCCGTCGAGCGAAGCAACCGTGGCATTCACGCCCGCGAACTGCGCGGCGGCATCTTCCATCAACGTGCGCAGCTCGGCGTTACGGCGCTCCTGCCGCCACAGGCGCAGCTTGAATTCCCTGTCCATGTTCCACTGCGCGAGACCTTTGAGAATGCGATGGCGCTCGCGTTGCTCCGCCGCTTTGGCAGTCGGGAACGCGGGATTGTCTTCCAGTGCGGTCAGCTGCACCCACAGCTGCTGCTCGGCGGTCGGCGCGACAGCCACGATGTCGCGCCGACTGCGGGCTTCTGCCGTGGCGCTCTCAATGGCTTCGAGTTCATTCTGCATGCCGGGCAGGTCGAATTCGGCCACGCGGGTCTGCAGCACCGGCAGACGCTGCGCATAGGCAATTTCGCGAGTCGCCACCATGTCGCGGTAGGCATCTAGCTTGTCGCGCCAGGCGCTCAGGTAGTCGCTGAGAGCCAGCAGATCACGGTAGGCTTTCAGGCCCTCGTGAAAGCGGTGGTCTGCCACGGTGAAATACAGGTAGCGACTGCGCTCGTCTTCAGGCAGCTGCTCCAGTTCCCAGGCCCAGCCATTGGAGTCGGACTCATCCGCGGCAAGCAGGATTTTCAACAACTGACCGCTACCGGCTTCGCTAATGATCCCGTTCAGCCGACCGATCTCGCTCGTGTACACATCCAGCGCACGCGCGTAGTACTCGGCGGCCTGCGGCTCGGCACCCAGCCTGGCGAACGCGTAAGGCACGGCCAGCAGCGATTCCTGCACTGCGCTGTCGAGCACGTCACGCTCGCTAAGCTCGAGCCACGACGCCAGCGCGGCGCGGTAGTTGTCGGCCGCGGAATCGGCCCAGCCCGCACCCAGGAGCGCCTTATTCGAAAACGGTCCGTTCAGGCGAACACGCTGCAGCACCGTGCGAGCATCGCCCTGCAGGTCAGCCTGCAGGTACGCGAAGCCCAACGCGACGTTGGCACGGTCACGCAGCGACCGCTGCTCTTCGTCGCCGGCCCGCATCGTGCCCACTTTTTCGAGCAGCCGGGCACCCAGCTCCAGCTGCCCCATTCGCACGAGGGCAACGCCGGTATTAAAACGCGCAAAGCCCCGCCAGTCTCTCGGCGCCCGCTGGCTTTCAAGTAGATCAACCGCCTCGGCGAAGCGGCCCTGATCCATGTAGACGCGCGCCAGCAAGTCGTAGCGCTCGGCTTCCAGCTGGCGCGGCAACTCGTTCTCGATGGCGGCCAGCGCCTGCTCGGCTTCACTGAGGTAGCCACGCTGATAGCGAACCTTGCCGAGGTAAAACCAGGCCTGGTCACGCACGCCGGGCTCATTCGTCGTCGCCAGCAGCCTGTCGAAAATCCTGCCGGCCTCGACATGCTGGCCCCAAGACAGCAGCAGCCCGCCCTGCAGCAGTTCGGCCTCGGCATCGTGATCGGGCACCCGATCCTGCGCGCGAGCGGCGATCAGGTGTGAAAGTGCGCCAAAATGATCGTCCTGATAGAAATAAAACAGCACCTCACCGTAATGGGGGTCCTGCACAATGACGCCCGGCTTGTCTTTTGCGAGGCCCGGCGTTGCGCACGCACAGGCAAGCAGCAGCGATAATCCGCTGCTGCGCAGGATCTGCCTGACCGGGTTACTGCGCATGCGGCTATTCCCACTCCCGCACGATAAATTCGGGTTGCATCTTTGCCTCGCTGTCGGAAATCCGCAGCTCTACAAATTTGGCGCCAATCGACTTGTCGAAGTTGAGCGTCGCGCCGCGCCGGTAGTCGCGCTCGTGCGGCCCCTCACCGGTCAGCACGGCAATCAGCTCATGATCGCCGACCTTCAGGTTGCCGAGGTACAGCTGCTGGACGCCGCCGCGATACAGCGCATCGACTTCGCGCTCGGTGTAGAGGTAGTTCGTGACGTCCTTCCCGTCCAGCGTCAGCTCGATCGAGTCGAGCTCGAAGTACTCGCCGACGTCCATCGAAACAAACACCGAAACCTGAGTGTTGGCCGGGTACAGCAGCTCTTCCTCGAGGATAAACAGCTCGCGGTTAAGATCGAGCACGGCCTGCTTGAGCGACTGAGTGCGCTGGTCCAGCGCCGCCATGTCGGCTGCGGTGGTGGTATCGGCGACCGCCGACTGCAGCAGCAGCAATGCGGCGAGGCCGCCTGTGAGTTTCCTGATCATGTCGTCGGTTCCTTGCTGATTCGCGCCTGTGCTTTAGTCCGCCAGCAGCGCCGATACGTCCGCCGCAAGCTGCGGCTGGCTACCGGCATCACTGCCCTGATAAAAAGATCTCACCGTGCCCTCGCGATCGATCACCAGCGTTGCCGGCAGCCGGCTCAGGTCGTATTGCTTGCTGACCTGCTGGGTCGCGTCGAGCAACATGGGGTAGGTCAGACCGTATTCGGCTACGGCGGCGGCTGCCTTTTCCGGCTTGCCTTCTACGGCCACGCCGATGACGTTGACGTCGGCATCCGCATACTCGCGGTGCAACCGTTCGAGGGAACTCATGGCGGGGCCGCACTTGCCGCACCACTTCGACCAGAAGTTGAGGACAACAACTTCGCTGCGAAACTCGCTGAGCCGCAGGTTGCGACCAGCGGTGCTGCGCAGCGCAAAATCCGGTGCCGGACCGTCCACCAGCTTCGCGGGCGAGGCGCCCACGCCGGGCATGACCAGGCAAGTCAGCGCCGCGAGCAGTAATTGGAAGCGTTTGTGCATGCCTTACCCGTCAACCATCAGCGCCCC
>JGI12048J13642_10651455_pt1 | contig 10376 bp, 11 predicted proteins | sample ElkSlonscriptome_16_FD_13642 | JGI IMG/M metagenome (IMG submission 13642)
GTATTGAGACTATGAAGGAGGTCGGCGATTGCAGGGAGGTCTTCAGTCCCGGACCCATACCTGACGAATAAGGTATTGAGACCTCCTTTAGGCATTGTTGGAAAAAAGGGGTCAGAGCCCTTTTTCGGTTGTTCTGTGCGAGAATGACGGAACGACAACGGATCTAGAAGAGAAGCAAACTGATGCCGCGTAAGCCGAGATTTTTTCTACCCAATGTTCCTGTTCATGTCGTCCAGCGCGGAAACAACCGCCAGCCCATTTTCTTCGACGAGGCTGACTACATCGCTTATCTGGGCTGGCTTGAGGAAGCAGCACGGCGCTGGGCTTGCGGTGTCCATGCGTATGTGTTGATGACAAATCACGTCCATCTGCTGCTGACGCCGGAAGGGGCCGATGGCGTGAGCCGTGCGTTGCAATACCTGGGGCGGCGCTACGTTGCGTACATCAACGATACCTATCAGCGCAGTGGAACGCTCTGGGAGGGGCGCTTCAAGTCGAGCTTGGTGCAGACGGAGACGTACCTGCTCACCTGCTACCGATACATCGAGCTCAACCCGGTCAGGGCCGCAATGGTCGAACATCCGAACGACTATCGATGGTCCAGCTACGCACACAACGCGGACGGGCAGACGGATCAACTCATCAGCGAGCACCCTGAATATCTGAAGCTGGGTGCAACGGAAGATGGACGACGCGAAACCTACCGACAGTTGTTTGCGGTCGAGACGCCGGAGGAAAGGTTAAAGGAGCTGAGGGACTGCCTACAGACCGGCGCGCCGCTCGGCAATGACAAGTTTCGAGAACAGATTGAGGCGACGCTCGGTAGGAAGGTCGGTGCATCTCGGCGCGGGCGACCGAAAAAGCCGCGGCAAGACTCGACGAAGCGGGAGGCGCGGACGCGACAGCAAGACGATGCAAATAAAGAGGTGGAATCATGACAACGGTCGTTTTTGACGTTCGCTCGTCAGCTGGCAGCCTGTCCGATGCTGAGCGCAGCCTGAGTACCAGTTCGTGTCGCAAGGCCATCACATTGGAAAAGGTCCGGGCTGCTCCGATGCGTCTAACGCGCGCTCGACCCGCACGCAGAGGTCCGTGATCAGCGCGGTCAGCCAGTCCCAAAACGCAGCTTGCCGGACGGTCCCGGCGATGGCCTTCGGGGGCAGGAAGCGAGCGATCTCCTGGACGAAGCCCTTGTGGATCTCGGTGTCCTCAAGCAATTGTTGCCGACGCTCGGCGAGTCGCGCAAGAAACTCGGGCTGGGTCCGACCCTGATCTGTGATCTTGGCTGGAAGGAGTTCCAGCGGGGGTTCGATGCCCTGCCTGACAAGCCAGCCTATATCCCAGAGATCCCGGTGCTTAATGCGATTCGGTGGAAACGCCAGGGCGATCAGCTTATCGATCAGGATCTCGGCGCGGCTTTCGGCCTGAAGGATGAGCCCGCTCGTGCCCATGTCCACCCCGTATGGATTGCGCAGCAGCATGGGCCGGGGGTCATGGCTGGGGATGGCGCAGATGTCGATATTGATGCGCTGGGCTGGCAGATCGCGACGCTCGGGGCGCGTGATGAGACGCATCTTCCAGGTAGTGACATTTCCCGACTCTCGCACGGGCTCGCTGACGCTTACGGTCAATCCGTATTTGGCCTGCAGGCGACCGACAAGAACCTTCCCGAGACCCGCGAGCGTCGCGCGATCGAACTGGAACCCGCCCGTGAAATCGAGATCCTCGCTCAATCGATTGGACCCATAGCAGGCCCGCAAACAGGTCCCGCCGATGAATGTCAGGCTCTGTAGCAGTCCAGCCTCCGCCATTTCGCGGAGAATGTCGTGATGCAGCAGTTCTTTCTCGACGACCATGCGCAGCGGCGCCAGCCCGTTTTGTGCGCGCAGCGCCTCGTCCACCAACCGGTCAAAGAGTGTCACCAACGGTCCCCCAGTCCACCAGATCGAGATTGCGGCGTGCCGCTGTCATATCCCGCAGGGCCAGCGCTACGCTGGCTCGCCAGAGATGACAGCGCGCATCGTAGATCAGTTGATCGGCTAGGTCGTTCGGTCGCTTCTTGGTATGCACGAATTCGATCGATCCAAACTCGCCGCATGTGATCAAAGCGGTGCGACCAGACGACATGAGCGTGACGTGATTCATCGGGACTTGCGAGATCACGCCAGCATCGCTGAGCGCCGATTCCAAGCTGATGTAATTGAGCGTACCGGCGCGTAGGCGTGCGGCCGCACGGTAGAGGATCAGCCCGTCGCCGCCGTTGGCTGCCGAGTAGAGATACAGACCACGACACACCCGCGTGAGTAGCCTCTCGCGCTCAGCGCGCATGACCACAGCCCGAAAAGCCCCATACCTATGCTCCGGAAGCGCCGCCATCAGGTCCGCCAGTGAGAACAGGGCCGGGCCCTGACCGACTAGGCTTGCAAGCACGCGAGAGAGTTGCTTGATTGGCTGCATTGGCTTTTCGGTCTACGCTTTGTTACGAAAATTGTAACAAAGCGCAGGCGTTCTACCAATAGCAAAGGGTGATTTAGCGAGAGGCGCGGACGCGCCAGCAAGAGAGCGAAAAAGGGGTCCTAAAAAGGGGTCAGAGCCCTTTTTCGGTTGTTCTGTGCGAGAATGACGGAACGACAACGGATCTAGAAGAGAAGCAAGCTGATGCCGCGTAAGCCGAGATTTTTTCTACCCGATGTCCCTGTTCATGTCGTCCAGCGCGGAAACAACCGCCAGCCTATTTTCTTCGACGAGGCTGACTACATCGCTTATCTGGGCTGGCTTGAGGAAGCAGCACGGCGCTGGGCTTGCAGTGTCCATGCGTATGTGTTGATGACAAATCACGTCCATTTGCTGCTGACGCCGGAAGGGGCCGATGGCGTGAGCCGTGCGTTGCAATGCCTGGGGCGGCGCTACGTTGCGTATATCAACGACACCTATCAACCCCGCACCGCTTCAATAACCAGAGGGGCCTTGATCGCGTCAGTTTTCAGCCAATCTGGCGCGTCTTGCGATGATCTCGGCTTCCACCTCCGCGACTGGGCGTGCGTAGCACCTTTGCACCTGTTCGATGCGTTCGCGGCGCTTGAGCGCATCGAAACTACTTGCGGCGCCTTGCACTGGCGGGTCGGTCTGGAAGACAAAGCCGCGGGATGGTCTCCCGTCGACGAGTAGGCGGGCGGCGACATGGTAGTTGGGCAGGTCTTGTAGGTCTTTTTCGCCGATCTCGGGGCGGGTGAAGTCGGCGAGACGATCGGCGTCGAGCACGCCTAGGCGAAACAGCAGTAGGGTGCCGACGTTGCCGAGGAGGCTGGAGATGAGGTCGGTGCCGCCGCCGGCCCTTTCGGCTTGCCCCTTCCAGAACGACTTGACGTAGTCGTTGCGGCAGTTGTTGAGCAGTAAGCGCCGGCATTTGCGGTCTTCGAACAGCCAGGGCACGTCGACCAGCGTGGCACCTGCGATGTCGTTGTCCATGACCAGCAGCAAGGCGTTGCGCAAGACTTGCCCGTGCCGGTGGCGCCGAGCAGGTAGCAATGGCGAGCGCGGTCCGCGTCTGCAAAGCGCACGATGCGTGCGTTTGTGCCCTGGCCGAGCTGGCCGAGCCTCGTGCCCCGCTCGGACAGTTTGTCCACGCGTTGCGGGAACAACCTTGGGATGCCTGCATCGCTGCCCGCGCGCAGCGACGGCAGTGGCAGCCAGAGGTCGTTGCCCTGGGGCAGGCAGCGGCGCAGATCCACGGCGTTGGCGGTCGCGACGCGGAACGGGCCGTAGTCGCTTGTCGGCGGCCGGATGCCGCGCCTCGGGGCTTGATCGGGGCACGTATCCGTTGGCTCGTCAGCAGGGCGGGCTCGCCGCCATGTTACTTCTTGGCGGCGGAAGACGGCGTTGCCGAGCAGCATCAGCAACAAGGTTGCCGGGGGCGACCGATGAGCTTGCACCGCCAGGCTGATTTCTACGCACCGACCGCTTCGCGACAGGTCCAACACGACCGCGAGGTTCCGGCGCAGGCGCTCCGCCTGCGCCATGGCAGTGGGCGTATCGTCTGCTCTCGCATAGCCATGCAGCAAGATGGTGACGCGGCGCTCGGCGAAGCGGTAGAGCAGGTCCACTCCTTGGTCAGGCGCCAGTATTGGCGGTCAGTGTGGAAATTTGCTGAAGGTATTGCCCGTCGCTCTTGCTTGCGTCGGGGCGCTTTGCATCAGGTGCGGCTATCGCCGCCAGCTCCAGCGCGAAGCGCGCCTCATGCTGTGGTCCGATGCGTGCAACACCGATAGCTGGCAGACCTGTGTCAGATTCGTTCGCGATCGCCGCGTGTGGGCTCGGCATACCAGTGGCGCCTCCGTTTGTGATGTGACTCGCCAGTTCGATACTATACCGCCAAGCCGATAGCCGGTTTGCACCGCATGGCGGTGCCTTACGATGAAACAATCGCTTCAACTCGCGGGTTGGCGCCGTGCCATGAGCGTCAGCATGTTTGGTTCGTGGCGCGGATGCGCAGAGGCAAGGGATCGATGGATATGTATCAAAGACGACCGCCCCCGCGGGCGGATCAGGGCAACGCGCCTGCTTCCTCGGCCCCAGAGGAAGCCGGTGGTGTTTGTTTTCTCGCCCCGCAGTCAGTGCTGCAATTCGGTAGCGATCGTCGGCGCCCGACCGAGTACCGGCACGTGGTTTCCGTACGCTCGAAGGGGGCGCGGCGCTATGTACTGCCCTGTACGACGGCGCGTAAGCGCAAGTTTTACCGGCTCGACCGCGACCGTTGCACGCCTGATCCTCCGCGAAAGGCGCAACGCGACAATTGGCTGCACCATCGCGTCGAGGTGGTGAGCGTGCACGCGCTGCGCAGGCTCGGGGTGCTGGTCGATGGGGAGCTTGGACTGATCCTGGCATGGCTTCGGACCTATCGGCGGGAGCATCGATGAAGACCGAAAACAACGCTCAGCGCCTGGAGGACCGGCTGCGCTTGCTCTGGCGAGAACGCGCGAGCCTGACATCGGCGCAGTGGACCGAGCTGTATCAGATGGTGCACCGATTGTTGCGCGGCAAATGCAGCGATCTTGTCGCCAGATTTCCGGGCACCGCCGATGAGTTTATCCAGGACTTCTTCCAAGACAAGGTGCTGCTTTCGGCAGGATCCGGCGCTGAGATCAACCATTCCGGTGTGGTCGTGATGTATTACCGGCGCTATCTGCTGGATCGTCTGGACCGCGTGCCGAGCCGACCGACCCCGCCTAATGGGGGCGGCGATGGCAACGGCGAGGTCGACGTCGGGGCACTGGCGGCTGACCGGATGGCGCTTGAGGCGTTCTTGGCGAGTCTCGACGGCTCCAGTCTGGAGCAGTTGCTCGATTTGCTGGCCGCCACGATGCGTGGCGCCGATCCCGACCCTGCTGTTGCTGAGGCCGTGCGCATGCACCTGGGGGTTGACCTTGATGTCTGTACAGATGCGGCACGGAATTTTCTCGACGGCACCGGCGACTGGACCGGGCTGCTGGACGATCTCTGGTGGATCAGGCCCTATCTGGCCAAACACTTCTGCGCCGATGCCGACGACCGGCTGTCGCTGAGCGACCTGCAACGCCGCCATCAGATTGCCTCCCACCATCATAAGGCGGTCAAACTCGGTATCAGCGTGCCGAAGGGGCAGGGCGCGGCGATGGCTAAGTTCTTAGAGAGTTATCGTGGTCAATGGCTGATCTCGCTCGGTATCCCGCTGAACGAGACGCACTGGCCCGAGATGGCCGTGGCGTTGAAAATCCTCTGCCTCGTGGCGTTGTATCAACAAGAGCATGGTACTCGGGGCACCTGATGGCAAACGGATGTTGCAGCCGAGCCGGCGCCATTGCCCAGACCCGATCCATGTCGTGCCGGACTCCGACACGATGCTGTTTACCGCCCAGCGGCGGATGCGGCCGAGCCGATTGACCGGCCAGGAGACTCTCTTATGCGACAGCTGTTACCCTCGTTGAACGTCATTGAGGCCGGTTTGTTTGAACCATCGCCTGAGCTGATCCTGCGGTGGGCCTTGGACGGTGCGGACTTGCCGGTCGCATCGCGCGCCGCCTTGGATGCGAACCCCGATGCGCGCGCAATGGCCGATGTCTTGCGTCGCCCGCCCGATGACGATGCCTTCGGCGACCTGCCGGACAAAGGCGCTGTTGTGCTACCGGCGCACTTGGCGGCGATGATCGACGCGCGCGTCCGGCTTTCCGCGCTGCAACTGGATGCCCGGCCCAGACCGGGCTTGATGCTGCGTGTCGACCAAGCCATCGCCCCGAGTGGTCCGACCGGCTGGGATATGGGGCAGCCGCTGGCGGTGTTGTTGTCGGAACCCACCGAGCACCCGGACGTCTGGTACGGCTGGTTGCTGGCCAGCGACACGGATTATGCCTGCGCCTGGGACCTGCTGCTGGAGGACGACGACGGACCGGTCGACCCGATGGCGGCGATGGTGCAGACGTGGAATCCGGTACACCTCTATGTGCCGAGCGCCGCAGCCGTGCTGGGTGAGCTGTCGGCGCAGCGCCTTGCGGCGGTGCGTGATCTGGCGCTGGAGCTCCTCGAAGCAGACGATGATGCCGCGGCCGCCGATCCGGGCATGCTGGTCCAGCGCGTCACGCAGGACGGCCATTTGGTGTTGACCGGAACCCCGCTCGGCGCCGCCGATGATCCGCGCTGGCGTTACCAAGAGTTGTACTTTGCCGCCGCCGATCTGCTGCGCGACCTGGCTCGCCAGGCAATCATCGAGCGCTCGCCGCGGACCTCCTGGTGGCAGCAGGTGTTGGAGGCCCTGCGTGCGGCGGCGGATGGATGGCAGTTACCGTTGGAGCCGGTGCCGGTGCTGTCTTTGGGCACGGAAGACAACGCCGGGGATGTCACCAACCGCTGGCAGCTCGGAGACTGGTTGGACATGAGCCTGATTCCCTCCAGCGCTGGCGATGCGGTCCAGATCCATCTGGCTTCACGCACGGCCGCGTTGCTGAACGTGGCGTTGAGCGCCGATGGTGCGCAACTGCAAAGCGCGCGGCTCGATGGCGCGGCATCGCAAGCGGATCTGTTCGCGGGCATGGGTGAAGCGCTGACATTCAGCGTCCGCGATGCGGACGGCAAGCTGCTGTTCGAGGCGACGCTTGCGAAGCCCGACAACCTGAACCCCGAGACCTGAACCCGAGACCTGAACCGATCGCAACCAATGGTGCTCGATCAGGCCCGCGCTGCTGAGAGCCTGCCACCGCGAGGGATCATCGGTGCCGACCATCATCAACAGGGCTATGCCCGCGACCGCCTATGCAAGCTGAAGACATCTGGCTGTGGCCCGAGGGACGCGCCGTGCGCTGGTGGACCGCCCAGCGCACGCTGGTGCTTGCGGACCTGGATGCCGAGCAAGGCCCCGGCGCATTAGCGCAGGCGCTGCACATCGTGCAGCTACGGGATCGGCAGACCGCTTGGCCGCTGTTACACGCACTGAAGGCACCATTGGGTCGGCTGCTGCAAGAGCAACTGTGCCGTGGCCGGGTCCGGCTGCACCTGCATCAGGATCTACCGGACTGCTGGCAGTTGTTTCCGTTCGAGTGGCTGCTTTTAGACGGCACGCCGCTGCATGGCAGACTCTCGGTGCAGCGTGTGCGTTCGCCGGATGCAGTCGCCCCGGTACCGATCTCTCCGCGGCGCCCCGTCTACGTCATCGAATTGCTCGGCGCGACGGCAACCAACCGGCCAAGCCGCGCCATTCCAGGGGGAATGGCGCAACGTCTGACTCATCGCGCCGGTGCTGACCTATTTCTGGAGCGGGCCGATCTCACGCAACTCGCGATGCTTTGTGTTGTCGCCCATGGCAGCGAGCGCGCCGATGCGCCAGCGTTTCGGCTCGACGATGGCGCGCCTTGGGAGCTGCCCATGCATCGCGGGCTGCCGCCATTGGTCATCTTGCTGGCTTGCGGCGACGATCAGGGCAATCTCATCGCGGAGGCACGTCGCGCGCTCGCCGCCGGGGCCCTTGCCGTGCTGGCGCCCTTGGGGCGCCCGAGTGTGGCGGGCGCGGCGGAGTTCCTGCGCGAGTTCCTGCCGCGCTGGCGCGCAGGCGAGCGTCTGGACGCTGTGCTGCGCGGGTTGGCCGCGCTGCCCAGCGGTGCAGCGGGGGCCCGCCGGCTGTTGTTGCTGGGCCGCGGCGATCTGCGCATGGCTGCCGAGGCCCAGCTCGCCGAATGCGACGATGCGGCGGTGGCCGCGCTGGCCCGCGACGGTGACCCTGTCGCGCTGCGGTTGCTCATTGAACGCCTGACCTTGCGCTGCATCCTCGAGTCTTGCCAACTCGACGAGGCCGTGGATAGACTGCGCGAATGCCTCAATGCCGACCGGCACGACGAGGCCGCGGGCCAATGGCTGCTGCGCATGCTCGCGCTCGTCGAGCCGGACCTGCCGCTGCTGAGCCGGGCCTGGGTGTCGCCGTTGCGGGCCTTGTTGGCCGAGGCCTATGACCAGAGCCAGAACGCGTTGCTGCGCCAGACCCGGCTGGAACTGGACGCAGCGCAAGTGCCGATGTCCGCGCCCATCCTGCACTATTGGTCCAAGCTCTATTACCGCCAGGGGATGTACCGGCTGGCATTGCAGGATGTCGCCGAAGGGCTGCGGCTGATGCAGCCGGGGGAGCTCTCGTTTGATCGCGGCGCCGGGCTGATGCGGCATCTGGCCGGCCTGCTGGTCGACCTTGACCTGCCGCGGCAGGCGCAGGCACTGTGCTGGGCGCTGGACGATCACCTACGCAGTCAGGCCGACGAGGAGACGGATTTCGAACGCTACCTGCTGCGCGATACCCAGGCGCGCGCCAGCCTGCGCCTGGGCCAAAACAGCCGGGCCTCGCATACCTTTCGGATTAAGCACGCCGAGGCGACCCAGTTCCTAGCCGACGGCCATCGCGAACTCGCCTGGCTGATCTACGTCGCCGCGTGGACGAGCCTGCCGGATGATTCGACCATGGCAGAGGCCGAGGGCTGGGTGACACAGGCGCGGACACATCTACACGGTCTGCTCGACTGCGGCAATGCGCCGCTTGGGCTCGGCAATTTCGACGACATCTATCTGCTGCGCGCCTGCGCCGCCTGGGGCTGGCGCCGGGGCGACCCGGACGCGCTGGCGACGGTGCTCGCCTTTCGAGAACCGCTTGCCAGACGGTTGCGGACGCTGGATCAGGGCGACCCTGGGCCGCCCGGTTTCTGCTTCACTTTCTTACACCTCGCCGAGCGGGATGGCGTGATTGCGCTACCGCCGTTGCCGTCCTGGGATGCAATCTGTGTCGGCCTTGAGAGCCAAGGGTACTTCATCGAACTCGCCGCATTCGCTTGTCTGATGGGCCATGCCGAGCTGTCCGCCGACTATCTCGAACGCTTCCAGCGCCAACGCGAACTGCTGCCCGGCGTGTCGTTCCCGGACTGGCTGCTGGACGGCGCGCTCGCCGACTGGCGCGGCATTTGTGAATCACGCGCCGCGTTTGAGCTTGAGGTACTGACAAGCCCGAACCCCTGCGATCCCGCCCACTTGGCGCGGCAGGGCTTGCTGCCGCTGTAGTCAGCGGGCTCTTAGAGACGGAGCCGTTTTAGGGCCGCTATGCATTGTCTCGGCCACTGCTGCCGGCGAGCCCCGCGCAGTCAGGGCTTCCAGTCCTCACGGAATCAGGCCAGGATGGCCTGACCACGCAGCCGGCCAGCCAAGCTTGTCGAAGTGATGATCAAGGCCGCCAGGTCTTTTGCTGCTCTATCGATGTTCTTCAATTGAAACAGCAACAGTTCTCGAAGCTCAGTTATTCGTGAGTAGAGCTTATTGAACGGGAAAAGATCGACCGCCGCGAGGTCTAACTCGGTGTCGGTATTGAGAGGATCGGAAGAGGGCGGCCGGTCTGGAGACGGCATCTTCAGCGCTCCGCGCATCACCGCCCTGCATCACGCCGTTGCAACGACAGGCCGACATCCTGCTCGGGATTCAACAGGGTTTGGCCGATGCGTTTGTTGCCCATGAACCACTCAAAGTGCTTGCCATCCGGGTCCGGGACCGCGCTGGTTCGGGGATAGTGGATGGGCAGGTCCTTCTCTGGCGCCGTGGTCAGTAGCAGCAGATCGGTGATGTTGGCTAGCGCGTCGAAGTCCAATGCCTCGGCTTGGCCATAGACGGCGGTCATGGACTGCTTGAAGACGTCGATCAGCGCCTCCTTGTGTTCGGCCGCGTCGTTCAGGCCGGCCTGTGTGCCAGGGGTGCGGTAGCGCTGGACGGGGTCGAGCAGCTGCAGCGTATCGATCCGTACCTGAACGCTGCCGAAGCCTAAGGGTTTGCCGTAGCCGAGGCGGTGATGCCCCCGGCCTTCCAGCTCCAGGCACCAGAGCAGGGCGCCC
>JGI12048J13642_10749106_pt1 | contig 10371 bp, 8 predicted proteins | sample ElkSlonscriptome_16_FD_13642 | JGI IMG/M metagenome (IMG submission 13642)
CATGGGCCGACGCCCGAGGTGCGCCGCGCGTTTGCAGAGGACATGACCGACATCTTCGCTCAGGCGGAGAGCACGACCGATGTCGACAACTACCTGCGCGAGCCCTTCGACTATTGGCGCTTCCAGGTCGAGACCGAGAAGGCGGTGCGGCGCGGCGTCTCGGTCGATGTGATCAATCGCAATCTGGCAATGGCGCTCGGCGGTTCGTCGATCGGGGACGTCAAGCAGCAGGCCGGCCATGAGCCGGTGGAGATCGTCCTCCAGGTGCCGCTCGCCGAACGTTCGCAGGTCGAACGTCTGGGCGATCTGCCCGTCCAGTCCGCCGAGGGGTTTACGATCCCACTGCGCGAGCTGGGGACCTTCCAGCGGTTGCTCGAAGAGGATGTGATCTATCGTAAGGACTTGCGTCCGATCGAGTATGTCGTCTCCGACGTAGGCGGCAAGCTCGCTGCGCCGGTGTATGCCATGCTGCAGATCCAGGACATCATCGAGGAGACGAACTACGAGGCGCCCGACGGCGTGGTGCCCGGGTCTTACTGGATGGGTCCGCCGCCGACTTCCGCGAAGTCCGCCTGGGAATGGACGGGCGAGTGGACGGTCACCTACGAGACCTTCCGCGATATGGGCGCGGCCTTCGCCGTCGCGCTGGTCTTGATCTATATCCTCGTCGTCTGGGAGTTCGGCAACTTCCGGATCCCGCTGGTGATCATGGCCCCGATCCCGTTGACGCTGCTCGGTATCATCCCGGCGCACTTTCTGGCGTTTCAGTTCGGCTATGGCGGTGAGTTTACGGCCACCTCGATGATCGGCTGGATCGCCCTGGCGGGGATCATCGTGCGCAACTCCATCCTGCTGGTCGACTTCTCAATCCACGAATTGCAGAAAGGGGTGCCGGTCGCCGAGGCGGTGATACGGGCCTGCAAGACCAGAACGCGACCGATCCTGATCACGGCCCTGGCTTTGGTGGCGGGTTCGAGCGTCATCTTCACCGACCCGATCTTCCAGGGGATGGCGATCTCGCTGGCGTCTGGGGTCCTCGTCTCGACGATCCTGACGCTGATCGTGATTCCACTCGGCTGCGTCGCTGCGAGCAAGGACATGTGCGCGGTCGCCGTGGCGAAGGCGCCGCCCGGTGTCACCGTGCCATGTACGATGGAGGAGCCGGCTGAGGCTAAGGCGCAGGAAGCCTCGGCGGCCAGTGGTGGGCGGCTTGCCAGGTTGGTGGCGTGGATCCGTGAGGCCCTGGTGCTGGTCTTCTATGCCCTGCGTGGCATCGGGCTGCTGCTTTTCGATGCCGTGAAGGGCCTCATCGCGCGCCGGCGCGCGGCGCGCCGCAAGGGCGCCTCTCCGCCGCCGCAGCCGCCGACTAGCGGCGGGTCGCCGCCGTCGGGCGGTTCGGGCGCAGGCCCCACTGGTGGCGGCTCGTCGCCAGCGATCGGGGCGGGCGCATCTGACACCGGGCAGGCGAGTCAGACGCCGACGGACAAGGCCGGTGGCGCGGTGCCGGCGGGTGAAGAGTCCCGGAGGGTGTCGGCGTCGGGCGACGCGGCCCGCACGGCGGGAGGCGATCGGGACAAAGCTGCGAGGACGGTGCCGCCTCAAGCGGCGGCGGGCCGCGAAGAGGGCTCGAGCCCCGCTGAGGGGCAGGTGGCTACCAAGGCCCGGTCTGCCGCCGGGCGACGTTCCAAGCCCGCTGCCGGATCGCGTGCCGCGACGGGGAGGCGGAAGACGGACGCGAAGGCGGAGGGCTCGCCGTCCAAGTCGCCGCGTCCATCAGCGGAGGCGGGTAGTGCCAAGGCCCGCAGCGGCGGGCCGAAGAAGACGGCGCACCGGGGCATTCGGCTGAAGGGCGATGATTCGGATCATTCGAATTGACGTTGAAGAGAGGTCGTGTCGCGGCCGGATAGTGCGCCCGGAATCGAGCGCGAGCGCCGCTGCTGTCGCTCCGGGCGCCGTTGGTGCTGGGTGTTGAGCCCATTTCGCCGACGCAGGCGTCTGCTCGGGCTGCTCGCCGTGGGTGGTTCAGTTGCGGCATCGGCTCAGATGGTGTCTGAAGAACCCGACTTCTGGTCCTCCTGGCGTCCCCTGCCGCCTGAGGCATCGACCTCGATGATGCCCCGCCGCCCGAACCAAGGTGCGCACCAGGCGGATTCTTGGGTGCCCCAGCCGGGTTGGCGCGATCAGGCCGGCCCCGAGGAGTCTGGCTTCGGTCAGTTTCCGGCGGATCGTGATTCTGAGGCGCCGCATTGGGCAGGTTTCCGCGGCGGTTACCGTTTCCGCGAATTGGAGGCCCCGGGGGAAACCGAGAGAGGGGGGGGCAGGTCCAGCCGTGGGCCTGGGCCGGGCTATCGAGCGGATGAAGGGCTTGGGTTCCGCGATGCCGAGAGACCCGCGTACGGGAACGGGGGCGACTGGCGGCGCGGTCAGGGTGTCTATCGGTTTCGGCCCCTGAACGAGCGGGAACGCCGTGTCCGGAGCGATACGACCGATCGCTGGCGGCCAACGTCGCCGAGTTCCGGTCAAGGCCAAGAGCCAGCGAGTCCCCCTGCTCGCGTCTGGCCTGCGCCTGAGGGTTTCTACCGGACACCTTATGATGAGTCCCCGAAATGGGAGCGACGAAGGAGGATCGAAGACCGATGAAGACGCGTGATCTGTTGTTCCGGGGTGCCTTGGCACTGGGGTTGGCGTGTTTTATGAACAGCGGCGCGGCGGATCTGGCCGGCGCGGAATTCTCGGCCGAGATGCTCCAGCGTGGCCCGGACGGCAGCACCACCGGGCGCATGTTCGTCGGTGATGGGCGCATGCGGGTCGAGGTTTCCCGGCAGGGCCGCGAACTGGTGCGCATCACGGACGAAGAAGAGGGTGTCGAGTGGGTCCTGTTCCCCGAGGAGCGCCGCTTCATCGAGCATGCCTTCAGCGAGCAGGCGGCGGGCGCACTGGGGGCCATCGAGAGCAAGGAGACGCCCTGTAGCGGCATGCCCGGCTTCGAGTGTCGCAAGCTCGACGAGGGTATTGTTCAAGGCCGTCCGGCGACGCGCTGGGAGATCAGGGGCTCCCACCAGGGCCAGACCTATACCTCGACGCAATGGATCGATACCGAGCGCGGCATCCCACTGATCCAGGAGCTGCCGAATGGGCAACGCACGGAGCTCAAGTTCATCGGCAACGAGGACATCGACGGGCGCGATGTCGAGAAGTGGGAAATGGTCGTGACGGCCCCGAATCGGCCCGAGACCCGCACCTATCAATGGTATGATCCTGAGCTTGAGCTGGCGATCAAACAGGAATTCCCGGGCGGGGTCGTCAACGAGCTACGCAACATCCAGGTCGGCGAGCAACCGGACGACCTCTTCGTCGTGCCTGAGGGCTACACCCGGATGGCCCCGCCGCGGCGCCAGGGGGAGGCCCCTGGATACCCCTCGCGTTGATCGGGCTGAACCATCTGGCTGAAGCAAGCAACCCAATGCGGCGACGCCGAGGCGGGTAAGCGGCGTGCGGAGGGGCGATGATCACCATTGTCGGGAGCCTCAAGGGCGGCACGGGCAAGAGCACCCTGACCTTCAATCTCGCCGTGTGGCTGGCGATGGCCGAGGTCAAGGTCATGCTCGTCGACGCCGACCCTCAGGCGACGCTCACGGACGTGGTCCAGGTCCGTAACGAGGAGGGCTATCGCCCCCGACTCGAGGTGGCGGACAACGCGGCGCTAAGTGCCGAACGGCTAGGCGATGTCGACGAGGTCCTCATCGACGTCGGGACCGCGGACTTTGAGGCGATGCGTCGCGCAGTCGTCTCGTGCGATCGCATTGTCGTCCCGGTGCCGCCCTCGCAGGCCGATATCTGGTCGACTCAGCGTTACCTGCGCTGGATCGATACCGTGGAGCGCGAACGGCCGCCCGAGGTTCTCGGCTTCATCAATCGCGGCGACACGCATCACGCGGTGCGTGAGACGGCGGAGGCGGCCGCGGCCTTGGTCTCGCTGCAAGGTATCCGCTACCTCAAGGCGCATCTTGGGCAGCGCACCCTATTCCGCCGCTCTTTTAGCGAGGGGCTGGCCGTTTTCGAGCTCGATCATCGTGGCAAGGGTGCGCGGGAGTTCTACGCCCTGGCCGCGGCGCTGTATCCGACCCTGGTGAGTTGACGGCGGTCGGAACCGGTTGTGCCTGCCTGGGGTCCATTGATGCGGGTGTCGTTTCGCGGCGCGCAAGTGGCCTCGAGTCAGGCTCAGATTGCGCTTGGCCAGAATTCCTGCACCCAACGTTTTGCCGGTGCGGCCGCCTTGTTCACCACGGCTGCTATGATAACCTTCGGTGCAATTCGTACCCTGCGAGGCACGACGATTCTCGACTATGGCCGACAAAGCAGACTCGACTGAAGGGGCGCAAACGGCGTCGGACCGTCCCCTATCGGCAGAGGCAGGCCACAACAGCGAGGCAGAGCTCAACACCTATGCCATCGAGCGTCTGTCCCAGGCCTTCGAGACCAGCGCCAAGCGCTGGGAGCTCATTGTCTATCCGACCCTCTTCGCCTTCATTATTCTTGCGGCCTATGGTTTCTACCTGGTCTTCAGCCTCGCCAAGGACGTCCACTACCTGGCCATCAGCGTCGATACGAACATGACGGTGCTCGCCAGCAACATGCAATCGATCTCCGACGACATGGCGCAGATGAACGACAGCGTCCGTGCTATGACCGCGAGCGTCGATTCGATCTCCCGCGACGTGAGCACCCTGGAGCCAATGTTGACGAGTATCGAGACGATGGACCGCTCGATGCGCAATATGACCTTCTCGACGGCGACGATGCGCGACGACATGGCCGTGATGAACCGCAACATCAGCCGGCCGATGTCGTTCATGAACTGGTTCATGCCCTGGTAGTCTTCGACGGCGGTCCGTCTCGGCTGCCGGACCGCTCGGCGGTGGCAGGCGCGGAAGGATCGTCGCGCTGGAGGTTGGATGACGAGCGCGACGACGAGTGATGTGAAGCTGGTGGTCGCGATCTCCTCGCGCGCCCTATTCGACCTTGATGCCTCCCACCAGGTCTTTGAAACGCAGGGGATCGATGCCTATTGCCGGTATCAGATCGAGCGCGAGGAGGAGGTGCTCGAGCCCGGTGTTGCCTTCCCCCTGGTCAAGAAGCTGCTCGCGTTGAACGAACTGCTCGGCGAGCGCGGTCAGGTCGAAATCATCCTGCTATCGCGCAATAGCTCCGACACGGGGCTGCGCGTGCTCAACTCGGCCCGCCATTACGATCTCAACGTCTCGCGCGCCGCCTTCGCCGGTGGCAGCAGCCCTTATCGTTATGTCGCCGCCTTCGGGGCTCATCTTTTCCTGTCGACCGACCCGAGCGACGTGCGTTTGGCCTTGGAGGCCGGCTGTGCGGCGGCCACCATTCTGCCGTCACGCGTGGAAAGGAAGTCCGATGGCCCTCTGCGCATCGCCTTCGATGGCGACGCCGTCCTCTTCTCCGACGAAGCCGAACAGCTCTTTCGTGCCGAGGGGTTGGATGTTTTCAACGCTAGTGAGAGTGCGGCGGCGCACGAGCCTTTGTCGGCCGGCCCGCTGAAGGCGTTTCTGCTCGCCTTGCATCAGATCCAAGCCCTTTTCCCGGCCCAGGATCCGCCGCTGCGGACGGCGCTGATCACCTCGCGCGGTGCGCCGTCTCACGAGCGCGTCGTCCGCACCCTAAGGGCCTGGGGCATCCGCATCGACGAGGCCTTGTTCCTCGGAGGTTTGGCGAAGGCCGCCTTTCTCAGAGCCTTCGCGGCCGATATCTTCTTCGACGATCAGGAGATTCATTGCGATGCCGCGCGGGCGCACGTGGCGACAGGCCATGTGCCACACGGCATCGCCAATCTCTGATCAGTCCTGCTCCAGCGTCAGCACGGGCGAGGGCCGCTGCAGGAAGTTGCCCTGCACGTAGTCGATTCCGGCCCCCCAGAGAATCGTGAGGGTCGCCGCATCCTCGACGCCGGTGACGACCGTTTTGACGTTGAACTCGCGGGCCAGATTCGCCAGCTGCATCAGGTGCTTCTGTTTGCTCTGGTCATCGCTGAGCCCTTGGGCGAAATCCGGCGCGAAGAGCACGAAATCGACCTGCAAGGCTTGCAGGAGGGAATCGGGCTGTTCGTCGTGGCCGAAGCGCGAGAGCGCGATGCGCGATTTGATCTTTTTCAGCCCGTCGGTGACCTTCGCAAGCTGTGCTAGGTGCTGGCGGGCATGGACCTCTTGCAGCTGAAAGGTCAGCCAGTTCCCGCGCGCGTCGTGGTCGCGCAGGCGATCGCAGATCCAGAGCAGCAGCGTCGTTTCGAGAAAGGTGCTTTCGGCGAGGTTGACGAAGAAGTTGATCTTCTGTCCGCGCTGGCGCTGCTCGCTCACCTCCTTGATGGACGCGCCGATCACCCAGCGGTCGATCGCCTGGATGCTGCCGGTGCGCACCGCTGGTCCGACGATCTCGCGTGCCTCGTGCAGCCGCTGCATGTCGTCGAGCAGTCGCACGAGGACGCTGTAATTCTCCTGACTGTCGCCCAGCAGGCTGATGATCGGCTGGTAGACGAGCTTCAATCCGCCCGTCTGCAGGGCCTCGTCGATCTTCTCGGCGATCTGGCGATCGGCGGCGTCCGTCGCCGCGGCCTCTGTCGGGCTTTCCGGTGCCGTTGAGACCGGCATCGCGGCAACGCCTTGAACCGCGCTGCTGGCGGCGCCGACCCCGTGTGCGTCGGCGTAGGCGGCTTCGATCAGCTGGTTGGCAGAGGCGTGCGTCCCGTCATAGAGCGCCAGCCCGGTGATGCAATCGGCTCGGGCGCTATCGCGCCGGGGCAGGACCAACGGGAGGCGCATCTCCCGTCTGATCGTGACCGCGAGCTGTTTGGCATCTTCCGGAGCGACATTCTCGAGCAGTAGCATGAAACCGTCGTCGGCGAATCGCACGAGGAGGCTGTCTCCCTGGGTCAGGACAATCTGCTCGAGCGCCGCGCCGAATCCTGCCGCGATCTCGAGCGCCCGCATCAGCCCGACTGACTCGATGATTGCGGGAAATTCGTTGATCGCGACATAGAGCAGGACAACGCCGTGTGCGTCTTGCGCCGTGCGCGCAAGGCGTTGCTTAAGCGCGTTGACGAAGGCGGTGCGATTCGGAAGACCCGTGTCGAGGTCGGTGAGCGCTGCGTCCTCATCGGGCGATGAGGCGTCGGCCTCCTGCACCAGGAGCCGCAGGCAGGCCTCACCGGCAAGCTCGGCACTCGCGATCGAGAAGACGGCTGGGAACAGACTGCCGTCGGCGTGCAGACAGGTCAACCGGACCCGCTCCTGCGTTTCGCTGTCGCCCTCGTCGCTGCGGCGCAATAGCTCACGGACCGCATGCTGGTGCTCTGAGGCGACAAGATCGAGCAGCGGTAGCCCATCCAGCTCCTCGGGAGAAGCGAACCCGAAGCGGCGTTGATAGGCCATATTCGCTTGGATGTGCACGCCTTCGCGTACGAAGGCGATGGGCTCCTCGGTGCTTCCGAGAAGCTCCGCGGCGCGCTCCTCGCAGAGCTCGAGCTGCGTTTCGGCCAGAGCCAATCGCTGGCGTACTTGCAGGTCGGCAAGCTCGCGCGTCACGATGAGCTGCAAGCGCTCGATCTGCGAGCGTTCCACCAGGTCGCGAGCCCCGTCGCGCAACGCCTGGACGAGCGGCTGGGGGTCGTCTGCCGCCTCGGCGATCAGGATCAACGGCACATCGCCTTCGATATCCCAGTAATGCGGTATGGCGCTGTCCAGCGAAATCGCTGGATCGTGTGCGCAGCACAGGATCAAGTCGACGGGGTCGCCTGTCGTCGTCAGCTCGACGAGGCGCTGACACTGATCGGTATAGATCCCCCGCGCCGGGATGCCGCCGTTGCGCAAGGTCGTGATCAGCTCCGCTGCCTCCTCGGCGCGCGACGTGAGGATCAGTAGATTGACGGAGGGGAGTTGACTGGTCATGCGGACAACACTGTATCTATCCTTGCGACCGACGGCCCGGTGTGATGGTCCCCGATTATCGGCCTTCTTGGGGATGGAAAGAAGTCGACCGGCTCACGCTAAGGATCATGGGGCGAGCCGAGCCACCCCGGACGATGACATGTCGTCTCGCCCCTGATCCTTCCCTCACCCCAACCCTCTCCCGGAGCACGAGGGAGCGAACGCGCTGCGCGAATTTCATCGTAAGGATCATGGGGCGAGCCGCCTCCGGGAATGAACTGTCGCCTCGCCCCAGATCCTTCCCTCACCCCATTCCTCTCCCAGAGGGCGAGGGAGCAAAGGTGCTTCGCTGAATTCATGGCAATGGGGTCTTGGCCGGGCGGCCGGATTCTTCACGCACGAGCCGTGGGACCAGATAGCCGGGCAATCGTGCGCGAAGGTCGTTCATGATCCCGGCCGCGCGTTCGTCGCTCACTGCGAAGTGGGCTGCGCCGTGCACAGGGTCCAGTTGGTGCAGGTAGTAAGGCAGGGCGCCGGACGCGAACAGGCGTTCGGCGAGGCGCGCGAGCCGTTCCGGGGCGTCGTTGACGCCGCGCAAGAGCACGCTCTGGTTGAGGACCGGGATGCCATGCCGGCCTAGCATTCCGAGCGCGCTACGGGCCCCTTCGCCAAGCTCGCGGGCATGGTTGGCATGGATCACGATCAGCGCCTGTAGGCGTGTCCCGGCGAGCAGACGGCAGAGATCGGCATCGACGCGGGACGGCAGCGCGACGGGTAACCGCGTGTGCACGCGCAACCGACGGAGGTGCGGTATGGTCGTCAGACGGTCGATGAGCCTTGCGAGGTCCCCGTCGTCGAGTAGCAGCGGATCGCCGCCGCTCAAGATCACCTCGTTGATGGAGCCGTCGGCGGCGATGCGGGCGATTGCCGCTTCGAGTTGATGGCTTGCGGTGGCCTCCGCATCCTGTCGGTGACGCCGGAAGCAGAAGCGACAGTGGATCGCACAGGCGCCGGTCACCAAGAGCAGCACGCGCCCTTGATACTTGTGGAGCAAGCCCGGCGCAGTGCGGGCCGCTGTCTCGCCAAGCGGGTCGGTCGTGAAGCCAGGCTGCGGGGCATGCTCCGTTGCGATCGGTAGAACCTGACGCAGCAACGGGTCTCCGGCGTCTCCTGGTCGCATCAAGGCTGCAAAGCTGCGCGGTACCCGGATCGCGAAGTCCGGCCGGATGAGCAAAGGCGTTGGCAGCGACTCCGGGTCCAGATCCAGGTGGCGCAACAGATCGGGGCCGCTGGTAAAGGCCGCGGCGAGTTCGTCGCGCCATGTTGGCGACTGACAGGTCCGACCGCGAAGCGCTAACATTGCGAAATTTTTGGCTCCTTACCTAAAGAGAGTGAAGATGGCGACTTATAGCACGAACGAGTTTCGCGGCGGCCTCAAGATCATGCTCGACGGGGACCCCTATACCATTGTCGAGAATGAGTTTGTCAAGCCGGGCAAGGGGCAGGCCTTCAATCGGGTGCGGGTGCGCAACCTGAAGACCGGTCGGGTGGTCGAGAAGACCTTCAAATCCGGTGAGACCGTCGAGGCGGCCGATGTCATCGAGACACCGATGCAGTATCTCTACAGCGACGGCGAGCTATGGTACTTCATGGATCCGGAGAGCTACGAGCAGGTCAGCGCCGACGCCGCGGCGGTCGGCGAGGCGGCCAAATGGATCAAGGAGCAGGATATGTGCAATCTGACCCTGTGGAACGGCGCGCCGCTGATCGTCGAGCCGCCGAGCTTCGTCGTCCTCGCCGTGACCGAGACGGACCCGGGGCTCAAAGGGGATACCTCGGGGGGCGGCGGCAAGCCGGCCACTTTGGAGACCGGTGCCGTCGTGCGGGTCCCGCTATTCGTGCAGACCGACGAGCTGATCAAAGTCGATACGCGGAGCGGCACCTATGTCTCCCGTGCCAAGGAAGAGTAGACTCCGAAGAAGAGCTTCTGTGTTCGACCTTTGCGACTCCCTCCCCCAAAAACCGGGTTAGTCCATGTGTTGGCAACCGAGCGCATCGCTTCTCGCGGTGCGCGAGCGCGCGGCCCTACTCGCGCGGATCCGCGACTTCTTTCGCGCGTTTGGGGTGCTCGAGGTCGAGACGCCGATCGCCTCGCGCTCGGCGACGACGGACCCCGCCCTCAGCAGCCTCGCCACGCGCTGGCACGGCGCCGGTGCGCCGCTCTATCTGCAAACCTCGCCCGAGCTCGCGATGAAGCGCCTGCTGGCCGCCGGCTCCGGGCCGATCTATCAAATCTGCAAGGTCTTCAGGGACGACGAGCGCGGCCGGCTGCATCACCCGGAATTCACGCTGCTCGAATGGTATCGTCCCGGGTGGGATTATCACCGCCTCATGACCGAGGTGGCGGAGCTGGCTCGCGCGGCCCTGT
>JGI12048J13642_10355378_pt1 | contig 10370 bp, 8 predicted proteins | sample ElkSlonscriptome_16_FD_13642 | JGI IMG/M metagenome (IMG submission 13642)
TGCTTTCGCAAAAAAACAACAGGATGTCCGCCAGGAATGGTACGCATTTTTTGGTTGTTTCCTGTTCGTGTTGCTTTTGGGGTCGAATCCGGCTTACGGTCAGCTGCCTCAGGCCAAATTGGAACCTAATGGTACCTCTCTGCTGGTCTGGCCTTTTGAAGATAGTTTTCCTATTGACTATCAGTCGGGCTCGCACTCCTGGCGGTTGTTGTGTGGGCACTACTGCGGGTTGCACCAGGGGGTTGATCGTTTCGCGTTGGACTGGCACACCTATCGGTCGACGAGTTGTGGTTGGGGGTTAAAGGCCCCATTAGCCGGTACTGTTATTTACGTGGAACGGAATTCGAATAGCGGGTACGGTAACCAGATTGTTGTACAGTCTGCTCAGGATAGCACTTTTGCGGTGCGCATGACCCACTTACAGGCGGTATCAGTTAACGTAGGAGATAAGGTGGCGGTCGGTGACCTCATTGGGTGGATAGGAGATACGGGAAATGGAGGATGTCATTTGCACATAGTGCTTTACCAGTCTATTTACGACATAAGTGATTCCCAATACAACCCGCTGGACTCGACCACTACCTGGCGCCGGGCCATTGATGATCTGAGGACTAACCGATTTATTGATAAGGCTGAACCCTTCTCTGCAGTTTTTCAATTTCTCGGCACCGATGAGCGATTGTTCGTGGAAGACATTGAGGGGCCTGGATATTTTTGGCCACAGGATAGGACGGTTGATGGTGAATTGATACTGGTTAACCGGGACCAAAAGGAGGTCTCGGGTAAAATGACCCTGAGGTTCTCCGAAGAGGAGGAAGGATTAAATGGTCTGGATGTAACTACGACTGATTCTTTTTCCCTGATGCCAGGCGAGCGAAAGGCAATTCCGTTTTCGGCTCCTTCCATTCCGAATGCAGACAGGTATAACTTTCTGCAGGTGGCCTATTCCGATGAAGATCATCCGGAGTACGACGGTAAGATATATACGGAGCCCGTTTACTTTTACGAGGACGCCCAATGTCAGATTGGTGAGCCAAACAACACACCGGCCGCCGGGGAGGTACTTTTTTTTGGCGGAAGTCCAACGCTGGAAGAGATGGAACGCTATCTGGGACCGGAGGGAGATTCGGTAGATTACTACCGGGTGAATGGGCTGCGGTCCGGTCAAATTCGAATGGAGCAATTGAGTGGTCCGGCATTGCAATTGACGGCAGTTGATTCGCTGGGGTACCCTTTGTCGGGGGAGGGTACCGGGATGCTGGTACGTCCGGTTGGTGCCGGTCAGTCTTTGTACGTGCGAGCCAGCGGCCGCGGCAACTGTACCCGTCCGTACCGCTTGTCCATTTCCTGGGAGCCGGAGGATGCCGGCGAATGGTTACTATGGCAGCAGGGGGATCAATTGTACACTACGCTGGATGCAGGACCTGCCGAGTCAGCGGACGTAGCGGTGTACAATGCTTTGGGGCAGCGGGTGGCTTTTTTCCGAAAGGAGGCTACGACCGGAGGTATTCTGGAAAGAAGGTGGACGTTACCCAATGCTTCGACCGGAGTTCATTGGGTGCAGATCCGCACGAATAGCGGGGATGAATTTGCCCGGAAGATCTGGTGGTTCAATTAGATCAGGCCTTCGCGGATCAGGTCGTGGAGATGAATGAAGCCTTGGTAGACACCGTGATCATCGACTACGATGAGCTGAGTGATACTGTGTTTGCGCATCATCTGGAGGGCTTTTACGGCGAGGGCGTTTTCCTGGATCACTTTTGGGGAACCGGACATGATGGCGCGGGCATCGACACCAGGGAGGTCTTCTTCCTCTTCGAGCATACGGCGCAGGTCGCCATCGGTGATGATGCCAAGTACCTGGCTTTGGTCGTCGACTACGGCTGTGGCACCCAGTCGTTTGGAGGTCATTTCCACGATGATGGTACGGAGGGTATCTCCGGCTTTTACGGCCGGTTTTTCATTTTGCGGGAACAGATCGGAGACCCGCAGGTAAAGTTGTTTGCCCAGCGCGCCGCCGGGGTGGAATTGGGCAAAATCCTGGGGGGTAAATCCGCGCAGGGCCAGCAGGGCGGTGGCCAGGGCGTCACCCATGACGATCTGAGAGGTCGTACTCGTTGTTGGAGCCAGGTTGTTGGGGTCGGCTTCCTGATCGACGGGAGTATGCAATACAAAATCGGCCTGACGGGCGAGGTAAGAATCGGAGCGACTAACCATGCCGATGACTGTATTCCCCAAATTGCGGAGCAGGGGTACTAAAACGCGAATTTCGGGCGTTTCTCCACTCTTAGAAAGACAAATTATCTGATCGTCGGATTGGACCATCCCCAAATCACCGTGGATAGCATCGGCAGCGTGCAGGAAAAGAGCAGGTGTACCGGTGGAGTTGAGGGTGGCGACAATTTTCTGGGCGACCAGTGCACTTTTACCAATTCCGGTGAGTACAACGCGGCCGGTGGATTCAAACAGGCGTTCGACTACGGCAACAAAGTTGTCGTTGATACTGTTTTTTAAGGCGTTAATCGCCTGGTGCTCTATGTCAATCGTTCGGAGGGCTGTTTCTCTGATAAGTGTTTCTGTCTTACGCACTAATTCGTTATTTTTGTCCGCCTTTCGCAAAGACCCGTCAACTCGACCCAAAATCAGCCTCAAAAGTAGGCAAACTCGGACAAAAAAGGCCACTGGAATAGGGCCAGGCCGTTTTTTTTCGTTAAATTGATAGTTACGGGTCAGTGTATAGACGCTAAGAAATTACCATCATTCGAGTTCCGTCCTTCCCTAAAAACCATTGTCCTGACACCCGAGGATACGATTCGCCAGATGGATGAAAAAGTCAAAAGGAACAATGACTGTGACCAATCAATCTCTGCAGGAAGCTCTGCAACAATACTTTGGCTTTGATCAATTTAAAGGCCAGCAAAGTGACATCATACAAAGTGTATTGAACGGGCAGGATACCTTCGTTATCATGCCTACTGGTGGAGGTAAGTCCCTCTGCTATCAATTGCCTGCCCTTATGATGGAGGGTACTGCTTTGGTGATTTCCCCTTTAATCGCCCTGATGAAGAATCAGGTAGACTCCATTCGGGGGCATAGCCAAAGTGACGATATCGCACATTTCCTGAACTCCTCCCTGACCAAGGCACAAATGAAGTTGGTCAAGCAGGATATCATGGACGGCAAGACTAAATTGCTGTTCATAGCTCCGGAAACCCTTACTAAGGAAGAGAATATTGCCTTTTTTAAGCAAGCGAATATCTCTTTTGTGGCCGTGGACGAGGCCCATTGTATTTCGGAATGGGGACACGATTTCAGACCGGAGTATCGTCGCATCCGGGCTATGCTCAATTCAATTGGGGAGGATATTCCCGTGATTGCCCTCACGGCAACAGCTACACCCAAGGTGCAGGCGGATATTGTGAAGAACCTCAATATGCAGAATGAGAACACCTTTGTCTCATCCTTCAACCGTTCCAATCTCTACTATGAAGTTCGGCCTAAGGGGAAAGCTGAACAGACGATCAAGAGCATTATCCAGATCATAAAAGGCATCCCCGATCAATCGGGTATTATCTACGTACAGAGTCGTAAATCGGCTGCTAACATTGCCAAAACACTCCAGGTTAATGATATAAAGGCTGCGCCCTACCACGCTGGTTTGGATGCTAAAACCCGTTCGCGCACACAGGATGATTTTCTGATGGAAAATGTGGACGTGATTGTGGCCACCATTGCCTTCGGCATGGGGATCGATAAACCCGATGTACGGTTTGTCATCCACTACGATATGCCCAAGAGTATAGAAAACTACTACCAGGAAACTGGCCGGGCCGGCCGAGACGGACTCGACGGGCGCTGTGTAGCCTTCTTTAGCCATAAGGATCTGTTGAAATTGGAGAAATTTTTGCGAGACAAGCCGGTTGCCGAGCGCGAAATGGGTCAGCAACTGATGCAGGAAGTCATGGCTTACGCCGAAACGACTGCATGCCGTCGCAAATTCCTGCTTCATTACTTTGGAGAAGCTTTTGACGAAAGTCAGTGTGAGAATATGTGCGACAATTGTCGCCACCCCAAAGCAAAAGTGAGTGTTAAGGACGATATGCTTCTGGCTCTGCAAGCTGTATTAGACCTGGAAGAGAACTACGGATTACCGGCACTGGTCGAATTCATTCGGGGTCGGAAGACCAAAGAAATGGAGGATTTTGGCTTCAATAAAAAAGAGCTGTTTGGTAAAGGGGAGGGAGAAAATAGCACGTATTGGTTTTCGGTTTTTCGTCACGCGCTTTTGCACGATCTGTTGCGCAAGGATATTGAAAGCTACGGATTACTAAAGATGACAGACAAAGGACGATCTTTTCTGGAGCATCCGGTGGAGGTGGAGATTCCTTTGAACCACGATTTTGACGCCGAATTAGAGGAGGCCACCGAATCAGAAAATGCCCGTACAGCCGTATTGGATGAAACGCTGATGCGTATGCTCAAAGATTTGCGCAAGCAGGAGTCTCAGCGTCTGGGTGTTCCACCCTTTGTAATTTTCCAGGACCCTTCGCTGGAGGATATGGCGACTCAATACCCGGTTTCCCTCGATGAAATGACGCAAATCAGCGGGGTGAGTAAGGGTAAGGCTTTGCGGTACGCAGCGCCATTTCTGTCACTCATCAAGGAATACGTGGAAAGCAACGATATTGAGCGTCCGACGGAAATTATCGTCAAGCAGGTGGCTAATAAGTCCAAAATGAAAGTGAATATCATCCAGGGGGTAGACCGCAAAGTTCCTCTGGAGGATTTGGCGGAAGCCAATGGACTGAGTATGGAAGACCTGCTGGAGGAAATGTACGCCATTGTACTATCGGGTACCAAGCTCAATATCGATTATTACGTAGAGGATAATCTCGATGAGTACGCACGGGAGGATATTGAAGAGTACTTTATGGAAGCCGATACGGATTCCCTGGAAGTAGCCCTCCAGGAATTGCAGGAAGAGGATATTACCATGGAGGAAATCCAGATCATGCGGGTAAAGTTCCTGTCAGATAATGCGAATTAAGCCACTTTCGTGAAAAAAATACTGATCCTAAACGGCCCCAATTTAAACCTGCTGGGCAAACGCGAACCCGAAATATACGGTAGCCAATCGTTCGAAGATCACTTCCGGGAATTACAGATGTCATTTACGGACCATTCGCTCGTGTATTTCCAATCGAATCACGAAGGTGCTCTGGTGGATAAACTGCACGAAGTAGGTTTTTCTTTCGACGGAATAGTGTTTAATGCCGGTGCCTATACGCATACATCTATTGCGCTGGCGGATGCCATTGCCGCCATCGAAACACCGGTCATTGAGGTACATATCTCTAATGTGCACCGGCGCGAAGCATTCCGTCACCATTCGTACCTCTCCGCCCATTGCGCGGGAATTATTGTTGGCTTTGGCCTAAAAGGATACTCCCTGGCGGTGCGTGCAATCATTGATGTATCAGACCGATAAAGGACCAACGTCTATTATCTACCTGTCTTTCCTCTTTTAAAGAACTAATAATCCTTAAAGCGCAAGTCAACCAGCCGCAGGCGTTTTGATTTTCCAAAGTTCACGGTCTTCTTTCGGAAGAGAGGCTCGAAGGAAAATGACAGGCCAAAACATCCGGCGGTAATGATGGCATCGGACCATTGGTAGTTCGTGCTGGGGTCATTGTCGGTAAGTGTTCCTATCAAGGCCAGTGCTGACCATCCAAGGCCAAAATTACGTATTTGGTTTTTGGCTACGGTGGGCCATTCCCGTTGGTACTGAAAGGCGGTAATATCGTTGATGTTGACGAAGCGATCCTCAAAAGCAATGAGGTTCTCCTCGACCAGGTAATCGCGGGTGGTATTGGTGTACCAGTAGTCATCGTTCAGGATGCGGTAGGTCAGTTCCGTGTTGAGCGGAATTTTTTCAGTCTTGGCACGACCGCGTTTTTCTATTTGCAGGAACTTCTGGGCCGAAGCAGGCACGACCAGGGCTGATAGGAATAATAGCAGGACAAAGAGGCGCATAGGGCGGTTTTTTGCGTAAGCATACCAATAACAAAGATGGAAGCTACGGAAAGTGGCTGATTTATATGAAAGCGATTAGACCAAAGAGAATCGAAACTATCAATCGGTTGGCTTATTCAAGTCGTGCCGGGCACAAAAAGTTTTTATGATTCGCTTTATACTGCGCTCAATATCGGCATAGGGCAATGGTTCCTTTCCGACATAGAGGAGCATGAAGGCATAAGTAGTATCGTGTCCTTCGAGTTGCTGATAGAGGGCTTGTTTGTGCTGGCGCCATGCTTCGCGGACCTGTCGGCGAATACGGTTGCGATGTACGGCTCGCCGAAACCGTCGTTTGGGAACCGATACTGTACACTGAACAGGGCTTGGGAGGGGAGGCTCCGTTACCGGTAGGTAGACCAGGCGGATTGGGTATTTGCTAAACGAATGCCCTTGCGTAAAGAGCGCCTGTATTAATCGCCGACTTTTTAGTCGTTCGGAAGGCCTAAATCCATTTTTTGGCATAGGTACGGTTTCGTGGAAGCAAAGAAAGGGGTAATTTAGGGATTCTTCGCACTCCTGTTGCTTATCTCGGAATCCATTATGTCACCTTCAAAACACAACAAATGGATTATCCGAAGGATTCTCTTACTATTAAATCCTGGGCTGTGGAAGACAGGCCCCGGGAGAAATGGATTCGCAGCGGTCGGCAGCACCTTTCCGATGCAGAATTGTTAGCTATTCTCCTCGGTTCGGGGAACCGACACGAATCGGCGGTTGATTTGGGCCGGCGTATCCTTAATGGCATGAATAACGATTTGGACGCCCTGGGGCGGGCCAGTGTACAGCGGTTGCAAAAGTTCCCGGGTGTAGGTCAGGCCAAAAGTATTACCATCCTGGCCGCTTTGGAATTGGCGCGCCGCCGCAAAGCAGTGGACTTGACCACTAAACCTCAGATCCGGAGTAGTCAGGATGCGTACCAACTCCTTTCGATCAATCTGGAGGATCTGCCGCACGAAGAGTTTTGGATATTGCTACTCAATCGGGCTAACCGGGTTATTGGGCGGGAATGTATAAGCACGGGTGGTGTTTCAGGAACGGTAGTTGACGCAAAGATCGTTTTCCGTAAGGCATTGGAATACCAAGCCAGTTCACTGATTCTGGGGCACAACCATCCTTCCGGAAATCTTGCGCCAAGTACGGCTGACCGGCAACTTACGGCCAAGCTAACTCAGGCGGGTAAACACCTGGATATTGCCGTTCTGGATCATTTGATTGTTACGAATTCAAGTTATTACAGTTTTGCCGATGAAGGTGATATGTAAAGCCTGAAGCTTCCGCTAAACCTATTCGGGCTGCGCGCTGTTCCCTTTAAGTCATTTGAATCGCCTATCTTCGATAGCGCTTTGCTTTCTTTGATCACCTACAAAGGTCCTCATATTGGCTACACCTAATAAACGGTTTGACTACCAACTGCTTGGCCGCGTGTTGTCTCTGGCTAAGCCCTACCGTACCATATTTATTGGCGCGGCCGTATTGGCAATTGTACTGGCTCCGTTGGCAACACTGCGTCCTTATCTTGTGAAGGTGATGGTGGATGACTATATCTTCCAGTACGATATTCCGGGCCTGACCCGCATGGCGCTGGTGTTTGTGGGCGTACTATTTGTACACGCCATTTTGCAATACTTTTTCATTTTCACCACCAATTTATTGGGGCAATCCGTGATCCGTGATCTGCGGGTTAATGTCTTTAAACAGATCAGTAGCCTGAAGTTGAAGTACTTCGACCGCACAGCCATTGGTACGTCCACCACCCGCACGATCAACGATATTGAAACCATCAATACCGTTTTTTCCCAGGGTGTGATCACCATTGTGGCTGACCTGCTAACGTTGTTTGCTGTTTTGGGGATTATGTTCTACACGAGTTGGAAGCTGACCCTGATCTGCCTGATCACTATGCCCTTCTTGCTGATTGCCACCTATATTTTCAAGGAAAAGGTAAAGAAAGCATACCAAACGGTGCGGACTCAGATACAGCGAATGAATGCTTTTTTACAAGAGCGTATTTCAGGTATGCGTATCGTACAGATCTTTAATTCGGAAGAAGAAGAAGCACAGCGTTTCCGGACGATTAACCGGGAATACACGCAGGCTAATCTGGATTCCATCCTGTATTACGCTGTGTTCTTTCCGGTGGTGGATATTATTGCGGCAGCTTCGCTGGGCTTAATGGTTTGGTGGGGCGCACGGGGTGTGATTGCCGATGATGTGACCCTGGGTGCCCTGGTCGCCTTCCCGATCTACCTGAATATGCTGTTCCGTCCGATGCGGATGCTGGCGGATAAGTTCAATACACTACAGATGGGGTTGGTAGCAGCCGACCGCGTATTTGGCGTATTGGACCGTACCGATAAGATCGATAACGTCGGTACCCAGGAGCCGGAAAAGCTCGAAGGCGATATTTCCTTCGACCAGGTTTGGTTCGCGTATTCGGCGCGTGACTGGGTCTTAAAAGATATTTCCTTCCGGGTGAATCCCGGGGAAACGATGGCCATTGTCGGTAGTACGGGTTCAGGTAAAACGACTATTATCAATATCCTGAATCGATTCTACGAGATTCAGAAAGGCGCTATCCGTATTGACGGTGAGGATATACGCGACTATGAGTTGTTTACTTACCGGCGTCGCATTGCGATTGTATTGCAGGATGTCTTTTTATTCGGGGGGTCGGTTTTAGAGAATATCACGCTGCGCGACTCGGAAATCAGCCGGGAGGAGGTGATCCGAGCAGCCAAGATGATTGGTGCACACGAATTCATTGAAAAGCTCCCCGGAGGGTACGATTATAAGGTGATGGAACGAGGAGCTACGCTGTCGATGGGGCAGCGGCAGTTGATCTCTTTTGTGCGGGCATTAGTGTTTAATCCCGATATTCTGGTCCTCGACGAAGCGACTTCCTCGGTAGATCCGGAGACCGAATCGGTCATCCAGTACGCTATCGAAAAACTCATCACCAAACGCACATCGATCATTATTGCCCACCGCTTATCGACCATCCAGCACGCCGATAAGATTATGGTCTTGCACCACGGTGAAGTGCAGGAGATCGGTTCCCACGAAGAACTCTTGCGTAAAGAAGATGGTCATTATCGCCAGCTTTACGATATGCAGTTTGTGGAGGCCGTTGAGAATGATTAGAAGGTTGAAGATCACTGGATGCCTGCCCCTCGATACCCCCGGACTATGGCCTCATCACTGCTTTCGCAGCTGAGACGGCTCTTATCAAAAAGAAACCGTCGTCTCCCTGTTCCTGGTAAAGGGGCATCAATAAACGTCCGTCGCAGATAGCCCGTATGGGACCCGAGCGGTCCTGTGCGAGGATTTCCCCCTCTTGTACTTCCTGGAAATTTTTGTAGCCCGGCCGCATCACAAAATTGTCGTCCGGTTCTATGGTATGCCGCATGATAAACTCGGCGACTTTGGGAAGGCCCTCGGAGTAATCGATCAGCAATTTATCGTGGCGATTTTCTACGTCTTCGGCCAGAACCAGGCCGGCCGACCGCATACAATTGATGGTAGCTGCGATAGCCCGGTTTACCGACAGGTGTTCTTCGTGCTGACCTGATTCGAAGGTAATAGCTACTGTATCGGGATGGAAATGCTCTCTGGAAAAGAAATGGAGGGTTGTCCCGGAGATTCCTTTCAACAATCCTTTGATGACGGGGGCGTGCATTTCGACTCCCAGACGAATGCTTTCCGGATCATCAGTGGCTACGGAGAAGATACCTCCGTAGGCGGTTGTGGTGTGGAGATCGAGAAAGATAACCCGCTCCGGTTGAATAGCATCGACCCGTTGGTTAATCAATTGGAGAATGTCGGCAATCTCGAGGTCTTCGGCTTCTAATTGATGACGGGGAGTAGACAAGATGCGGTTCACATTATCTTGCGTCCACTGCCGGTTGAGGTCCTTTTGTACATAACGTCGGCCGGCTTTGATGGCCTGCAGGTTGCCCCTGATGCCGATCATGTGTCCGAAAAAGTGAAAATCAGGATTGAGGTTAGGTTCATTTTTAATGAGCTCGAACAGGATGGTCAGGGCTTCAATTCCTGCCGTCTCGTTACCGTGCATACCCCCAAAGCAGATAAGCAGAGGGCCTGGTTCAGGGCCGGAGAATTCACCAATTATTCGTTCCGCATCCATAGTTGCTCGTGTATTCAAGGGTAGGGCAATGACCCACAAAAATACGAATATCCCGCTTACGAAATGCAATTGAAGTGCTCATTCCACTACAAGTGAACAAGAAATCTATTGTGACGAATTGAATACCACTGCGTTGCTTTTTGCCGAAAGG
>JGI12048J13642_10427653_pt1 | contig 10370 bp, 10 predicted proteins | sample ElkSlonscriptome_16_FD_13642 | JGI IMG/M metagenome (IMG submission 13642)
GTCCTGCATGCCCTGAGGGCCCCCCGGCCTCGCCCGCTTACTCCTTCGGCCCCGAGGAGCTGTAGCCGGGATCGCCCGGCTCCTTCGGGTTGAAGGGCATCTTCCAGCTGTGGTGGGCGATGTGGACCACCCGCGACCAGGGCCAGCCGCGCTCGATCTGCTTCGGGGCACGAGGGTCGGTGGGCTTGCCGTCCGGCTCCGCGCAGCAGCGCCAGCTCAGGTAGTAGTAAGAGAAGGCCTCGTCGTGCGAGTAGATCTTCGGCCGGCACATGTTGCGCACGCCTTTGTACCAAGGGCCTCCGGTGGTCACGTTGTCGAAGTCGCTCTTCGGGCCCTTGCCGTAGGTCTCTGAGGCGGCGAGCTCGTCGGCGTTGGCCGGCATGTCGTAGACGCCGTAGTCGCTCACGCACCCGGGCGAGCTCCCGCTCACCTTGCCTTGCCATAGGCGCTCGAGCTCGTCGGGGTCGCGGCTCAGGAGCTTGTCCTTCTTGGGGAAGTCCCACGGCTGATCGCCGTGACAGATGGTGGCGTCGCGGGTGTAGCCGTAGGGGAAGGGCTTGTTCTCCGGGCCCTCACAGGCCTTCGTCCACTCGGTCTCGGTGCAGACCCGCTTGCCGCGCTTCTGGCAGTGCAGCTGTGCTTGGTAGAAGTTCTGCATCACCATCGGCCGCTCTCCCTTGCGGTTGGGGAACTCGTAGCGGTCGATGCAGTAGCGCATGGGTTTGGTCGGCCCCTCGCAGCGCGTGGGGAAATTTACCTCCTCGCAGACCCACAGGTGGTTCTGGGGGGCGTGCCACTTCTTCAGGCAGTCGACGCGAAGGTTCTCGCAGTAGTCGCCCTCGACGAGGACCATGTCGTCGGGGCAGGCCTTGGGGCCTTCGGCGGCGGCCGTGCTCGAGGGCGTCGGCGGTGGGACGAGCGGAGCGGGCTCGGGGGCGGCGGTCGTCGCCACGGCGGTGGCGCTCGGGGTTGGCATGGGCGCCAGCTCCGGAGGGGCGCCGGTGCAGGCGACGAGCAGGAGCGCAAACGAGGAGGTTCGCATGAGGGCTCAGCGGCGAGGGGAGAGGTAGTCGGGGGTGGTGAGCGCCTCGTTGAGCCGCGAGGTGAGGATGTGGTCTTTCCAGGCGCCGTTGATGAAGATGTAGTCTCGCGCGTAGCCCTCCACCTGAAAGCCTAGCCGCTTGAGGAGTCTTCCGCTCCGCTCGTTGGTGGGGAGGTAGTTGGCCATGACGCGGTGGATGCGCAGCTCGTCGAAGACGAAGCGGAGGGCTTCGGTGAGGGCCTCGTGCATGATCCCTTGGCCCTGTGCGTCTTCGTCGAGGCTATAGCCCAGGGTGCAGGCCATGAAGGCGCCGCGCACGAACTGGGTGAAGTTGGCGATTCCGGTCACCGGGCCCTCGGGTGCTTCGCGACGAAACATCACGAGGCGGAGCGACCGGCCCGCGTGGTACTCCTGCCGGTTCTGGTCGAGGCGACGCTGCCAGAAGCTGTTGCTGAAGATCCCGGGGGGGAAGGGCGGCTCCCACGGCGTGAGGTGGCGCCGGTTGGTCTCGAAGTAGTCGACGAGGCGCGGCGCTAGCTCCGGCGCAGGGAGTGTCAGCAGAAGACGCGGGGTGTGGAGGGTGACCGGCGACCGCCCCATGGCTCCTTAGTACCATGACCCCGGATGGGACGAAGCCCCTCAGCCGAGGATGATCCTGCGCCGGCTCCTCGCTCCCGCTTGGCGGGCAGCCTCCTGTCCGGCCACATCCTGGCCTATCCGCTCGTCTTCGCCGTCGCCATCGCGGCCATGCCCTGGAGCATCGTGGCCCAGGCGGAGGCCTTGGAGAATGTGGCCCTCCAGATGCGTCCCGAGGGCGCCATCGAGCGATGGCTGGTGGTCAACCTGAACCTGACCATCCCCGATGCGGCCCGCTTCCACCAGATCATGGGCCCCATCGTCTGGCTCATGCTGGGTGTCTTCGTCTGGGTCCACGTCGCCGCGTTCCGCTGGGGAAGGACGGGAGCATGGCGCCCCTTCGCGCTTCAGCTGGGGCTCGGGCTCGGCGTCACCGCGGTGGCGGGACTGGCCGGCTGGGTCTGGATCTTCGTCGGCGCCTGACCGCTCACGGCGCGCAGGTGAGCCGCGACAGCACCACCCGGGGCCGCGCCTGGGCCTCGGACTGATGGGCGAGCAGGAGGGCGTCGCCGAACGGCGAGGCGAGCAGCTCGGGACGCTGACCCTCCCCGGTGCGGTAGGTACTCTCGACCTCCGACAGGGTCGGGTCCACGACGCTCACCGCGACGGTGCCGTCGTTCAGGGAACGGTAGGCGACCGCGACCCGGCCCCCTTCGAAGACGGCGACGTCGACGCCGCCGGCGGGGTCGACCTGTCCGCCCGGAAGGGTGAAGCTCGCGCCGAAGCCCTGAGGACCGAGGCGCCCGACGTGCACGTCACCCGCGGCCGTCGTGGCGGCGTAGATGCTCTCGCCTCCGAGGCGAACGTGGCGCACCCCGGTGACGACCACGCCGTCGAAGTCGCGTTGGCTCTGGGCTTCTTCGGGGAGACGCACCGCGTAGAGCTCGGTCGGGGGGCCGAGCGGGCCTCCGCAGTCTTCGAGCCGGGCCGACCCGAACATCACCATGAAGCCGGGGACCTCGTCGCCGGGGAGACGTTCCGTGCTCGCGGGGAGCGCGCCGCCATCGCCCACGCCCCCGCACCCCAAGATGAACTGGTCGACGATGCTCGCTCCGCCAGGGCTGTAGGTCATGACCGTGTGGCGAAGCACCTGGCCCATGCCCTGCCGCTGGACCTGAGTGATGAGGCCGACGCCCGAGACCGTCGCGAACGCGGCGGGTCGTCCCGGCTCGAAGAGGTCGATGACCTCCCCCGTGGTCCCGCTCCCGGGCGTCAGCTCGGGCTGTACGCGGGCGGTGGAACCCATCCCGGGGGGACCGTTGTGGGCGAGGGAGAAGTTGCCCTCGATGCCGCCAGATGCGGCGATGGCGAAGGCGCGCCCTCCGTCGAAGTCGGCGAGGAACACCGGTCCGACGGGACCAGACGGCCATGAGCCCCAGGGAGCGAAGCTGGTGTGGCGCAGCTCCTGGGGAGACATGGGCCCCATGCCCGCCCGCCAGCCCATGGCGACGGTCACCTGTCGCTGGTTCGGGTCGGTGAAGGTCATCGCTGGCTGCACCTGAGCGACATTCTCCCCGGCGATGCCGACCTCGGGGACTGCGCGTTCGAGCGCGCAGTCCGACCGCACCAGTCCTCCACCCGTGCCGCCGGCGCCTCCGCTGGCCCCTGAGCCCCCGCCGCCTTGCTCGGGCGGGCGGTCCACGTAGGCGTCGGTGTCGAGCAGACCCGAACGGCTGCCGCAGGCCGACGCCAGACCCGCGACGGCAAGGAGGATCACGCTGGGCGCGTGCGCGCGGGGAGACGGGCCCGTCGCGCGCATGAGCCGCTCACCAGTCGTCGTCGTCGTCGTCGCCGAAGTCCCAGTCGTCGTCACCCCAGTCGTCGTCCTCGGCCTCGGCGAGCTCCTCGTCGGTGGGGATGGGGATGACGGGCTTGGTGGGGCTGTGGATGACGTTCGGGATGGCGTTCTTGCCGCAATAGATGCGGGGGGTGCCGATGCCCTTATAGAGCTTGTAGAACCGCTCGGCGAGCATGTTGCACATGCCGCCGTAGCAGTGCGCGACGTAGGCCTTGGCGTTGTCGCTGTGGCCCTTGACCTTGTACTCCTTGAACTCGACCTTCTTGATCTGGTTCTCGTCGTCGGGGTCGTAGTCGTACTTGTCGACCATGAGGAGGTACTCTTTGCCCTTCTCACGGCCCCAGTTGAGCCGTCCGACGATCCAGCCCATCTTCACCCAGGGCTTGCGGACGCGCTCGGCGAACTCCTCGTCCGTTTCGTCCTCGCCCTTGCCGTACTTGTCCTTGACCTTCTTGAAGTCGGACCAGCCGAGAATGGCGTGGGCGTGGGTACAGCTCGCGTCGGCCTTCTTGATCTCTGCGAGTCTGACCGGGTGGGCGGCGTCGCCCTGCGGGAGCTGGGTGGCCGCCAGGAAGTCGGCGGTGGCGGCCATGGCCGCCGTGACGGGACCGGCGCTCACGGTACGGCTCGGTCCCGAGAGGAGTAGCCCTGCGAGCAGAGCGAAGAGCCCCCGCAACCCACGGGTGAGTGCCTGGCGAGAGAGAAGTGAAGCCTTTGACATCATGGTGCCGCCTTGGACGTGACCGGCCCGGATCGAGGCTTAGCATGGTCTGAGGCCGCGAGGGTGTCCGAAGGTGCGATGAAGATGGGGGAGGGCGTCGGATCGATGCCCAACCCGTCCAGCCAGCCTTTCAGGTCGTCGAGAGCCCGGGCTGCCATGTGCAGATAGCGCTCCCGCTTCTTCATCTTCTTGGGCCTCGGTTGCCCTGGCTCGAGCGGCGCCGGCGGGGGCAGGGGCGGCACGTGGGCCCAGGTGATGTTGGATGGCTGGTAGCCGGCCTTGTGGATCGGCGGCCGCTGCATGTGGGTGATGAGGCCTCCGAGGGCGGTGGTCTCTGGCGGCAGCGGCGCTGGCCGGTCGAGGAGCCGCTGGGCCAGCAGGATCCCGCAGAGGAGTCCGCCGGCGGCGCTCTCGACGTAGCCCTCGACGCCCGCGATCTGGCCCGCCACGTAGACCCCGGGGAGGGCTTTGAGCTCCATGGTGGGCTGGAGCAGGACGGGGGCCTGGAGGAAGGTGTTGCGGTGCACGGCCCCGAAGCGCATGAACTCGGCCCTCTCGAGGCCGGGGATCATGCGGAAGACCTCTTTCTGGGCCGGCCACTTCATCCGGCTTTGGAAACCGACGAGATTGTAGGCCGTGGCCGCCTGATCCTCGGCGCGCAGCTGCACGACCGCGTGGGGGCGCTGCCCGGTGCGCGGGTTCGTCAGGCCCACCGGCTTCATCGGTCCGTACAGCAGGGTCTGGGGGCCGCGCTCGGCCATGACCTCGAAGGGGAGACAGCCCTCGAAGTACTTGGCTTTCTCGAAGTCCTTGGCCTGGACCTTCTCGGCCTCGAGCACGGCGGCGAGGAAGGCCTCGTACCCCTCGCGATCGAACGGGCAGTTGACGTAGTCGGCGGTGCCCTTGTCGTAGCGAGACTGCCGCCACACGACGTCCCAGTCGATGGAGTCGGCGCTCACGATGGGCGCGATGGCGTCGTAGTAGGCGAGGTGGTCGGCTCCCACGTGCCGCGCGATGTCGGCCGCGAGCGCATCGGCGGTGAGGGGGCCGGTGGCCAGGATGCAGGGGCGGTCGTCCGGGATGGCCGTGACCTCCCCCTGGATCACCTCGATGCCGGGGTGGGCCTCGATTCGCGCCGTCATCTCGGCGCTGAAGGCTTCGCGGTCGACGGCGAGGGCGCCCCCGGCCGGGACCCGGCACCCGTGGGCCACGCGCATCACCACCGACCCCGCCTGGTGAAGCTCCTCCTTGAGCAGGCCGACCGCGTTCATCAGCGAGGCGCCGCGCATGGAGTTGGAACACACGAGCTCGGCCAGGCCGTCCCCGGTTTGCGCCGGGGTGCGTCGCTCCGGCTTCATCTCGAGCAGACGCACCGGCAGGCCGCGCTCGGCGAGCTGAAAGGCGGCTTCACAGCCCGCGAGGCCGCCCCCGACGATGGTCACCCGTTGCGACATCTTCGCGGCGGTAGCACGAAAGCCGGGCCCTATCGAGCGATCGCGACCGGAACGAAGGAGCCGTCAGCCCACGGTGACCGTGCCGCGCCCGGTGCCCACGGTCACCGAGGGACAGGAGACGCCAGCCCCGACGTAGGCCACGGGCCGGCCGTTGACGGTGACGGAGCCGAAGCCCTTGGAGCACACGGCCGGGTGGGGCGGGTGATTGGGGCATCCGTGGGGGACGAAGAGGTCACCCTGCCGGGTCACCTTCTGCCCTTCGACGGTGCAGTCGGAGCTAGAAGAACCGAAGGCTCGGGGTGCGCATGCGTCGTGACCACAGCATTTGTCGACCACCGTGGAGACCTTGGGCATGCATCCATGATGGGACGCGCCCCCAGGCTCGGCAAGGGGGGAAGGCGATGAAGGTGAACCTGCGCACGACTCTGACTCAGACAGCGGCCCACTCGTCGTTATACTGTGGGCGCAGGGCACCGCTGGGCAAACTATGGAAAACGTAACCCTCTACCTCAAGACCGACGTCGGCGCGCTTCCCCTCGTCTCCTTTCACGTCACCGACGCCGTCGACGAACTGTGGGACGTCGAGGCGGTCGTGCGTTCGGAAGATCCCGAAATCGACCTCGAAGCGCAGATCGGTGCGGACGCCGAGTTCGTCATCCTCTCCCCGCTCGATCTTCACACGCCTACGCGCCGCGTGTGGTCGGGCGTCTGCGTCGACATGACCCAGACGCTATCCGAAGCGGCAGGGATGTCGACCTACTACCTGCGTATCCGGCCCAAGCTTTGGCTGCTCACCCAGCGTCGCAACTACCGCCTCTTTCAGCACCAGAGCCTGGTCGCCACCGTCCGGCAGATCCTCGACGAGTGGCAAATCGAGACGGACTGGCGCATCGACGAGAGCGCCTACGCCGACATGGAGCTGAAGGTTCAGTACGGCGAGAGCGATTACCACTTCATCAAGCGCATGCTCGAGGAGGCGGGGATCACGCTGTCCTTCGAGGACTTCGGGGGCACCCAGACCAAGCTCGTGCTCGCCGACGCCCCGCAGACGGGCGACGTGCGAGAGCTGCCGCTGCCCTACCAGGACACCACCAGCGGCATCGCCGCCAGCAAGACCGAATTCATCACCCAGGTGGCGCTCAAGCACCGCATGGAGCCCGGGAAGGTCTTCTTGCGTGATCACGACTACCGGCGTCCGGCGCTCGCCCTCGCCAAGCAGGCCGACGACGGGCCCGATCACGAGAAGCGGCTGGAGCAATACTTCTACACGCCGGGGCAGTTCAAGCACGAGCGCAACCCGGGGGGCGATACGCCCGTCGCCGACGACAAGGCCGTCGCCCGGCACGTGGAAGAAGAGGGAGACCGTCGAGCGCGAAACCGGCTCGAGGCCCACCGCGCCCGCAAGCGCATCGTCACCTACGAGCCGAACGTCATCGATCTGTGGCCCGGGCGCATCTTCAAGATCGCGCGGCACCCGCGCACCGACCTGCTGAACGTCTCGCTGATGGCGGTGCGGTTCGAGATCCTCGCCGAGGAGGAGGAGGACTGGATCGTGCGGGGCGAGGCCGTCGCGTCCGACGTGCAGTTCCGACCCCTCATCAAGACCGACAAACCCCGCCTCGACAGCGTGCAGTGCGCCACCATCGTCGGCCCGGCCGGCGAGGAGATCTACACCGACGAGTACGGTCGCGTGCGCGTCCAGTTTCCCTGGGATCGCGAGGGGCAGATGGACGACAACAGCTCTTGCTGGATGCGCGTCAGCCAGGGCTGGGCGGGCGCCGGCTACGGCGGGATGCAGATCCCGCGTGTCGGTCACGAGGTCCTCATCGCCTTCGTGGAGGGCGATCCGGATCAGCCGCTGGTGGTGGGGCGGGTCTACAACCAGCAGTCACCCGTCCCCTACACGCTGCCCGAGAACAAGACGGTCAGCACCATCCGCAGCGACACCTCGCCCCGGAATGGCGGTTTCAACGAGCTGCGCTTCGAGGACGCCCAGGGTCGAGAGCACCTCTACATGCAGGCCGAGAAGGACATGTCGTCGCTGGTGAAGAACGATGCGATGTCGGTCATCGGCAGCAACGAGCAGCACCTCGTGCGGGGCAATCAAGCGGCGACGGTGGTGGGCAACCGCTCCGAGCTCACCAAGATGAACGACACCGAGACGGTGGGCCTGAATCGGGTGAGCACGATCGGCATGAACCGCAACGCCACGGTGGGCATGACCGACACGAGCTTCGTGGGCGCGATGTGGTCGGTGACCGTCGCCCGCAACCTGGCCGCGCCGCTCAACCTCGGGCTTCAGGCCGCCTACCAGGCCATGTCGCCCGTGCTCGAGGGGCCGCTCGGAGCCACCCTCGGTCAGGTGTCGAGCACCCCCCTCGGCATGCCCTTCTCGGGCCGCGAGCTAGGCCCGATGAACGGGCTCGACAGCATGAAGACGCCGCTGCTGTCGGCGCTGGCGGGCCTGGCGACCAAGTCGCTGCAGGAAGACGAGGGCGTGCCTCCCACGGGCATGGCGATGCAGGACAAGAAGATCACGCTGACCACCGGCGGCGCGACCATCGTGCTCGACGGTCCGGACGTGATCATCTCGGCCTCCGGCAACATCCGGATGAACGCTCAGAAGAAGATCGAAATCATGAGCGAGACCGACGACATCGTCATCCAGGGTGGTCCCATGGTGAAGATCAATCCCGGCGTGAAGCCACCCGAGGCGCGATGCCTCAAGGGGGCCGCGGCCGAGGGGGCCGCCTTCATCGGCGGCAGCCTGCCCTGACGGCTCAGAGGGGGGCTCGGGTGATCTTGGTTCGGTCCGGCTGGGGCTGGGCTTCGATCAGCTCTTTGGTGGCTTCGTCGAAGTAGACGTAGCTTCGGATGGCCTCCCCGAACATCGTATGGATCTGGCTCTGGTCGAGGGTGGGGAGGAAGACCGAGGCGATCCGCGGGTCGTAGTAACGGAAGTACATCGTCTCCTCGTCGGGACCCTTCACGAGGAGGAAACGGCGGAGCTGTCGGCGGACGTCGTAGAAGGCGAGGTCACTGGTGAGGAAAACCCCCGTCGGCTCGTCGGCGTAGTGCTCGCAGAGAGCCTCGAGTGGTGCGCGCTCTCCGCCGAGGTGGAGGAGGTAGGGCGCCTCGTCGGCGAGGTCGACCGCCTTCTGGCCGGCGTAGAGGCACTGGTAGGGGAGCCCCGCCGCGCGTAGCCAAGCGAGGGCTTCGGGGTCCCGCGCGCCGTCGATGACGGCGTAGAGTCGGGGGAGCTTCTGGCGCAGCTTCTCGATGAGGTCTTGGGTAGCCATGGGTCAGCTTCGAGGAGACGTGTCGGGGATGACGCGCGCGATGGCGACGACCTTGAGGCAGACGCTCGGCGTCTCCTGACTATCTTGTTTGGGATGTGCTTCGGCGATGAGGCGAGCGTCGAAGCGGGAGAACAGAGGGAGGCGCTTGGCGATCTCCTCGGGGAGGTAGGCCGTGACGGTGACCCGATCCCGGTCCGTCCCCTCGGCTAGCGACGTACGGAGCCAGGTGCTGGCGAGCAGCTCACGGCGTTCGTAGGCGCGCTCGGTGAGGAGCACGCGTTCGGCGGTCTGGTCGAGGTAGTCCGCCGGCATGTTCACCTTGGCATCCTTCCAAGCAGCACGGAGCTGGTCGATCACCCGCCGCGCGACGTCGGGCAGGGCCTCGATGGGGGCTTCGAGCATGTCTTCGGCGTGCTGGATGCCTTCGGCTAGGCGCGGGCGTCCTTTGCCGAAGGGCTTGGCCGCCGAGAGAAGCGTCTCGAGGTGCTTGCGCGGGTCGAAGGTGAAGGTGAGCGTGCCGGAAACGGCCACCAGGGGCAGCATCTCGTCATTGCGCAGGGCTTCCGAGACGGAGGTCGGCAGCGCCGACAGCATCTGCGGCGTGGCCTTCTGCATCACCTTCAGCGCGTCGCGCTCGGGCTCGGGACGACCTTCGGGCGCGACGGGAGGATGGATCTCGTCGTAGAGGTCTAGGCCGTAGCCGAACTCGGCGCGCTCACGCCAGTCGGTGGCGGGCGTTTCCGCTTCGGGGACGAGCTTGGACCACTCGGGTTGACGGGCGATCTCTTCGGCGCGCGCCGTATCGACCCAGATGAGCTCGAGCGGGAGCACCACCGGTTGCGACGGCTGGGGCTTGCTGCGCTTGGGTGGGGGAGGCGGTCGGCTCGTTCGTACGGGCGAGGCGCGGTCGAGGGGATTGGGTGGCCGCACGGGGTGGCCCTGGAGGGTCTGGCCAAGCGCGGGTTGCGACGACCACACGGGCGCTGGTGCCGCGTCCCCGTCGAGGCTGTGGCTGAGATCGACACTGCGGCTTGGGTCGCCCGCCGTGGTGGCGTCTTGGCTCGGGGGGGCGGGCGGTCCGGGGAAGCCAGAGCCAAAGCCCATCTGGGTCGAGTCCTCTTGCGAGCGCGGAGGAGGCGGCGGAGCGGGCAGACCCGAGTTGGGATGGCGCGAGGTGGTGGGCCCGCGGTCCTCCTCGGGCGACTTCGTCAGCCATGCGGGGCCGCCCACGTCGGGATCGATGGTCTCGACCGACTCGGTCATCGCCCGCGAGCGCAGCTTCAGCGGCGGGATCGTCGGCAGGGTCTCGTCCCCGTCGGAGTTCTGTTGGCCGTCGGACATGCGCGGAGGACGCAAGTCTAGTGGCTCGAGACGGGAGTGACGATGCGTTTGTGGAGGCGAGCCCGCCAGAGGGGTAGGG
>JGI12048J13642_10035785_pt1 | contig 10360 bp, 7 predicted proteins | sample ElkSlonscriptome_16_FD_13642 | JGI IMG/M metagenome (IMG submission 13642)
ATTTTATATTAAAATTCTATTTTAGTTTCGTGAAAAAGCATCACAGCCATATCTATTATCTCAGTTTTATTGCCCTGGCAATATGCACTGCGGGATTTATCGCCTTCAGTAGTTTTTCAGAAGACTTCAATAAGTTGACGGATGCTGAGAATAATGAACTTTCGCTTGATGACCCTTCTCCTAAATCTGTACTCGATACGCTGGCTCTCATTGAAGAGCCTTGCTATGAATACCGCTCACTAGAGCGCAACTGTTCGGGAAATACGAATAAAGACGTCATAGTAAAAACTGTTGTCAAAGTAGAGCAACCCGACGGACATTTCAGAGAAATAGACGAAGGATCTGTTAAATCTCTTCTCCCCAATTCATCAATCAATCTAATGATTGAGAAATATAAAATAGAAAGGAGAACCAATGAAGACAGCACTTCATTTTTTGTAACGGTAGAATCGTTCAACACCATTCTCGAGAAAAATAACAGATCAGAATTTATCTCACCCGTCAAATTAGATGAGAGTACTTCACTATCTGATCAGCAATGGGAGATGATCAAAACCCAAAAAGCCCAGGAATTGCTAGTTCAGACTTGCAAGGATCAGAAATTCCCGCTTTAGAACCTTCACGGCTTTTCTAACCACTATATTTGCCAGAAAATAATATTCATGAAATATGTTCTGGCTGTATTCACAGCTCTTCTTTTTTATTTCAATTCAACAGCACAGTTTCCAGAGAGAAAGACTTCTGCAGAAATATTTCATCAACTTTCAAAATTAGGAAACACCAGTACCATACTCTATATGGCGGCCCATCCCGATGATGAAAACACGCGGCTAATATCCTTTTTTGAAAATGATCTTCACAGCAGAGTAGGCTACCTATCTCTAACCAGAGGAGACGGTGGACAAAACTTAATCGGAACAGAAATAGGTAGAGCTATCGGTGTATTGCGAACGCAGGAGCTGCTCCAAGCCAGACGAATAGACGGTGGAGAGCAGTTCTTTACGAGAGCCGTAGATTTTGGGTATTCCAAATCTGCTGAAGAAAGTTTTAGCAAATGGGGTAAAGAAGAAATTCTGAGAGATGTTGTTTGGGTGATAAGAAAATTTAGGCCCGATGTTATCGTAACCAGATTTCCACCGACCAATTACGCAGGCCACGGTCATCATCAGGCTAGTGCCATTCTAGCTGAAGAAGCATTTGATGCAGCTGCTGATCCAAATATGTTTCCCGAACAGCTTGAATGGGTAAGCCCCTGGCAAGTGAAGAGGCTTTACTTCAATAGCAGTACGTGGTGGGATAAGGATTTAGCAAATAAAGCCAATAAATCTGACGACTATGTTGCAATTAATATTGGTAAATACAACCCTGTTTTAGGTGAGAGTTATGCGCAAATAGCCGCACGGAGTAGAAGCCAGCACAGAAGCCAGGGATTTGGGTCAGATTACCCTTATGGAAGAAAAATAGAATACCTCAAATATGTAAAAGGTCAAAAGGCCAATCCGGAACAAGGTATGCTAGATGGTATAAATAGAAATTGGAAAAGGCTCAATGCAAAAGATATAGATCGGGATCTGGCAATGATTAAAGAGCAATTTGACCTTCAGAATCCTGCCAGTTCTCTGGATGATCTTATTGCAGTAAAAAACAAAATAGAGCAGCTTAATGAAAGCCCACTCAAAAACTATAAAATAAATGAAGTTAGTGGCATCATCAGGTCAATCGCTGGTATTGACGGCACCTACCATAGCGATATGGGTTTTGCAGTTCCTGGCTCTGAGATTTCTACTCGTATAGAATTAGTCAATACATCCGAGCGCAAAGTAATTGTAGAGTCGATAAGTGTAGGCGGAAAAACTCGAAATTTTGGGTCTGAACTGAAAAAGGATGACTTATTCTCAGAAGAGATGATAGTAAGTATAGATCCCGATGCTGAAAAAAGTAACCCCTATTGGCTCAATGGCGAATATTCAACTATTTACAAGGTAGAAGGTTATGAAAATCTCGGTAAACCTGAAAATGATCCCAGTTTAAGTGCTTCTGTTACCTTAAAAATTGAAGGCGAACCTGTAGTTTGGCAAATACCTCTAAAACAAAAAATAGTAGATCCAGCAGAAGCCCTTATTCTCAATCCATTTTATATCACCCCTCAACTCGGTGCTTCTTTTGAAGAACAAGTTTTAATTGCGTCTGACACACTCTACAAACCCATTAGACTGGTTGTAAAGAATTATGGGCCAGACTATGCGGGTACCATTGATTTAAAGCTTGGGCCAGGTTGGCAGTCAGATCCCGCAAGGATAAAAATTGAAATTCCGCAAAATTCTGATGCTCTGTTGAATTTTAGTGTGAAGAGAGATCCAGACGCATCGAGAGCGAAGCTTCAGGTCTTGGCTAGCGGAAGAGAAAGCCCACTAGATTTTATCCAGGAAATAGATTACGATCATATTCCAAAGCAGATTATTGCAAGAACCGCTCATGTTGAATTAATTCCAGTAGACCTAAAGAAGGGCAAGACAGAGCTTATAGGATATATTGACGGACCCGGAGATGACGTAGCGAAATATCTACAGGCCGCCGGATATGAAGTGAGTCATATTTCGGATGATGAGCTTAAAGATCTTGCAGCTTTGAAAAAATACGATGCTATTGTTACCGGTATAAGAGCTTATAACACTCGACCCGAATTGAAGTACGCAAATGAGATACTCAACCAATACGTTGCGGAAGGTGGTACCTGGCTTGTACAGTACAATACTTCGCGTGGGCTCAAAGTTGATCAAATAGGCCCTTATTCCTTTGAGATATCGCGTGAACGCGTGACCAAAGAATCAGCTGAAGCAAGACTAATCAATCCGCAGCATCCTGTATTAAACTACCCCAATAAGATAACACAAACTGATTTTAGTAATTGGGTGCAGGAACGCGGTTTATATTTTGCCGGTGAATGGGATTCATCTTTCGAACCTATTATTTCCTGGAATGACCCAGATGAACCCCCTCGCAATGGTGGCCTGATTGCGGCTAAATATGGCGAAGGACACTTCGTTTATTCAGGCATTTCATTTTTTAGGGAACTTCCAGCAGGTGTTACCGGAGCATACAGATTACTCGCAAATATTTTAGCACTTGGTGAGCAAGACGAAACAAGAGAATAAACAATCAGAAAGCGATAGAAAGTGGCGCACCCTTTATTGGGCGGTTGTTGGCTGCCTGCTTTTATATTGCTTAATCATGTACCTCTTTTCTGAATTGACACAATGAGCGTATTAGACTACTTTATAATGTGTGGAACGCTCTTGTTCATTGTCTCATACGGGGTATTCAAAACACGCCAAAACAAGAACATCCACTCCTACTTTTTAGGGAGCAACCAGCTTAAATGGGGAACAATCGGACTCTCGGTTATGGCCACGCAGGCATCTGCCATTACTTTCCTTAGCACGCCTGGACAGGGCTATGAATCGGGCATGGGTTTCGTTCAAAACTATTTGGGCTTACCGATAGCATTAATCATCGTATCGGCAGTTTTTATCCCGATTTACTACAAACTCAAAGTGTATACTGCTTACGAATACCTGGAAAGCAGATTTGATGTAAAAAGTAGACTGCTCGCTGCATTTCTCTTTCTTGTTCAGAGGGGGCTAGCGGCCGGAATTACCATATACGCGCCGGCAATTGTTCTTTCTTCCGTTTTAAATTGGGATCTAACCATCACTATTTTAATCGTAGGAATTTTGGTCATTATCTATACAGTTTCTGGAGGGTCTAAAGCTGTTAGCCTTACTCAGAAATGGCAAATGTCAGTAATACTCGTAGGGATGGCTGTTGCCTTTATAACCATCATTTTGAATTTACCAGAGGATGTCAGCTTGGAAAACGGCTTGCATCTCGCGGGAGCACTCGGAAAAACCGAAGCCATTTCTTTTGAATTTGACCTCAGTGAACGCTATACATTTTGGAGTGGGATTACAGGAGGGCTATTTCTTGCACTGTCGTATTTTGGAACAGATCAATCTCAGGTACAGCGATACCTGGGTGGAAAATCTTCCAGGGAAAGCAGATTGGGCTTGATGTTTAACGCTGTTCTAAAAATTCCCATGCAGTTCTTCATTTTATTAACCGGGGTACTCGTCTTTGTTTTTTATATGTTTCAGCCCCATGATGTTTTATTCGATCACGCATCTCTGAATCAGCTGGAAGAAACCGAGTATCGCGACGATTTAAAAAGATTGAGAGAAGAGCACGATTCAAACCACTCTCTGAAAAAAACAGCCGCCTTAGAATTTGTGAATGCTAAAGGTGAAAAAAGAAAAACGCTGAAGTCTGAATTGAACAGTTTAAATAAACGAGAAGTTGAAATTAGAGACGAGGCAAAAACGCTCGTATTGAAGGCATTTCCTGAAAACACCCAAAAAGATTCAGATTATGTTTTCATTAGTTACGTACTTGGATTTATGCCTGTTGGATTAGTGGGCCTGCTTATTGCAGTAATACTTTCAGCGGCCATGTCTAGTACAGCAGGTGAATTAAATGCACTGGGCAGTACGACTTCTGTTGACTATTATAAACGTGTGTTTAAACCCAATGCCAGTGAAGAGCATTATGTAAAAGCATCGAAATGGTTAACAGCTCTTTGGGGCTTAATAGCCCTGGGGTTTGCATTATTCGCAGACCTCCTGGAAAATTTGATTGAAGCGGTTAATATTCTGGGAAGTCTTTTTTACGGTCCTGTTCTCGGTATTTTTATTGCCGCATTCTTTGTGAAATACATCCAGGGTTCTAGCGTGTTTTTTGGGGCAATCATAGCACAGATTATTGTTCTGACTTCATATTTTATGTTTGACGACAGTATATCTTACCTACTGTTCAATTTTATTGGGTGTGCTCTCGTCTTGTTTTTTTCAACCCTTATTCAGGCAATTATCAGGAAATAAAAAAGCCACTCCCATTGGAATGGCTTTTTGTCTATTTCAATTTAAGTGCTTACAACTCGCTTAAAAGCTTCTCATTTCTTTCAATGTAGGGCTTGTAATCTGCCTTTTTGGATAAATCCAGTGATTTTTCTGCCCATTTTTTAGCCATATCTTTCTTACCCATTTCCTTATAAATTTTGGCTAGTGTGTGGGTATTCCAGAATTTTTCGGTCATATCCACGGATATTTTGCCGTATTTCTCCGCTACCGGGTAATTGCCTTCATCGTAGTAATATCTGGCGGCATCACTATAGAAGCTATACTGCTCGTCAAATTCTCTAATTCGGGAATTCAAATTATCCTCGACCAGTGTTGCTGTATTTATTTCAATAGGTACAGTAAACCTGTAATTACCCCAGGCGAAATTTAAATCAGTTGAAGTATTCGTTGTATTATCAAAAGTAAATCGCATTCTTTCTACAGACTCTTTCTCTTTCTTCAGTTCCAGCTCCACACCAACGATGTCTTTTCCATTATCGCGTTTTCCAGTTCCCCATAGTTCAGTTTCTTTATTTAGCATAAAAACCACCTTACCATCTTGAGACGGAATAGTAAAGACACTATACGATCCAGCAGGTACATCTTCGCCTTTTAATTTTACCGCATTTTCAAATGTGATGGCCGTAGCTTTATTGGCTCCCGTTCTCCATACTTCGCCATAGGGAATTAATTTACCAAATAGCTCTCTTCCTTTAACACCGGGGCTGCTGTATTCCACAGAAATCTCTGTTACCCCAACAACCTGTGAAACAGTCGATTTAGGGCTAGGAGCCGGAAAGTCTTGCGCAAATGAGCTTAGGCCTATTAAAGCCAGAAATAGCAATGATATTGTATTTTTCATCTTATGGGTTTATTTGATTTTATGCTGCTTTTAATTGTGAAATTTTAGACTTACTGAATTTTTCTTTGGCGTAATCCAGACTCACTTTGAAATCTTTCACTTCATCTTGTGAAGGGATATCGAACATTAAGTCCGTAAGTATGGCTTCGCAAATAGAGCGCAATCCGCGTGCACCAAGTTTGTATTCAAGAGCTTTTTCTACGATAAAGTCCAGAACTTCCTTGTCAAAACTCAACTTCACATCATCCATCTCGAATAGTTTGACATACTGTTTGATCAAAGCATTCTTAGGCTCGGTAATAATACGGCGTAAAGTTTCTTCATCCAGCGGATTTAAGTAGCTCAGAACCGGGAACCTTCCAATGAGTTCAGGAATCAATCCATAGCTTTTCAGATCCAAAGGAGAAACATATTGCAATAGGTTTTCAGCGTCAAAGATCAAGTTTTCCTGTCCAGAACTGTATCCTATAGTTGAAGTTTTAACTCTTCTCTCAATTATCCTTTTAATTCCATCAAATGCTCCTCCGCATATAAACAGGATGTTTCTTGTATCAATTTGGATAAGCTTTTGCTCTGGGTGCTTTCTCCCTCCTTGTGGTGGAACATTCACTACTGAACCTTCCAGAAGTTTGAGAAGTGCTTGCTGTACTCCTTCGCCACTAACATCGCGCGTTATACTTGCATTGTCGCTCTTCCTGGCTATTTTATCTATTTCATCTACGAATACAATGCCGCGTTCAGCTAGCGAAACATCGTAGTCAGCTGCCTGAAGTAGTCTCGATAGAATACTTTCAACATCTTCTCCCACATAACCAGCTTCGGTAAGAATTGTGGCATCAGCGATGCAGAAAGGAACATTTAGCATACGCGCGATGGTTTTAGCCATAAGCGTTTTTCCTGTTCCGGTCTCTCCTACCAAAACGATATTAGACTTTTCTATCTCAATATCATCGGACTCTCCTTTTTCCTGAAGCAATCTTTTATAGTGATTGTAAACAGCTACGCTGAGTACTCTCTTTGCTTCGTCCTGGCCAATTACGTAATTGTCCATATAGGACTTTATTTCATCTGGTTTTTGCAAAACCAGGCTTGACTCTAATTTCTGATGTGCTTTTTGAGCCAGCTCTTCTTTGATTATGCTCTGAGCCTGCTCAATACAATTATCACAGATATGCCCTGTAATTCCGGCGATAAGAACATTCACTTCGCTCTTACCACGGCCACAGAATGAGCACTTAATTTCTTTTTTATCGTTGCTGGCCATACTAATTATTGCTTGGGGTTCCTGACAAGAACTTCGTCAATCATCCCGTATTTCTTTGCTTCTTCGGCTTTCATCCAATAGTCACGATCGCTGTCTTCGCTTACTTTGTCAAATTCCTGACCGCTATGCTGAGAAATAATCTCGTAAAGTTCCTTTTTCAATTTCAGAATTTCACGTGCGGTTATCTCAATATCAGAAGCTTGACCCTGAGCTCCACCTAATGGCTGGTGAATCATAACTCTGGAGTGTTTTAAGGCCGTTCTTTTTCCTTTTTCACCTGCACAGAGCAATACCGCTCCCATCGAAGCTGCCATTCCTGTACAAATTGTTGCCACATCCGGAGAGATATATTGCATGGTATCATAAATACCCAAACCAGCATAAACCGAACCCCCGGGAGAGTTCAGATAAATCTGAATATCCTTCTTGGGATCTGTACTCTCCAAAAAGAGCAGCTGAGCCTGGATAATATTGGCAACCTGGTCGTCAATACCTGTTCCAAGAAAGATTATCCTATCCATCATCAATCTTGAAAATACATCCATTTGAGCTACATTCAACTGGCGTTCTTCAATGATGTAAGGAGTGAGATTCTTAACGTAATCTTCTATATATAGGCTACTAATACCGCGATGGCCAGTAGCGTATTTTTCAAATTCTGTTTTTTTTGTCATTTGATCTTATTCGTTCTTTTTAAATCAAAAAGGCAATTTATCCCTTTGATGCGAGCTCAACAAATTTATCATAATCTACTTCTTTTTCCTTGATGGTAGCAACGGACTTAATGTGCTCCATTAGCTTTTCATCGTAGATCATATCGTAAATTTTTCTAGACTCATCCTGATTGGTAAGAACCTTCATGGCCGATTCATTCAATTCTTGATCTTCAGGAGCTGGAAGCCCGTACTGAGCGTATTGTGCTTTAAGCATCCCCTTTGTGCGATCAATAATTTCTTCCTGCTCAACTTTGATATCATTCTGCTTGATCAGATCGTTGAAGATCAATTGCCACTGCAGTCCCTTTTTATACTCGGTATAGTCATTCTCTATTTCTTCAGCAGAAATAGGCTTTTCGTTTGTCAGCTGTATCCACCTCTTTAAAAAATCATCTGGTAAGGTAGGTTTATATTTTTCTATCAGCTTGTTTGTCAAATCTCTTTTAAAGAGTCTGTCGCTATCCTGACTAAAATTTCCTTTAAGCTCCTCGCGAATTTTATCTTTAAATTCTTCTTCTGAGTTTACATTTCCCTCACCGAAAACTTTGTCAAAAAATTCCTGGTTCAGCTCGGCTGGTTCCATCTCCTTGATCTCGCGAATGATAAATCTGAAGTTCGTATCTATATTGTGAACTTCGTCGTGAGAAATACCCAACATTTTAGCCAGGTCTTCGTGATTCCCAGATACTTTATGAGGGTCTACCACGACAAAATCTCCAATCTTTTTTCCTTTAAACTTTTTCTGGATGGACTTGTCCATAGACTCAAGCGAAATCGTACTCTGGTTCATAATTCCAGCTTCTTTCACTTCGTCGCTTGAGTCGAGCTCTACAAAATCTCCTACTAAAAGCTCGTTTTCTTTTACTACATCAGCATCTATTAGTTTACCATACCTTTTGGCAATTTCTTTAACATGCTTATCGAGCATTTTATCATCGATCTTTATTGTGTAGTAATCGAATTTATCCTTATTTGATATTTCCGTTTTAAGATCAGGGGCCAAACCCATTTCATAGGTAAACTCAAAATCAGAAGGGTTATCCCAATCTCCTTTATCATCGTGTTCTTCACTCGGGATAGGACTTCCAAGTACTTGAAGCTCATTTTCAGTAATATAAGATTGAATAGAACTATTCAACATTTTATTCAGCTCTTCTGCTAAAAGTGATTTACCGTATTTCTTTTTAACGACTCCCATCGGCACCTTACCCGGTCTAAATCCGGGCATTGAAATTTGCTTGCGATATTGCTTCAGAGCCGTATCGTATTTATCCGTATAGTCTTCCGGATTAATCTTAATTTTTAAAAGTGCGTTCTGGTTGCCTAATTTTTCTTCTGTAATCTCCATAAAGTCAGGTATTTTTCCTTTCTATTGACCCTAAATTTTGGGGATGCAAATATACGTTATAAATAGGGAGTAAGGAAACCTTGTTGCAAAAGAAAAGGCCCTTAACGGGCCTTGTGCGGATGGAGGGACTCGAACCCACACACCTCTCGGCACTAGATCCTAAGTCTAGCGTGTCTACCAATTTCACCACATCCGCGGTAGACTTTTAAAATCGGACGCAAAGATAACCAGAACTATTTAATGTCAAAGCAGATTTCTAAAATTCGGCTACCCTATAAAATGACTGAATTCTTACCTTCGTCAAAAGCTTAAGAATGGCCAGTTTTTCACCAAAAGATTTAACAGTACCACAAGTTCACGGACTATTATTGGGCTCAGTAGGCCCCAGACCTATTGCCTTTGCGAGCACGATTGACAGTGAAGGGAAGCCCAACCTGGCACCCTTCAGTTATTTCAACGTGTTCAGTGCGAACCCACCTATTTTAATATTTTCACCTGCAAGAAGGGGGAGAGATAGCACCACGAAACACACCTATGAAAACGTAAAAAAAGTGAGCGAAGTGGTTATAAACATAGTGAATTACACGATCGTTCAGCAAATGTCCCTGGCCAGCACAGAGTATCCTGAAGGGGTGAATGAGTTTGAAAAAAGCGGATTGACGATGGAAAAATCTGAAGTCGTTAAACCTTTTCGAGTGAAAGAATCACCGGTTCAATTCGAATGTCGTGTAAATGAAGTTGTAGAACTCGGCCAGAATGGTGGTGCTGGAAACTTAATAATCTCTGAAGTCCTAAGAATTCACGTAAAAGATGAGTTAATTGGTGAGAATCTATCCATAAACCAGGAAAAAATAGACACCGTTGGAAGGATGGGTGGAAACTGGTACAGTCGGGCACACGGCAGTGCCCTTTTTGAAGTTGCCAAACCGCTAAGAACAATGGGTATTGGCGTTGATCAGATTCCAGAGGATATTAGGTTGAGCGAGGTCCTTACCGGAAATGACCTGGGAAAGCTCGGGAATGTGGAAAATTTACCCGATGAAACGGAGGTAAATGACTATAGATTAACTGAACTAAGTGATATCTTTGTAGACTTAGAAGACGATCCTGCAGGATTAGAATTAAAACTGCATCAAATAGCTCACCAAAAATTGGAAGAGGAAAAGGTATTGGATGCCTGGAAAACTCTATTGAGCTTTAACAATTAAAAAGAATTGG
>JGI12048J13642_10298907_pt1 | contig 10360 bp, 3 predicted proteins | sample ElkSlonscriptome_16_FD_13642 | JGI IMG/M metagenome (IMG submission 13642)
GGTCCCAAAGGGCTTCGGAGACAAATTTATACATGTATTCAAAGCGGGCATCGTGTCCTGAATAGAATACCATGGGTTCGCCTTCTTTAAGATTGGCGAAGACACAGCCTTCATGGCGGAACCGACCCAGCGCGGTGCGTTTGACCGCCCGGCTGTTGGCCGTGAAGGGGTCAATCTCGACGATATAGCCGTGGCCATTGGCTTCATTGCGATAGTCCTCGGCTGCACTGGCTGCTTTGATGCTGACGTCGAAGCGGGTAAATTCACCATCTGCTTCACTGGGGTCGCCGGCCACATCATCCCAGCCATAGCGACTTTCATCGTCGCTCAAACCAATCCGCACCTGGTCTTCTGGTCGTGTTGCGGTATTGACAAAATAACCGGGCCAGTTTTCTTCACAAGTGAGATAGGTGCCCCAGGGCGTATAACCATTACCGCAGTTATTGAGAGTGCCCCGGACTTTATCGCCTGCTTGAGCATAAGGAGTTTGTAGCAGGGTGGGTTCGCTTGCTACAGGACCAGTAATATCCATCTCTGTGGCACCGGTGTAGCGGCGATTGAGCGGGTCATTTTCTACCACGGCCCACTCACCATTGGTTTTCTGAATGCGAATGACGGAAACACCGTGCCCGAAAATTTCCTTGCGGACTTCTTCGGCACTGGTTTTCAGATTAGTGTCGGGATCTCGGGTGGGGCCGTTGGGATGCAGTGCATTTAGGTCCAGATATTCATGATTGATACAGAGCAGGCCGTCGCTGCCTTCCTCGTTGAGGGCAAAAAAGTGCATGCCATCGTGGTGCATGCCCACTGAATTGGCGGCGTCTTGGGCGCTGTTACTACCATCAGGTTGCCAGGGGGCGGCGTTGCTGTTCAGCGGTGTACCCCATGGCGCCAGTACTTTTGCTGTGTAGCCAGCAGCGACCACTACTGCATCGGTTTTAGAGCCGGCAATGGATTCAAAACCCAGCGTGGCAGCGCTGCTGGTATCCGGCTGATTGGTGGTATTGTCGTTACTGTCATTACTGGCGTTATTATCGTCATCATCACTACAACCTACCAGGCCGGCACTTGCAAACATGGTCAGTGCGGCAAAACTCGCGCCTCCCTTCACCATGGACCGGCGGCTCATGGCGGCTTGCAGCACGTCCGCAAAAGGCTTGTTACCGCTTTTGTTGTATCGAGTTGGATCAAAAGTCGCTTTGCTCATCTGGCACTCCGTAGGACAGTTTACATAAATTTACAGACGGAGCGAGATTAGCCACTTATTTTTAAAAACAGATGACAGTCTTATGGTATTTATATGTCAGTGAGAATTTGCTCATAATTCGGATTATCCGAATTAGATAGCAGGATTTAACAACTTTTATTGACTATTTTGTGTGGCATCATGTGTGCAGCGTAGAAACGTAGAGGAGGTCGCATGAAAGATCTTGAAAAAGTAATCAACGGTTTGAGCAAAAGTGGTCTTTTATCGGGTTTGGCTGGGGGGCTTGCTGGTGGTACTGCAGCTAGCATGTTGTCAGGTAAATCAGGTAAAAAGGCTAAGAAAGGAGCAAAAAAGGCAGCTAAGAAGGCCCTAAAGGTAGGCGCTTTGGCTGCCGTGGGTGGTATCGCATGGAAAGCTTATAAGACCTATTCCGATGGTGATCGGCAGTCAGCGTCTGCTGCCCAGAGCAGGTCTGAAGGCGGGTGGTTGAATCAAGCAGCCAGCCCTCATTCAGATCGGCAGTCTGCTCGCAACCCGGCGTGGTCAACTCCTGCTTATGACGCTGATGCTATGACCCGGCAACAATTTGACGCAGTGACAGTAGCCAAAGACAATAATCAAGGCCCGATGTTGTTACTTAGGGCAATGATAGCGGCTGCCAACGCTGATGGTCATATCGACGGTGATGAGCGGGAGCGAATCTATCAACGAGTCGAGACGATGGATCTATCTGTGGCTGACAAAGCAGCATTGTTTGACGAGTTGAGAACGCCTTTGACACTGTCAGAACTGGTTGCGCAAGTACCTAACTCGGAGACCGCTATCGAAGTATATACCGCATCTTTGCTGGCCATCGACTTGACTCAACCAATGTCTGCCCACTACTTACAGGCTTTATCCAGGCATTTGTTTATTCCAACCGAGTTAGTTGATGCATTACACATACAGGTTGCTGAAGCTGGAGCTAGAGCTAGCCGATCCAGTGATGCCGGTCTCAGTCAGCCAGTGCAAAGTAGCAATGAACCCGCTGCTAATAATCAGAGTCAACAACCCGTAGTGACGCCAGCCGGGTAGCAACGACTGAGAAGACAGCTAACTCATTCGGAAAAAAGCAATTAGAACGGATTCAATATTCTTGAACCGATGCTGATCAGTTTTAATCTAAAAAACTGCAAACTAAACCCAGTCCCACGAGCCCGGTTAACAGGGCTAACTGGTTTATTCACTGCGATAATCTACTCTTATCCTGCCTTCCTATTGACATTTTCTCCCAGACACACCCCTCTCAATTGTCCTTACACCTTTAGTGCTGAAACCATTTAGTAGTGCTGAAACCATTTAGTAGTGCTCAAACCATTTAGTAGTGCTCAAACCATTTAGTAGTGCTCAAACCATTTGGCTTTGGACCCTTTTTTGATGATTGCATGATGGCATCTGACAGGTGTTAGCAAGAAACCTCTTTAACAAATCAGCTGGTAAGAACAAAAACTCAGATTCCTGCCTATACTTTAAGCAATAAGTCTTTGCGACTCCGCGAAACGGCGTGGAAGCCGTTTCAGGATGAAAACTAGCTATGGATGATGAGATGTTTTGTAGTAGCGCCAACCACGCTGACAGTAAAAGGGGCTTCCTCCCCCCGATGGCTGGGTGGAATTCATTGAAGAGAAATTGCTGTCGTTCTTTTTGGGTCTGTTTAACCTCCGCAGTATTAGCTCCATCCCTTGGTGCTGAGCTTTTGCAGGATGATGTGTTGGACGATTATCTGTCGATGAATCTGGAAGAATTGTTATCGGTTGAGATCACTTCTGTTGGCAAGAAGAAGCAACAATTAAAAGAAGCGGCTGCGGCAGTTTTTGTGATCAGTAGCGAAGATATCCGACGCTCCGGGGTGACCAGTATTCCAGAAGCTTTGCGCCTGGTGCCAGGTTTGCAAGTGGCCAGAATCAACGCTAACAAATGGGCAATTTCCAGTCGTGGTTTCAACGCTGAATTTTCCAACAAGTTATTGGTGCTGATGGACGGGAGAAGCATTTACAGTTCGTCCTATTCTGGGGTGTATTGGGAGGACCAGGACATGGTATTGGAGGATATCGATCGTATCGAAGTAATTCGTGGACCAGGTGCTACCCTGTGGGGGGCCAATGCGGTTAATGGCGTCATCAACATTATCACCAAGCCCGCTGATTTGACTCAAGGTGGTTTATTGCAAGTTAGTACGGGCAATGAAGAAAAGGCTATAGCTCAGTTGCGTTATGGGACTACTTTGGGTGATGACGTAGCCGCCAGAGCCTATCTCAAGTTTGCCGACCGGGATAGTTCCTACTCGCCAGATATTGATGAAGACGCCAATGATGAGTGGCGCAGCAAGCGCGGCGGTTTTCGCATGGACGGCGAGAACAACCTTCAACACTGGACCATTCAGGGTGATGTCTATCACAATGAAATAGAACAAATCATTCGCAATGTATGGCTGGACCCATTCGATCCTGCTAACAATCCACCGGATTTCAGCTCTCCTTATCGCCTGCGAAATGCAGAAAGCGAAGTAGAAACCCGTGGTCATAACCTTCTCGGCCGTTGGTCTCAATCGTTCTCAAATGATTCCATGGCGACCTTACAAGTCTATTATGATCATGCAGAGCGTCAGGAAGACATTCTGAATTTCGATATTGATACCTACGACATTGACTTTGAGCATCGCTATAAAGGCTTTGCAGGACACGATGTTCTGTGGGGATTGGGTTATCGACGCATTGATGATAACTATGAAGGTGGTTTTCAGGTCAATATCCATAATCCATCAACCCAAACCAATGAACTGTTCAACGGATTCTTGCAAGACGAAATTTCCCTGTTTGAAGATCAGCTACGAGTAACCCTTGGAACCAAGTTAGAGCATAACAACTATACCGGTATGGAAGTTCAGCCCAATGCTAAATTTCTGTGGTTGGCCGATCCCCGTTTTAGTTTTTGGGGTTCCGTTGCTCGTGCGGCGAGAACACCTTCGGCGATCGAAAGACGGGGGTCGATTACATTGGCTGTAATACCCTTATTTCCTCCGGTGATAGTTTCCAACGACAGTGACGGTCGCTATGAAACTGAAAAAGTGAATGCATTTGAATTAGGCGTAAAGTTCCAAACCAGTGAAACCACTTCAATTGATCTTGCCGTCTTCAGAAATGAATACAGCGACGTAGCCACTTTTGAGCCAGTGGAATTCATTACTGTTCCTGATTTTACTGACCCCACCGGGCCACCGCTGACGGTTACACCTACTTTTTTCTACGACAATAAAATGGAAGTCACCAGTGAGGGAGCCGAACTTGTGTTCGACTGGTTGCTCTCACCGAGATGGCGGGTACAGACTAGTTACAGCTATATCAATCTACAAGCCAGGAAAAAACCGGGCAGTGGAGACCCTAATGCGGACAGACCGATTGAAGGCGGCACTCCAGAGAACTATTTGAGTTTACGCTCATCTTATGATGTTACAGACGCTGTTGAATTTGATATATGGCTTTACTATGTGGATGAATTGAAAGCGACTAGGTTATCGTCTCAGGATACAGAAGGGGTGGATGATTATCTCAGCTTTAATCTGCGGATAGGCTGGGCGCCGATTGATGATATGGAATTGTCTTTGGTGGGTCAAAATCTGCTGGACAGTCAGCATCTCGAGTTCCAGAGCGATTATGTTGTCAGAGCGGAAACCGAACGCTCTGTTTATGCACAACTTAAAGTCGTATTTTAGGTTGCTCCGTGAGAGTCGTTCGATTGGATATTGCGTTCTCGCCATGGTGCCCCGACCTGCGGGCATCTCTCAGTTATTTACTGATTATTAAATGTGATGGCGGTACCCGTTGAGAGTGAGCAAAAGAGTTGATCAACGGACCTTACAGCAAGCTGGTTGCAGGACACCAGAGTTGGCATTATGTATCGCCGCACCCACTGTATACCATAGAAACTCCCGGCTTTGTATTGTTGGGAAATTGCTAAGGATTTGGCTTCGGAGGCGAATAGTTTGTATCGCCCTTTGTCTTGCTTGCTGCTTGCTACCTCAGCACGCCGTCGCTGCTGAGCCCATGGCTCCTGAATATAAGTTAAAAGCCGCATTAATCTATAAATTGACTCATTTCGTGGAATGGCCGGACCGAAGTTCGTTAACGAGCACTAATAAAAATATATCCAACAGATACAAGGAAAATTTCTTTAATATTTGTGTGCTGGGTGATAACCCTTTTGGTGATATTTTGGAGCCTCTACGCCAGCGCCATGTCGAAGGGTTACCTATTCAGATCTACTACTTTTTGCAATCAGAAGACGTCGGGCGGAGTTGCCAGTTACTGTTTATCAGTGACTCAAAACGAGCGTTTGTGAAGACTATATTAACCACATTCTCTCAGCGACCCACTCTCTCCTTGAGCGACATTCCTGGTTTTGCAGCCCTTGGAGGCATGATTGAGATGACTCAGGGCAACAAGACCATCGGCTTTACTATTAATCCCGACGAAGCTAAAGCTGCGGGGCTTTCCATCGCTGCCCCATTATTAGAACTGGCCAATATTACAGATACCCGCCATGGACCTTAATCAGAATATACAGAATCCGCTGAGTCGGCAAAGTCTGGCCTATAAATTACGCCAATCCATGTTGCAAATTAGTGCGGTCGCGCTTCTTATTGCCTCGGTTGGATTTATCAGCCTGGAATACTTTTCTTTCCGGGATTCGCTGCTGGACCGGATTCAGGTGTTGGCAGAATTTATCGCTACTAATTCTTCAGCGGCCCTGTCTTTTGAAGACGACAATACGGCGACAAAATTACTGTCCTCTCTATCAGCAGAAGAAGCCATTAATCAAGCCGCGCTGATGGATAAAGATTTCGAATTATTTGCCAGTTATAATATGGGCAACGATCTGTTTGAAAATATGTTAAACGAAGAACCTCAGTGGCTCGACAACGCAGAGCTTAACGCGACAGGAATGTGGAAGTTTTTGTCACAGAAATTAATGTTCTTGCAGCGCATTGAGTTACAAGGAGAAACCATAGGTCATCTGTATATAGAAGCTGGGTTGGATACCCTTTACAAGAATATTTTAATCAATGCCACCATAACGGTTATATTAATCGTTTTGATAATGTTGCTGGTATATAAACTGTCTAACCGTTTACAGAGCTCTATATCCCACCCCATCAATAAATTACTGGGTGGCATGCAAGAAGTCATCAACAAGAAAGATTTTTCCCTGAAACTACATTTGGACCGTAAGGACGAGATTGGGCTGCTGATTGAGCGATTCAATGAGATGCTTTATCAGATTCAATTACGTGACCGAGAATTAACCGCCTACCGGGAGGATTTGGAGCTCAAGGTGGCGGAGCGCACGGAAAGCCTGCAAATTGCCAAAGAGCAAGCCGAAGCGGCTAGTAAGGCCAAGAGCGAGTTTCTTGCCACCATGAGTCACGAGATCCGCACGCCGATGAATGGCGTGTTAGGTATGACTGAGTTGCTACTCGATATCGGTCTAGATGTGCGTGCACAGCGTTTAGCCACCACCGCCTACCGTTCGGCAGAATCTTTACTGGCTATCATCAATGACATTCTGGATTTTTCTAAGATAGAAGCAGGGCATTTACAGTTGTCGTTGGATAACTTTGATTTACGGGCTTTGCTCGAGGATTCGCTGGAACTGGTGGCTCATCAGGCGCACCGTAAAAAGCTGGAATTGATACAGAACTTTTCGCCTGAACTTCCCAGTATTGTTAAAGCTGATTCAGTGCGTCTGCGGCAAATTCTGGTTAACTTGCTGAGTAATGCAGTTAAGTTTACCGAAACGGGTGAAGTAAGCCTGCAAGTAAAAGTAACTTCAGCCAGTGATAATCGCGTTAGTATTTACTTTGAGGTGGCTGATTCGGGGTTAGGCATCGAAGCGAGTCAACAAAAAAATATTTTCAGCGCCTTTAGTCAAGCCGATAGTTCTACTACTCGATTGTATGGCGGTACGGGTTTGGGGCTTTCTATATCCCAGCACCTGGTGCAGCTTATGCAAGGCGAAATAGAAATTACAAGCCGTCCGGGCGCGGGCTCTCGCTTTTACTTTACGGTACCGATAGAGGTGGTACAAAAGGCTGCCGAAGATACTCAACAGGCCGAGGTATTGCACCAAGTACGCATACTGTTTGTGGATGATCACAGTATTAATCGTGAAATTCTGCGAAACCAGGTGGGTAGTTGGGGTATGCGCTACAGCGAAGCGGCCGGAGGAGCGGAAGCACTGAACAAGATAAAGCAAGCCAGCCTCGATGGAGACCCATTTAAGATTCTGTTGCTTGACTACCATATGCCGGCCATGGATGGATTGGAGCTGGCGCGGCGAGTGACGGACGATGGTGGTATCGAAAATCCCCATATCATTATGTTGAGTTCAATGGATTCTCAGGACATTCTCGAGCAGCAGGGCGGAGATCATATCTTCAGATTTTTGACCAAGCCAGTAAGACAGCAATACCTGTTAGATAGCCTGTGTGATGCCTTGAGCCAGGACACGGCGACGGATTTTGAACAAGAGCAAGCACCCAATAAGATCGATGCGCAACTATTGCTGGCAGAAGATAACCTGGTCAATCAGGAAGTGGCCATTGGCTTACTTATGATTTTAGGCTGCGAAGTCGAGGTGGCTGGCAATGGTATGGAAGCCGTCGCCATGGCTAAAGCTAAGGCCTATGACTTGATCCTGATGGATTGCCATATGCCTGAAATGGATGGTTTTGAAGCGAGCCGGATGATTAGAAACGATCAAACTAATCAACAAAAGGAGCGTACCCCCATTGTCGCGCTAACGGCTGATGTGCAAAAAGGCATTGTAGAACAATGTAAAGCCGCCGGAATGGACGACTATCTGAGTAAACCCTTCAGTCAGTATATGCTGTCGACTATGTTGCTTAAGTGGTTACCCGATATAAGCACAGAATCAGGAGAGCCATCCGCCGATAGTGCGCAAAGTGCTAATAGTAAGCAGTCAGTTCAACCAGCAGCGAATGCTGAGCTGATTGATTTTAATGTCATTAAGCAGTTACGTGATTTGTCAGCCGTCACTGGCAGGGATATTTGCACCAAATCCATCGAATATTTTTGCCACAGTACACCAGATAGTTTGACTGTGCTGGGGCAGGCAGTTGAGGAAAAAAACTTCGATCAAGTCAGATTAACGGCTCACAGTCTGAAGTCAGCCAGCGCTAACCTGGGTGCCATGAGCTTTGCCGCTATTTGTAAACAACTGGAAACAGAAGCCGCAGATCAAGATAACAATCGAGTAAAACACTTGTTCAGTTCGTTGGACCAGCTTTGCCCCAGAGTACTGAATATTTTAGAGTCCCAACTTGACCAGTCCGATGCAACTTCGGTTCACGAACATTCGGCTGCTCCAGCAAGCTCAGTTGTGCCTGCAGCTAAGAAGGGCTACCGGGTATTGATCATCGACGATGATGATGGGTTCAGGTCGCTCACTAAAGAAGCGTTAGAAGGCGTTGGTTATATCCTGCTGGAGGCCGCTAGTGGCGCACAGGCCTTGGATATTTTGTGTAACGAAGAGTTGCCCGATCTGGTACTTTTAGATTGTCTGATGCCAGAGATGGATGGCTTCGAAGTGTGTCGTCGCATTAAGACCATGAATGGGGTCAGTCAATTGCCGGTGATGATGATTACTGGACTGGACGATATGTCATCCATTGATAAAGCCTATGAATGCGGAGCATCCAGTTTTGTCTCTAAGCCAATTAACTTTAATGCGCTGTTTCACCGCATTCGGTTTCAAATTCGCAGTGCCCGTAACCGCAGCGAGTTAAATGAAAGTCGAGAGCGCTTAATCAGTTTACAGCGCATTGCTGGGCTGGGTTATTGGCGCTGGGATGCGGAAAAAGATGAATTCGATGCTTCGGATCAACTCTTACAAATGTTAGACAGCGAGCACAAGCCTGAACTGAGTTGTTTGGCGGATTTTCGGCAGTTTATTCACTCCGAGGATAACCAATACGTGTACGATAATATTCGCTCAGTGACCGATGGTGAATATGCACGCTCTGCTGACTACCGCCTGGTTAACCGCCAACAAAAGGTTCTTATGGTGCACCAGGATATGGGGTTGTTGCCTGGGCAAAATCATATCGTGCTTGGTACTGTGCAGGATGTGACGGCACAAAAAGCCGCTGATAAGCGTATACGCCAATTGGCTTACTCTGATGTATTAACTGGCCTTGCGAGTCGAGCCTATTTTTACAAACACTTAGATAGTTTGATTAAATCCTCTTTTCGACGCCATGCGATTTTTGCTGTTTTATATCTGGATCTGGATGGTTTCAAGGATATAAATGACAGCCTTGGCCATGATTGTGGTGATGAGTTGTTGAAATTCATCGCCAAGAGACTAGAAGCAACCCTGCGGCAAACAGACTTCGTTGCCCGGTTGAGTGGTGATGAATTTTGTATAGTGATCGAGAACATCGGTGACCAGTTGGATGCGGCCGATACCGCCAGGCGTTGTCTTGAAGCGATCAACGAACCGGTAACTCTCGAGGGCCAGCAGGTCCGTCCTCGTTGCAGTATTGGTATTTCTCATTTTCCCGATGATGGCGGCGATACTCAAACCCTGTTAAAAGCTGCCGATAGTGCCATGTATGCAGCTAAAGCGAATGGTCGCCATCGCTATGCCTATTACAAACCAGAGTTTACAGTGCAAGCCGAAAGCCGCTTGCAAATGGAACAGGATTTACGTCTTGCCATTGATAATAAACAGTTTTCTTTATACTACCAGCCCAAAGTAGATATCAATTCCGGACGCTTGATGGGCGTTGAGGCACTTGCCCGTTGGATTCATCCAGATAAAGGGATGGTATCTCCAGTTGAATTTGTGCCGATCATGGAACGTATTGGGCTGGCCAAGGTATTAGGCGAGTGGGTTTTGAAAGCGGCTTGTGAGCAAGCAGTAAAATGGGAGCAAATGGGTGTGGGACCACTTCAAATGGCCGTTAATATTTCTCCTTTGCACTTTAATGATTCCAGTATTATCCATACGGTGAAGGAAATGCTCAAAAGCACCGGGTGGCCCGCCCATATGCTGGAAATAGAAGTTACCGAAAGCGTTATTCAGACTAAAGCA
>JGI12048J13642_10319691_pt1 | contig 10360 bp, 9 predicted proteins | sample ElkSlonscriptome_16_FD_13642 | JGI IMG/M metagenome (IMG submission 13642)
GCTCGGCAGCGGCCTCATCAACGGCTTCGGCTTCGCCATCGGCTACGGCGCCCTGCCCCTCGGCGTCGCTTCGTCGGCCTTCGCCGGAGGAGGGGAGCCGGGAGCGCCGGTCGATGAGAACGACACTGGCGATCAGGGGAGGGATCTGGTAGCAGGAGCCCCGACCAAGGGTCCGCGGGACTGAACCGCGGCATCGAGGGACGTCATGCCCGAGCACATTTCGCTGCTGCACTACGTGCTGTACCGACTGGGATTCCTGAGGGAAAACAGCCCCGTTCACGAGTCCTTTACCGGCGCCCATTTGGGCTACCGGGATTACGAGCCCGTCTTCATGGCGCTGGTGATGATGCTGGTCATCATCTACCTGACGACCGAAGTCCGGGCCACGGTGAAGCGCATGAAGGAAGCGGTCATTCCCGAAGAGGAACTGACGCTTCGCACCTTCTTCGAGGTCTTCCTCGAGTACTTCTACAACATGACGAAGGACGTCATGGGGGCCGACAACGCCAAGCGTTACTTCCCCATCATCGGCGCCTCCGCCCTGTTCATCTTCTTCTCCAACGCCATGGGGATGGTGCCGGGCATGCTGCCCCCCACCACGAGCCTCAATGTGACGGCGGGCTGCGCCCTCTTCGTCTTCCTCGCCTTCAACTACTACGGGCTGAAGGAAAACGGCTTCGACTACATCAAGCACATGGCGGGCTGGGGCATCTTCAAGGGCTTCCTGCCCAATCTCGCCCTCGCCATCATCATCTTCCCCATCGAGGTCATTTCGCTCTGCGTGCGGCCGGTCACCCTTGCGATTCGGCTCATGCTGAACATCGCGGTCGACCACCTGCTCGTGAGCATCTTCATGGGGTTCTTCGCGATTCTGCTGCCCCTCCCCGTCATGATGCTGGGGCTCATCGTCATCGTCGTGCAGACCCTGGTGTTCTGCCTGCTGACGGCCATCTACATCGGTCTCGCCACCGAGCATGCGGAGGAGCACTGACCCGCTAGACCCCGGCCTGCTTCGTGGCTTTCGATGCTCTGGGAACCCTCTGCGGGGCCCGGCAAAAAAAGGCGGCGAGAAAGGCTGGTCAACCCCTAGTGGATCGACTACACGAGGCCCCGGAAACGGCGCTTTGACGCGTCGGCCAAGGGTTGCCCCCCCAACCTGATCTTCGGCTGGACCGAAGGACTTTCGACGGAGCAAATAAACGAGATGTCGTTCAAGAAGAAGCTGTCGCTCTACATGGCCATCATCACCACCATGATGGCCGTTCCTTCCATCGCCTTCGCGCAGGCGGCCGACGCGGCTGCCAACAAATTCGACGCGAGCGGCATGATGGGCCTCGGGGCCGGTATCGCCATTGGTGTTGCCGCCCTCGGTGGCACCCTCGGCCAGGGCCGCGCCACTTCGGCCGCCCTCGAGGGCATCGCCCGTCAGCCCAGCGCTGCGGCGCGGATCCAGACGCCGATGATTCTCGGCCTTGCGCTCATCGAGTCGCTGGTGCTGTTCGCGTTCCTCATCGCGCTGTTCCTCCAGCAGAAGATCGAGCTCGGCGGCTGAAGCCGTTTCTTCGGTCCCACCCGTGGGGAGCCGGGGAGCTATCACAACCCTTGTTCGAGTAGGCGAGCTGTCCCTGTGGCAGCTCGCCTTCTCTCGTTTCTACTCCCTCGAGTCGCGAAGGGTCCCGCGTTGTGCCCTCGTCATGACTCACGCCCTCAGATGCAGCTTCCGCCCGCGCAGGTAAAGCCTGCAGCGCAATCAGCGGAGACGAAGCAGCTCGTCGGGCAGGAGCTACTCACGCCGCCGCACACGTAGGGCGTGCAAGTCGGGCTACCGCTCGCGCCGGTAGGGAGTGGGCTGCAGGTGCCCTCGTTCCCCGGCCGGTCGCAGGCATTGCACGACCCGCTGCAGTCGCCGTTGCAGCAGTAGCCGTCGACGCACTTGCCGCTGACGCACTGCAGGTCCGCGAAGCAGGTTTGACCGTCGTTCCTGACCGGTACGCAACCGGCAGAGCCGTTGCAGAAGAACCCGCCGCCGCACTCCTCGTGGCTCGTGCACGAGCTTGGGCAGTCGGTGAGTATGCCGTTGCAGGCGTAGGGCGCGCAGTCTGGACTGCCCTGGCTGCCGGCCGTGGCGGGCGAGCAGGTACCCCGGCTCCCCACGACGTCGCACGCATCGCAGGCATCGCTACAGACCCCGTCGCAGCAATGGTTGTGGACGCACATGCCGCTCCGGCACTGGCGGTCGGCGGTGCAGGTCCAGCCGTCGGATTGCCGCGGCGTGCACCGGTCGGCGGCGCAGAGTGGCCGGAGGACCATGGTCTGACTCACCGCCGTGCCACCATCATGGCTTGCCACGATGGCGGTTCTCACTCCCGTGTCTCCGGCCATCGCTTGGGGGCCGTAGCTCATGAGCAGCGTCTCGCCCGACGTCGAGCCCACGAGGGTGGAGAGGTCGACCGCCTCGGACATGGTCGTGGGTGGCTGCCATTGGCTCGACGACGTGACGGCGTACAGGCTGACGATCATCGACTCGGGCACGCTGATGGACAGGCTTGGCGCGTCGATCGCCAGGCCGCCGAAGCTCGTCGATCCGTTTGTGCTCTGGCCATCATCGGCCTCGATGGGAGCCGTTGGGTCGGCGCCGCGGAAGGCGATGATGCCGCCCACCGCGCCGGTGTGCGAGCCGCTGAAGGTCCACGTATGAGAGGGCGGCTCGCCCGTCTCTACCACCCGGTAGTAGCTGTAGAGGTTCTCCGTGATGCCGTCGGCCGACGTGTCGATGCGGATCGGTGTCCATCCCGTCGGCGCGGTTGCCATCGCGTTGTCGGGACGAACGGCGATGCCCGTGATCAGCACGTCGCCGCTCGCCAGGCCCGCCGGGGCGTCGAGGGTTAGCGCGCCGGACAGGGCAGTGCCTTCCGTCACGCCTACGACTCCGATGGTGGCGCATCCGCAGAATGACCCGCTGTCGCAGTCCGCGTCGACCGTGCAGGTGCCGTCCCCACCGCCCACGCTCGTGCTGCCCCCCCTCGGCCGTGCTTCCTCCGATGCCATTGGTGCCACCTGCGGCAAGTGCCCCCTCGATCACGCGCGGGTCGTAGGCATCCCAGTCGAAAGAGCACCCACCGACGATGGCCAGTCCGTAGAGGCCGCCAACGACGAAGCGCTTCATCCTTCCAGGTTACCAGGCCAACGGCGAGATGGCTTCAGGGGCACCGAATCAGGCCGCCGGTGGAGGCGGCGCAGGCGCACGCCGTCGAGGCACTCCCCGCGCGGGCGAGATGGCTACTCGGCGCCTTGGTTGTAACTGCGGGGGCGGTAGTCGGGGGAGACGCCGCCGTGGTCCTCGTGGTTCTTGAGGGTGTCGTCGACGAGGTAGGCGAGCCACGAGCCGGTGTTGGCGCCGGAGAGCGTGCGGAGTTGTCGCTCGTAGTCGGACAGGACGTTCTCGTCGTGCATGCACTGAAGGGCGAGAGAGATGAGGCCGCGGTCGTTGGGGGCGAGCTCGAAGCCGCGCTTGTAGTGCGGCCAGGCCTCGTGGGGACGGTGCATGCGGCAGAGGGTGTCGCCGGTGTAGATGTTGGCCATCGACCAGCCGGGGGCGATGGAGAGCGCGATGTAGCTCTCGTCGAGCCGGGTCTCGAGGTCGCCGCGGGCGCCGACCATCACCGAGTAGTTGAGGTGGGCCTTGGCGCTGTTGGGGACGGCGTTCTTGGTCGAGCGCCAGAAGACGAGGTCGTCGGTGTAATCCATGGCGTGGCGCCGCGCGAGCTGGGCCTGCGTGCCGAGGAAGAGGCCGCAGATCAGGCCCGGGAGATACCATCGGCGAAGCCATCGTCCCCGGAAGCGCTCGCAGAGGGCGGCGAGGGCGACGGCGATGCCGAGAGAGCTGCCGATGACCGGGAAGTACCAGAAGCGCTCCGCCCTGACGGTGGGGAGCACCTTGGGGATGTTGCTGTGCGGGAAGTAGCTCACCACCGTCCAGACCATGGCGATGGCCACCATCACGGGGCCGACGTGGCGCCAGGGCCACACGCCCGACGCGTCGAGCGGCCGCCGGATGCTCGCGCGGCCGTCGATGGTGAGGCCGAGACCGAAGCACAGGAGCGCCGCCGCGCGGGGAGCGACCTCGAGCCAGTCGACCTCCATACCCCACCAGCGTTGGCCGTCGCGCCAGACGAGGAACAGCCCCGCGAGGGTCAGCACGGTCCCCACGGCGAGCACGGGCCACCGCGTCGGCCGACGCGTCAGCCGCGTCATCATCGGTCCCGCTGGGCTCCAGGCGCCCTCGCGGTGGAGGGTCTCGATGGCCTCGGTTGCCGGTCCCTCGGGGACGGCTCGGCGTGCGTCGCGCCACTCGGTCATCAGGGCACGGAACCAAAGAAGCAGTCCGGCGACCGGGGGGACGAGCATCATGACCCCGCCGGCGAGGGTCTCCCAGCCGTAGATGTGCTCGGGGACCGGCTCCTGGTTGTACGAGTAGTCCCCGCTGAGGTTCACCGGGAGAAAGACCTGGGTGAGCCCGCGCCAGTAGACCCGCAGGGCGCCGGCGTAGCGGTCGGCCTTTTGGGCATTGGCAAGCGGGTTGTTGATGACCGGGTCGGTCGGCAGGGGCGCCTGATGGAACCAGATGAGGAAATCGCGGAAGAGGTACTGAAGGGTCGAGGCGTCCTCGGGCAGCGCCTCGCTCAGCTCTGACGGGAGCGGGGAGGGGAACCAGTGTTTGCGCAGCTCGACGTAAAGCACCATGGCCGCGATCGCAGCCACGAAGGCGAGGATGGCGCGGCCGAACCGAGCGGGCCGCCGAGGGTGGAGCATGGGCGCCGTGAGGGCAGCGGCCACGGGGACCAAGGGCACGCACACGATCGCGCTCTCCTTGCAGAACAGCCCGAAGGTCACGCTCAAGAAGACGCCTGCGCCCATGAAGGTTGCGGGGAGGCGCAGGCACATCAATGCGGCCACGGCCCCGACCCCACCGAGCACGTCGGCGATACCCACGATACCGCTCACCGCCTCGGTGAGGACGCCGGCCGTGACGAAGGTTGCGCCGACCAACCAGCCGTAGAGACGACGCTTGCTCACCGCATAGGCGAAGCTCGCGAGCATGGCGCCATTGAGGCCGTGAAAGAGCAGGTTGTACAGGCTGTGGACGAAGGGGTGCTTGGAGATCGACCAGGTGGCCCGCCAGATGATGTTGGGGATCGGCCGGTACGATCCAATGCTGGCGTTGGGCGGCAGGCCCCAGAAGTCGCGATGGATCACGTCCCAGAAGCCGAGGTCCTGCTTGCCGTTGACGTAGGGATTGGCGAGCAGGGCCTCTTGCTCGTCGAAGATGTAGTTCGTGTCCGGCCATCGCATGTAGAGCAGGGTGCTCAACAGGACAAAGGGCAGGATGGTGTAGCGGAGCTTGGGCTCGCGCCCGCGAAACCAATCGAGGAGCCAGCGCTCGAAGCGCAACCATTGGCTCAGGACCCACCGTGCGCCACGGTAGATCCACAACAGAGGGCCGCGAGCCATCAGGTCTCGATGGGGTCGGGGATCGGCCAGGTGTCTCCCCAGAGACTCTGGCCGCCGTCTACGCGGAAGTTGCTACCCGTCACGAAGTCGTTGGCATCCGAGGCGAGAAAGACGATGACCCGCATCACCTCCTCGACGGTACCGAGCCGCCGCAGTGGTGTGGCTTTGCGCCCCATCTCGAGCAGGGCGTCACCGTACTGAGCGGTGCCACTCGAGCGAATGACGCCCGGGGCGACGCAGTTGACGCGGAGGTTGTGCTGCGCCCACTCGATGGCCAGCGTCTGGGTGAGGTTCTCGACGCCGGCCCGAGCGGCACCGGTATGGGCCATGCCGGGGAAACCGCGCGCCACCATGGCCGTGACCATCACGATGCGACCGCGCTTGCGGGGGATCATGGCCTGGGTGGCTACCGCGCGGGTCATGAAGAAGGTCCCGTTGAGGTTGTTGCGAACCACGGCCGTCCACCCGTTCGGCGACAGCTGCTCGGCTGGACTCGGGAATTGGCCTCCGGCGTTGTTGACGAGCACGTCGACCTGGCCGAAGGCGTCGAGCACCCCGGCCACGAAGACCTCGATCTGATCGGGCTCACGGATGTCGCAGGGCTGAGCGAAGACGGGGGGGACGTCGTCGACGCCGGGGCTATCGATGACGTCGAGCTCCGCTTTGGCCCGCTCGAGCTTTTCTGGCGTGCGTCCGCAGATGGCGACGCGGGCACCGAGGCGGCGCAGCTCCTTGGCGGTAGAAAGACCGATCCCGCTCCCACCGCCGGTGACGATACAGGTCTGTCCGGCGAAGAGGCCGGGGGCAAACATCGAATCCATCACGCCCATGGCCTACACCGCGTGGCTCCAGGAGGCCACCGGGGGGCTCACCCGCGCCGCGACGAGGGCGGCGGCTCGAATTGACCGGCAACGATCTGGTGCGCTTCGGCCAGTCGCTCCCGGAGCAGCGTGTCGAGGGGCGCAGCCAGCCGTCGCAGGGCCTGATGGTGGTGGCTGACGCGCGCCGTTTCCTCTTCGGTCAGCTCGGCGAGCGTGCGATCGCCCTCCACCGCGTCGACGATGAAGAGCGGGTCGTAGCCGAAGCCGCCGGCGCCGCTCGGCTTGCGCGCGATACGCCCGGGGCACGTGGCCTGGACCACCAGGGGTTCGCCGGGCCGATAGGGATCGACCACGGCGAGTACCGAGCGGAACTGCGCGCGGCGATCTTCGCCCGTCATCTCGTCGAGGCGCCGCAACAGCTCGGCGTTGTTCTCGGCGTCGGTTGCGCCCTCTCGGGCAAAGCGGGGCGAACGGACCCCGGGACGACCCCCGAGCGAGGCGACCTCGAGGCCGGCGGCCTCGGCCACCGTGATGAGCTGGGCGTGTTCGGCCAGGTGGCGGGCGCGGTGCACCGCGAAGGCTTCGAGCTCCTCGCCCTCGAAGGGGGCGCCCGGGTAGTTGTCGAGCACCTCGGACGGCCCCAGCACCTCCACCGGAAGCTCCGCCACCAGGGCTCGAGCTTCGGCCTTGAGCGCCCGTTTGTCGGACGCCACGACCACGGTGAGGTGCGTGACGGTCATCTCAGCTCATGCGCTTCATCAGGATGTCGAGGCTCACGTCACAGGCATCGAGGGTCTGCCGCTGCAGGGCACAGAGCTCCTGAATGGAGGCCACGCCTGCGTCGAGCATGGCATCGAAGTCCTTGCGCGCAATGGCTTGCCCCTCGGCCGTCCCCTGCACTTCGACGAGGTCGCCAGTGGCGCTGGCCACGACGTTCATGTCGACGCGCGCGTTGCTGTCCTCGGCGTAGTCGAGATCCACCCGAACCTCGCCATCGACGTGACCCACGCTGATGGCTGCGATCTGATCGCGAAGCACACCGATGAGGCCGAGGCCGTGGATGGCGATGGCGGTCGCCACGTAACCGGCGGTGATGGAAGCGGTGCGCGTGCCTCCGTCGGCTTCGAGCACATCGCAGTCGACGGTGACCACGCGCGGCCCGAGGCGCTTCATGTCGAGCGCGCTGCGGAGCGAACGGCCCACGAGCCGCTGGATCTCCATGGTGCGTCCCTTGGGGGGCCGGCCTCGACCCTCACGATTGTCCCGGCGCGCGGGGTTGGCGCGGGGGTGCATTTGGTACTCCGCCGTCAGCCAGCCGCCGTCCTCCTCCTTCATCCATTTGGGGAGGTTGTCGTCGATGGATGCGGTGGCCAGGACCACCGTGCCGCCGGCGCGGTAGAGCACCGAGCCTTCCGCGTTGCGCTGAAAGCCGGTCTCCATCTCGATCGGTCGGTGCTGTGTGAGGCTGCGTCCCTCGCGCTGGGGCATGTTTCTCCTTTGGTGGTGATTCAGGCGTTGGGGGGCGTTGACTGGCCCGCGTTGAACGTTTCGATGCGGGGGCGCAGCAGCTCGACCGCCTGGTCGACGGTGTCGACGCAGATGGTGAGGTCGACGTCCTCCGCGTTGGCCAGCGGCGGGTCGTTGTCGATCATGTGCTTCTGCGCCCAGCCTACGAGCTCCCTCCACATGTCGCCTACGAGGATCAGCGGCAGGCTGTCGATGTGGCGTACCTGCAGGAGCTGCCAGATGAGCAACAGCTCGAGGGTGGTGCCGATGCCGCCGCCGACCACCACAAAGGCGTCCGAAAGCCGGACGAAGTGGTGGAGCCGCGTGTAGAAGGTCTGGTGGGTGTAGACCTGCTCTACGAAGGGGTTGGCTTCTTTCTCGAACGGTAGCGCGACCCGGACCCCGATCGAGCGCGCCACGTCCTCGGGGTCGCCGATCTGTGCTCCTTCGTTGGCCGCTTGCATCAGTCCGGGGCCGCCGCCGGTGACGATGTCGCATCGCATCTGCGAGAGCACGGTGGTGAGACGCTTCACGTCTTCGTAGAGCTCGCCGCCGGGGCGGATGCGTGAGGACCCGAAGACGGTGACGCTGTACCGCTCACGGCGTGAGGGACGGATTCGAGACAGCTTGTTGGCCACGGACCAGAGGCTCGTCAGCGCCTCCTCGACCACGTCGACGGTCTCGGGATTGTCGCTACAGATGGGGCGATTGGGAGAGTCGTCGGAGGCTGACACGCTTGCCCAGCAGCCTGGCGCCATGGGATCGCGGCGTCAAACCGTGGCGGGGGCCCTCACGGGGCGCGTAGCGACGGGGGCTCGCCCGTCTGCTCGAAGCGCATGAGGCCCCCGATCCATTGCGAGAGGTGGGCCGCGTCGACCCGTTGCGGGATGGTGCGCAGCAGCCGTGCGAGGACCCGGCTCATCTGCTCCGCGCTCTCGAAGCGGTCGGCAGGATCGGCCGCGAGGGCCCGCTCCACGATGGCCGCGAGGTGGGTCGGCACGTCCTCGCGAACCTCGGTCACCGGGGGCACGTCGCCTTTGCGAGCGGCCGCCATGATCTCCGCGTCGTTCTTGCCCGCGAAGAGCCGCCGGCCGGCGAGGCACTGCCAGAGCACGACCCCCATCGAGTACATGTCGGTTTGGGGGGAAGGGGGGCCGCCCTGCACCATCTCCGGGGCGAGGTAGCCCACCTTGCCCTTGACGATGTTGGTGGCCGTGATGCGCACGCGATCCATGGCCCGGGCCAGGCCGAAGTCGGTGAGTTTCACCACGCCCGCCTCGCTGAGGAGGATGTTCTGGGGGGTGACGTCCCGGTGGTAGACGGGGGCCGGTTCTCCCTCCTCCGTGATGCGCTCGTGGGCCGCGGAGAGGGCACGCAGCGACTCGATCCCGATCGCGGCGGCGAACTGCCAGGGCAGGGGGTGCTCGAGCTCACGCAGGAGGTTGAGGAAGCGGCCGAGGGTCATCCCTTCCACCCACTCCATCACCAGGAAGTAGCGCCCGTCGTCGACCCCGAAGTCGTAGGTCTGCACGATGTTGGGGTGCACGAGCGAGGAGCTCACCCGGGCCTCCTCCACGAACATGGCGCGGAAGCCCTCGTCGTAGCTCAGATGCTCGCGGATCCGCTTGATGCAGACCGGGCGCTGAAAGCCTTCAGCACCGCGCAGCATGGCCTTCCACACTGTCGCCATGCCGCCGGATCCCGCCACCTTGATGAGCTCGTAGCGGTCGGCGATGGTGTCACCGGGACCATCCACCGTCACACTGTAGATCGATGTGGGTGGCGGCGGAAATCGCGCCTCAGAAGACCGCTTCGAGGAAGAGGCGTCCGGCGACGTAGCTCGTGACCTCGCCCCGGAGCGGGGTGGAGAGCGGCAAGAGCACGGCGAGCGAGGGCGTGATGACGGGCAAGTGGACGCGGACGGAGGGCGACAGGGTGAACTGGGCCCGAAACTCGTCGCAGGGCTCGCTGCAGCCCTCCGCTTTCGTGTCGGCCGTGATCTGGTACACCTCGGCCGCTTCGAGCCCGAAGGTGACGGGGTCGAAGGGCCGGACGCCGACGTAGCCGACGAGGATGGCGGCGAGATCGTACCGGTTCTCGTTGTCGCGGAGGTCGCGCGCGACGACCGAGAGGTCGAGGCCCTGCCGGATTTGTAGGGTGACGGGCCCGGTGACGTGGCGGATGTCGAACCAGGGGCGCGCCGTGATGACCATGTCTTCGAAGTGGGGGAAGTCCCACGGGCGAACGACCCGGATGGCCCGCACCACCGTCGCCTCGAGGGTGGAGAAGCGCCGCGGAACCGGGACCACGAGGCCGAGGCCGCCGCCCGCGGAGAGTCCCGCCTCACTGGTCCACATGCCGCGGGCCCAGAGCTCGGGGTTGCCGAGCAGCACTGCCGCGCCGCCGGAGGTCGGGTCCTCGCCACTGGGCACGCTGGCCGCCGCGACGTCGCTGGTGACCCCGAAGAACCACACGCGGTCGACGAACGGAGCCTCCAGGAGCCAGCGGGCCGAGTAGGCGAC
>JGI12048J13642_10852484_pt1 | contig 10358 bp, 10 predicted proteins | sample ElkSlonscriptome_16_FD_13642 | JGI IMG/M metagenome (IMG submission 13642)
GTGACGGCGGGCAGGCCAGTCTGCGCTGGGCGCAAACCGCTGTCGTCAGCCGACTTCGCGTGGCGGGTCCGTTTGGCGCCGGCGCGCTGGTGCTGCTGGTTGAGCCGGAGCGCGTCACCCTGACCGATGCACGTGGCGAGCGCACCCGCGAATACCGTGGCGCCGATGCGCTGCAGACCTTTATGCAGTCCCAGCTCGGGTGGTCGATTCCCGCAGCTGCGGCCCGCTACTGGATGCTGGGAATCGCAGATCCGAAGGCCCCGGCGGAACGCGAGAGGGACGCCAGCGGGCGCACCCGGCGGCTCGACCAGCACGGTTGGCAAATCGAGTACCAGCGGTTCGCACAGTTTGATGGCTTGGAGCTGCCGGTGAAGCTGGCATTGAGCGGCCCGCAGGGCCGCCTGCGCGTTGTGGTCACCGACTGGCGCCTGCCGGCCGAGCCGGGTTAGTGTGGCGCTCCCGTGCCAACGATGGTTTGACAGGTTTCGTGGCGCTAAGGACAATCGGCCCGACACTGGGGCGTAGCCAAGTGGTAAGGCAACGGGTTTTGATCCCGTGATTCGCAGGTTCGATCCCTGCCGCCCCAGCCAATTTCAGGTCACTCAACCGGCCCCTCGGTATACCGCCGCGGCGGCTAACCAGGGAAGGCGCTTTCTGCAGTGAACAGCGAAAACCAGGACGCTCTGGCCAACGTCTCCATTTTGTCCGGCAATTCGAACCCGGACCTCAGCCGGCGAATCGCCCGCGCGCTTAAGTTGCCGGTCGGCAAGGCGCAGGTCGGCCGCTTCAGCGATGGCGAGATCAATGTCGAAATTCTCGAAAACGTGCGCGGCCGCGACGTGTTTCTGGTGCAGTCCACCTGCCCGCCGGTCAACGACAATCTGATGGAGCTGCTGATTATGGCCGACGCCTGCCGGCGCGCCTCGGTGGCCAGCATTACGGCGGTGGTGCCCTATTTCGGCTATGCACGGCAGGACAGGCGGCCGCGCGCGGCGCGCGTGCCGATCACAGCGCAGCTGGTGGCAAGCATGTTCGGTCAGGCCGGTATAGACCGGGTGCTCACCGTCGACCTGCACGCGGATCAGATCCAGGGCTTTTTTCCGATTCCGGTCGACAACGTGTATGCCTCACCGGTGCTGCTGGGCGACGCGTGGAAGCAGGAACACAGTGACCGGGTCGTGGTATCGCCCGATATCGGCGGTGTGGTGCGCGCGCGGGCGCTGGCCAAACGTCTGGACGATGCGGATCTGGCGATTATCGACAAACGCCGGCCGCGGGCCAACGAAAGCCAGATTATGAATATTATCGGCGACGTGGCCGGCAAGAATTGCGTGATGATTGACGACATGATCGACACAGCCGGCACGCTCTGCAAAGCAGCGGATTTTGTTAAAAACGAGGGCGCCAGGCGGGTCGTGGCTTACATTACCCATCCGGTGCTGTCGGGACCGGCACTCAAGCGGATCAACGAGTCGCAGCTGGATGAGCTGATTGTGACCGACACCATACCGCTGCGCCCTGAAGCGCTTGAATGCCCCAAGATCCGCCAACTGGGCGTGGCCGAGCTGCTGGCCGAGACGCTGCGCCGCATTTCGCAGAACGAGTCGGTCAGCTCCCTGTACCTCGACTGAACTCGCTGCGGCTGAGTGGTTCACGCTGCGGTACGGCAGACTGGGCTGCCGCGCGCCACGACCGCGGTTATCTGCTATGCTCCGCGCCCCTTTCGGGGGAATGTGGGCGGCATGGTCGAGTGCGCGCCCGACCATCTATTTCAGGAGAACACACATGTCAGATTCACTTGATCTGGTTGCCGAATTTCGGGAGGACGCCGGGAAAGGTTCGAGCCGCCGCCTGCGCCACGCCGGAAAGGTGCCCGCTATCATCTACGGTGCCGGCCGCGAGCCGCGCAAGCTAACCTTCGACCACAACGCACTGCTGCGCGCGACCGAGAATGAGGCGTTTTTTTCCAGCGTGCTCAGCGTGCAGGTCGGTCCGAACGTGCGCAAGGCTATTTTAAAAGATATTCAGGTGCATCCGGCGCGCCGGCAGATTCTGCACCTCGATTTGCAGCGCATCGTCGAGGACGAGGAAATTCGCATGACGGTGCCGCTGCACTACCTCAACGAAGACACAGCTCCAGGCGTCAAGCTTGAAGGCGGCACGTTGTCGAAGATGGTGACCGAGGTCGAGGTGGTCTGCCTGCCGGGCAACCTGCCCGAGTTCATCCCGGTGGACGTGGGCGATATGGAGCTGGACGCCATGCTGCACCTGTCGGACATCCAGATGCCCGAGGACGTTGCACTGACGGCGCTGCAGGCCGAGTCGCCTATCGATGAGCCCATTGCGTCGGTGCAGGTGCTGCGTGCGGCTTCGGCGGCTGCTGAGGAAGAGGAATCTGCCGAAGGCGAAGCGGCCGGCGACGATGAGGCACCGGCCGAAGACGCCGACGACGCGGACGACGCCGGCGACGACAGCTAGGCGGCGCTCAGCCGGTTCACACGGCTATGCCGTTTGCTGCGATCATCGGGCTGGGCAACCCCGGCGACAAGTATGCCAATACCCGGCACAACGCCGGGTATTGGCTGCTCGACCGGCTTGCAGGCACCTGCGGAGCGGCACTCAAACCCGAAAAAAAGGTGCTGGGCGATGTGGCGCAGGTCACGCTGGCGGGCACAGTGGTGCGGCTGTTCCGGCCCGCCACCTACATGAACGAAAGCGGGCAGGCTGTAAGGCGGTTGCTGGATTTTTACAAGCTGGCGCCGGCCGACCTGCTGGTGGCGCATGACGAACTCGACCTGCCGCCCGGCACCGTGCGGCTTAAATCCGGTGGGGGGCACGGCGGGCACAACGGGCTGCGCGACATCATCGCGCACTGTTCCGCCGACTTTATGCGGCTGCGTATTGGCATCGGACACCCTGGCGAGCGCTCGCGGGTGACCGGTTACGTGCTGAATGCGCCCGGCACGGGCGAGCGACAGCTGATTGACGACTCGCTGCCGGATGCCGAGCGCGCGGTCGAGCTACTGCTGCGCGACGGCGCCGAGAAGGCCATGCATTTTTTGCACAGCTAAACGGGCAGGCCACACCTGCAGTGTTAACCTGCGGTAGTCGCCGGCGCACGCTCCAGCATGGCGGGCTGGATGACGCCGCCGCCGGCCGTGTACGGAAACTGTTCGAACATGCCCTGAACCGCGTTCCGGATGCTCTGTCCGAGGTTGCTCAGCACCTCATCGTTGATTTTCGACACGCTCAGACCTTCCCAGACAACGCCACGGGTGCTGTTGTCGATGATGGTCACGTACAGTGAGCCCTCCGTGTACTGGATGATGCGCTCGCCACCACCCCAGCCACCGCCCCACGCGCCACCCCAGCCGAGCCCCGGGCGGCCGTAAAAGCCCGGTCCGTAGCCGAAGCCGCCACCGAAGCCCGGGTACCACAAGCCGGGGTAGCCACCCCAGCCGTAGAAGCCACCGCCGGCGGCCGAGGGCGTCGAGCGAATTTTCTCCTGGGTGACCAGGTCAAAATTGAAACTGACGTCGGCGTTCTCCGGGTCGTAAACATAGCCGCGGGCCTGCATTTGCTGGCTGATTTCGGCCACCAGATACTGAGTAAGCAAGGACCGGACTTCGGCATCGCCGTCCGTGCCCAGCTTGTTCGCAAAACCGAACGTTTTGTACTGGCTGAACGTCGCGACCGGGCTCTCGTTGCTGTAGGTCTTGGGATAAGTCGAACAGGCAGCCGCCAGCCACGTGACCGCAACCAGCATTGCCCACCTCACCATGGATACCATCGGCTTGCTCATCATTTATCTCCTGCTGACGGCGGCGGGACAAAGCCGGGCGCCGTGTAGTCGAACCGGCCCAGTACGTCCGCGACCGCGTTGTCGACCGCTGTTTTGAGGTTCTCGCGAACCTCGTCGGTAATGCGTCCTACCGTGACACCTTCCCACGCCAGCTCTTTCTTCGCGCTGTCGACCAGGTCGATGTTGAGTGTGCCCTCCGTGTACTGGGTCACGCGGGTTTCGTAGGCGTTGTAGCCCCCGTAAGCCCCGTAGTAGCCACCACGATAGCCGTAGTAGCCCATGGGCATCGGCGCTGTCGGTGTTGAGGTCGTGCGCACCTTTTCTTCGGTGTTCACGTAAAAATTGATGATCATGTCCGGGTTGTCCGCGCGCTGATACCCTCGTGCCTGCAGCTCCCTGTCCGTAGCATCGATAAGCAGGTTACTGAGTATCGATCGGTACCCATCGCGCTGATCCGTGCCCAGCGTACTCTGATAGTTATAGGTAATGTAGCTCGCAATATCCGCGGCGGGGTTTTCGTTGACGAATACCTTCGCCGACGAGCTGCAGCCGGCAAGCGCGACCAGGACTACCAGTAGCGGTGTGGCGGTCGTGGCAAAACGGACGGCTTTGGCAAGCTGCATGCGGATACTCCATTCGAGGGTGCAGGTAGCCTTAAAGAATAGACTGCCTGACGGCCGTCCGCCAGCCAGCGGATATGTAAAAAAGCCGGCGCCGACGACCTTGGTGCACGGTAAATTCGACCGCCAGAACTGCGGCAAGTTCCCGTTACAGCGCGCTGCAGGCGGTCGCGAACCCGTTGCAGCCCGCCGCGCAGTTCCGACTACAGCTGTTGTGCGGCCAGCTCTGCTCCGGCGGTGAGCGCCTGTACCTTGGCCAACGCCACATGGTAAGGGATCGGTGTCATGCCGCAGTTGGTGCACGGGAGTATGCGCTCACGGTCCACGTACTGCATGGCTTCCCTGATGGTGGCGGCCACTTCCTCCGGTGACTCGACGTGATCCGGCGTCACCGCTACGGCGCCGACCATCAGTTGCTTGTCCGCCAAATGACTCATGACCGACAGCGGCACGTGTGAGCTGGCACACTCGAGCGACACCTGATCAACGTCGCTGCGGTTGAGCCCCGGGAAAATCTGCTCGTACTGCCGCCACTCCTCGCCAAGCGTCTCTTTCCAGCGGTTGTTTTCTTCGATGCCGTAGCCGTAACAGATATGCACGGCTTTAGTGCACTCGAGGCCCGCCAGCGCGCGATTGAGTGTGGCGATACCCCACTCGTTGACGTCGTCCATGAATACGTTGAACGCTGGCTCATCGAACTGCACGACGTCTGCGCCGGCCGCTTCCAGTTCGCGTGCTTCTTCGTTGAGTATTTCGGCAAAGGCCATCGCCATGTCGGCCCGTGTGCCGTAAAAGTCGTCGGCAATCGTGTCGCAAATGGTCATGGGGCCGGGCAGCGTGATCTTCAGCTTGCGGTCAGTCAGCGTACGGGTGTATTTGAAGTCCTCGAGAAATACCGGCGCCGGCCGCGTGAGCTTGCCGGTGACCGTCGGTACTTCCAGGTCATAGCGATTGTCGCGAATGCCCATCAGCGTTTTGCGGTTCTGGTCGATGCCCTCAATACCTTCCAGAAAGCTGTGGACAAAGTGCGTGCGGTACACCTCGCCGTCGGTGAGTGTGTCGATGCCGGCGGCCTCCTGGTGCCTGATCCACTCCTCGCAGGCCCGGCGCTGACCGGCCTTGAGCTCGTCGCCGGACAGCTTCCAGCCGCCCTTCAGCTTCTCCGGCTCTGCCAGCCAGTCGGGTCTCGGCAGGCTGCCCGCAATCGTCGTTGGAAACATGGTCACTCCGCTGGTTGCACAAGATTTGATCGAGCACCAAGCCTATGCGATCAGTGCCGGGATGAATAGGCTGGCGAGGTCAGCCACCACCCGCCGGACTATCCAGCAGCAGCCAGCCGAGAATCAGCAGGCCGAGCAGCAGTGTCTCGCCAACGACCAGTCCCAGCGCCGGCAGGCTGCCCTTGAACAGAATACGCGGGTTCGACTTCATGCCGAGTGCCGCGATAGCCATCACCAGGAACAGCTTTGACAGCGCGAGCCCGGCGGTGGTCAGCGGGGCGGGCAGCAGCTCGAAGGTGGCCAGCAGCATGCAGGCCACGAAGCCGACTATGAACAGCGGCAGCGGCAGCTTCCCCGGCTGGCCTGCGGCGCCCCGAAACGCGATCGCCAGCCCGAGAAAAACCGGGATCAGCAGCAGGACCCTGAACAGTTTGGTGATGGTGGCAAAGTCCCCGGCTTCGGTCGACACGCTGTAGCCGGCGCCAACGACCTGCGCCACGTCGTGGATCGTGCCACCCAGAAACAGGCCGCTGGCGCGCGCATCCAGGCTCAGCTGGGTGGCGATCAGCGGGTAGGCAATCATCGCGATCGTGCTCAGCGTGGTAACCGTCAGCACGGTAAACACCACCTGCTTTTCGCGCTGCGGGCTGGCGGGCAGGACTGCCGCTATTGCCATCGCGGCCGATGCCCCGCAGATGCCCACCGAGCCGCCGGTCAGCAGCCCGAAATCCCGCGTCTTCCCCAGCCGGGGAGCCAGCAGCACGCCGCTGGCAATCGTGGCTGCCACCGCCAGTGCGATGATCAGCAAATTGTTCAGGCCAATGGCTTGCACCTGGGTGAAGGTGATGCGCAGCCCGAGCAGCGCAACGCCGGTGCGCAGTATAGTTTTGGTCGCGAAATTGATGCCGGTGCAGCAGTGCTGCTCGTCACCGAGAAAGTTCATTGCCATGCCGAGCAATAGCGCGAAAAGCATGACCGGCGCGCCGTAGCGATCGGCCAGGAACATCGCCGATAGCGCCGTCACAAATGCAATGGCGACGCCGGGAAAGTTCTGCCGTGCGACGAGCACCACGGCGCGCGGGTGAAGGGAACTCGTCAAGCGCGAGTGCCTGCACGCATCACTGTTTATCTCCTGTCCTGAGTCCGGCCCGCGGCACGCTTTCGCGACCGGCTGTGAGTACAGCATTTTTGGCGGCTCCTGTCTGTATGGGCCGCCCATTTCCGCTAGTATGGCGCCGCCGGCTGCGCCGGACTATTCACTCGGGGACATTTACGCTCATGGCCATTCAATGTGGAATCGTCGGGCTGCCAAACGTTGGCAAGTCCACTTTGTTTAATGCGCTGACAGCGGCCGGCATCGCGGCCGAAAACTATCCGTTTTGCACCATCGACCCCAATGTGGGGGTGGTGACGGTGCCCGACTCGCGCCTCGGCCGGCTGACAGAGATCGTGCAGCCGCAGAAAACGCTGCCGGCCACCGTAGAATTCGTGGACATTGCCGGGCTCGTTGCGGGAGCCTCCAAAGGCGAAGGTCTCGGCAACAAGTTCCTGGCGAATATCCGCGAGACGCATGCCATTGCGCACGTGGTGAGGTGTTTCGAGAACGACGATGTCACTCACGTGGCTGACCGTATCGACCCGACGGGCGACATCGAAGTGATCAACACCGAGCTGATGCTGGCTGATCTCGACACCGTAACCAAAGCTCATCAGCGCGCGGTGAAGCAGGCCAAAACCGGCGACAAAGGGGCCATTGCGTACCGCGACCTGCTCGAAAAGCTGCAGGCCCATCTGGACGCCGGCCATCCGGCGCGCGCGTTTGAGCTAAGTCAGGAGCAGCGGGAGCGGGTGCGAGAGCTGCACCTGCTGACCGTAAAACCGGTCATGTACATTGCGAATGTCGACGAAAGCGGTATCGGCGGCAACGAGCACGTGGCACGGGTCGAAGCGCTGGCAGCGGAAGAGGGTGCGCAGGTGGTAGTGGTCTGCGCGGCGCTCGAGGCCGAAATAGCCGAGTTGGACGATGCCGACAAGCAGGCGTTTCTGGACGATCTGGGCCTGGCCGAGCCGGGCCTGGACCGTGTCATCCGGGCCGCCTATCAGCTGCTGGGGCTGCAAACCTACTTTACCGCCGGCGAGAAAGAGGTCCGTGCCTGGACGGTGCGCGCCGGTTCCACGGCGCCGCAGGCCGCCGGCGTCATCCACACCGATTTCGAAAAAGGCTTTATTCGCGCGGAAGTCGTCGCTTACGATGACTTTATCGCCCACACGGGCGAGCAGGGGGCCAGGGATGCGGGCCGGCTGCGGCTGGAGGGCAAGGAGTATGTCGTGCAGGAAGGCGACGTCATGCATTTCCGCTTCAACGTTTGAGCAGCATGAGTGGACGGACTGTTTGAAAAGCTAAGCCTGTTCGGCCTGTCGTTTGGCGTAGTGCTGCTGATCGCGGGCGTGGTCTGGTTTCTAAACCAGCGGCTGAACGCCATGTACGCCTCCAGGCCAGGTCAGCAGCACAGGCGGCAAATTATCGTTGCGCTGATCTGGCTGGTCGCCATTGTGCTGGCGGTATTGTTGATGCCGGTGGGCGACGCGATGCGTGGCCAGCTGCTGAGTTTTCTGGGCATTCTGCTCAGCGCAACCATCGCCTTGTCGAGCACCACACTGGTCGGCAACGCCATGGCAGGCCTGATGCTCCGGTCGCTGCGCAACTTCCGCATTGGCGACTACATCCGGGTCGGCGAATACTTCGGCCGCATTTCTAACATGGATCTGCTGCACGTCGAGGTGCAAACCGAAGACCGGGATCTCACCACGCTGCCCAACCTGTATCTAGTGTCGCATCCGGTTACCGTCATCCGCAGCTCCGGCACCATCCTGCATGTGGTGGTGTCACTGGGTTACGACGTGCCGCGCAATAAAGTCGAGGCGGCGCTGATGACGGCGGCGAATCAGACCGAGCTTCTGGAAAAGCCCTACGTGCAGATACGCGATCTCGGCGATTTTTCGGTGTCCTATCAGGTATCGGGGTTGCTGACCGATGTCGACAAACTGCTGTCCACCCGCCGCAGGCTGCGTGCCAATACAGTCGATCAGCTGCATGAAGCAGGTATCGAGATCGTATCGCCCACGCACATGATGACTCGCGCACTGCAGCCCGGGCAGCTGGTCATGCCGGAGGCCGGTTCTCTCGGCGGCGGACCCGGTGCGCCCGACGCTGAGGCCGATTCCGACCCGGACGAGATTGTGTTCGACAAGGCCCGCCAGGCCGAAGAGCTGGAGGCCCATAAGGCCGATTACACCGAAATGAGCCAGCGCCTGTTGGAGCTCGAGCAGGCGTTGAAGGACGCCGAGCCCGGTGACGAAGCGGCGCGGCGACCGCTGTCGCTGGAAAAAAAGAAGCTGGAAGCGGCGCTGCGCCGGCTCGAAAAGCGCATTGCGTCTGAAGAAGAGGCCTTGAAAGGCGACTAGCCCTCATTGTCTGCTGACTGCCTGGTTGACACGCGGCGGGCCGGATCGCAAAATTCCGGCCCTGCGACCGCTCTTCACAGCGGTTCTCAGCATGCCACCCGTGGTGATGTAGCTCAGCTGGTTAGAGCGCGGCACTCATAATGCCGAGGTCGGTGGTTCGAGCCCACCCATCACTACCAATTTCTTCAGGCAGAGCCATCAGTCGAGGGTGCAGTATTCTGGCGATGACCAAGCTTAAAAACGAAAAAGAGCTGGTAAAGAAAGCGATATCGCTGGGCACGGCGTACGGTGAGAAGCGAGGTGTGGTTGAGTTTGAGGCCACGGATTCCGCAGCGGATAAGCTCGAGTATATATATCGGTTGCTGGTCCACGACAAACTCATACAGCCGCTTCCGGCCGAGCAGGTGTCACAGCAAGCCATTCGGCACCGGCTGGCTATGTGGGCGTCGAAGCAGGATCGATGACGGTCGACTAGCCAGGCATTCCTGTTTTCAGTGCCGCACTGCCTCAAAATCGACGAACTTTTTATCAACCTTTATCGGCGGGCTTTTCCTCATGCGAGCACTCCTCCTTCTACCACTTCTGGTTTTCTCGAGCAGCTCCTCGCTGGCGGCCGGGATCGACTCGACAACCGTCGCCGGCGGGGAAGGTCTGCCGCTGCAGGTCATTACAGCGGGTGACCCCGGCAAGCCGGAAATTCTGTTCGTTCACGGCTTTTCTCTGAGCTCGAGCAGTTGGATGCAGCAGTTTGAGGCGCTCGCCGATGACTACCGTCTGGTCGCCTTTGACCTGCGCGGTCACGGCAACTCGGGGCAGCCCTGGGAGTCGTCGGGTTACGCCGACTCGGAGCTGTGGGCCGACGACGTGGCAGCGGTCATCAAGGCCACGGGCCTGCAGCGGCCGGCGGTGGTCGCCTGGTCGTATGGCGGCCACGTGACCTTTGACTACATTCGCAAATACGGAACTGAACGCCTGGCCGGGGTCCTGCTCAGCGGCAGTACGGCGGGCATGCTGCCGTTTCCGCCGCCCGACCCCGAGACAGCCAAGCGTTTCATGCGCCAGAGCCAGCTGTCGCTATCCACGAATTCCGGCGACCGGTTCGACGCCGCGCACAGCTTTGTCACCGGGATGGCCGTGCAACCGCTCAGCCACGACATCATCCACCGGGAGGTGGCAGCGGCCGTGCTGCTCACGCCGCGGGTGCGCCAGGCCATGATGGGCCGCTCGCTCGACAACGCAGACCTCAAGCCC
>JGI12048J13642_10392479_pt1 | contig 10349 bp, 7 predicted proteins | sample ElkSlonscriptome_16_FD_13642 | JGI IMG/M metagenome (IMG submission 13642)
GCCGACCTGGAGACCCGATCGGCTATTGCCCCGGTTGCGGTTACCTGTTTTGCTTCAGTTTGGAGCCGAAGATGTGATCGTTCCGCCCCACGAAAACGAGAGTCGGTTTACCTATCTGCTTAACAGATCTGATCCGGAGCTATACGTATATCCCGATTGTGGCCACAACCTGGAACTACCCGCCGGGGCGGATGATCAGGGCAGATTCCGGTGGTTCCGGAAGCACCCGGATATGCTCCGGGATTTGAAGCATTTTTTGCGAAAGCAAAAACAATAAGTACCGGCACTTTTTTGGCGAAAGCCAACAGCTCTGCAAAAAGCGGTATTTTGATCACCTGAAGTACACCGCTTAAGCACGTTTGTCAATAACATTGGAAATCAGTATGTATGGAGAACAGGTTGAGGTTAAGTTTAAGGTTGAGGTCAAACAAGAGGTCAGGTGCCGTAGACCCTGACTGCCTGCCACAGCTTCAGCACAGGCAAGGATCGAACATGATTGCAGCAAAGAACAATCGCCAGGGATGTACTAATCCCCTTAGGAAAAAATTGAGTTCCTGGCGTATTTTATTGCTGCTTTTCACCTGGCTTTTGGTGAGCTGTGAACCCCAACCGGAGTACAGCTCCATTGATCCGGTCAACTGGTCGTCGCGGACGGCGACGCTACCGACCATTGATTCTCTGCGTAACGGCAGTACGTACTTGTCGGTTTATTCCGAGATTTACAGCCTTACCGAGCACCGCACCCACAACCTGACTGCTACTATTAGCATGCGGAATACCAACCGCCAGGATACCGTCTTTATCCGCCGGGCTGATTATTACAATACCGAAGGCACGCTCCTGCGAACCTATTTCGATAACACCATCTTCCTGGGTCCCATGGAAACGGTGGAGATCGTCATCGACGAGATCGACGATTCAGGGGGTACCGGCGCCAATTTCCTGTTCGACTGGACCGTTACCCCGGGCGTCCGTCCACCCCTCTTCGAAGGCGTAATGATCTCGACCTCGGGGCAGCAGGGGCTGTCGTTTACGACGCAGGGGACAGTGGTGGATGTCGATGCCTCTGACGGGGATTAGGCCCAACTACGCTGAAGCTATGTCGGTATGGTTTTTCAAAATGGGGACACTTTAGTTGCTTCCATCAATGCCGGCGGTTGGTATGCCATCTCCAATAGTGATTCCACTGCGTGGTTCAAACTCCGCGATAGCACGATGGATCCGTTCTTTCTCTCGGGACGTTTGGAAATGAATTGACATTTGGCAGTGACCGTATCTAGCCCTTCCGCCCGTACGGACTTCGGCTCCCGCCGAAAGGCAGGGACGAGCCTTTTTGTTATAGCTGTTTGGATCGGGCTTTGGTCCTTAAAGTCACCAAACGCAAACACCGAAGAATCGAGGCCCGGCTCCCGGTAAGGAAACTTTGTAAAAATTGGGATGCTAACAGACGCGATAAATCGCGTCTCTACAACGAGTACGAAAAATGGCGTGCCCTTTATATGACACCCCATTCCATCTTATGTCACGTTGAATTAATTATCTAATAAATTTAGCATTCAACATTCAGGTTATACCCCAAACACCCCTTTGATCTTATCCACGTAATCCAGCTTCTCCCAGGTGAAGGTTTCTACTTCTTTGGTGATGGTTTCGCCACTGCCATCGATGAGGGTTACTTCGATGGTTTTGGGATCGCGCCCCATGTGTCCGTAGGCGGCCGTGTCGCTGTAGATGGGATTGCGGAGTTTCAGACGTTGTTCGATGGCGTAGGGACGCATATCGAATATCTCACGGACCTTGGCGGCGATCTGGCTATCGTTCAGGTCCACCTGAGCGGTGCCGTAGGTTTGGATGTAAATGTTGGTAGGTTCGGCCACACCGATGGCGTAAGACACCTGTACCAGCACTTCGTTACACACACCGGCGGCTACCAGGTTCTTGGCAATGTGGCGGGTAGCATAGGCCGCCGAGCGGTCCACTTTGGAGGGGTCTTTACCAGAGAAAGCACCACCGCCGTGGGCGCCTTTGCCGCCGTAGGTGTCGACGATGATCTTGCGTCCGGTCAGGCCCGTGTCACCGTGTGGTCCACCGATCACGAATTTGCCGGTGGGATTAATATGGTAGGTAATATCCCCCTCGAAGAGGCGCTGCACCTTGTCCATGCAGGTTGCCTTGACCCGGGGTATTACGATGTTGATCACATCTTCGCGGATCTTGGCCAGCATGGTTTCATCTTCGTCAAAATCGTCGTGTTGGGTAGATACCACGATGGTGTCGATGCGCTGGGGAACGTGTTCATCGGAGTATTCAATGGTCACCTGGGCTTTGGAATCCGGACGCAGGTAGGTCATTTCCTTGCCTTCTTTGCGAATATCAGCCAGCACCTTCAGGATGCGGTGCGACAGGTCCAGAGCCAATGGCATGTAGTTATCGGTCTCGTTGGTAGCGTATCCGAACATCATCCCCTGGTCGCCCGCGCCTTGTTCCTCGGGGTTACCGCGATCCACGCCCTGATTGATATCAGGTGATTGTTCGTGGATGGCCGAAAGGACGCCACAAGAATTGGCCTCAAACATATAGGCGCTCTTGGTGTAACCGATGCGTTTGATAACGTCCCGGGCGATTTGCTGCACGTCGAGATAGGTATTGGATTTTACTTCTCCTGCGAGGACTACTTGCCCGGTGGTAACCAACGTTTCACAAGCTACTTTGGACTGTGGATCAAAGGCCAGAAAATGATCGACCAGGGCGTCTGAAATCTGGTCAGCCACTTTATCTGGGTGTCCTTCACTTACGGATTCAGAGGTAAATAGGTAAGGCATGGTTTGTTGTGTTAGATGTAGTTTGGGATTGCTTGCAGATACGATACACTTGAGCAACCGCCCCGCAAACATACTAAATACAATTATTTAATATCGCACGAAAGCAGGGTGATGACCTCGGTTCGGGTGTGCAGTCTGCCTTCCAGGTGATCGCCAATAGCTACCGGCCCGACACCCGCCGGTGTCCCGGTAAATATCAGGTCACCCATCTGCAATTTCATGTATTTGGATACGAAAACGATCAGCTCTTCGATCGGGAAGAGCATATCCCTGGTATTGCCCTGCTGAACCACCTCCCCGTTTTTGAGCAATTCAAACTCCATAGCCGACCGGTTCAGGCGATCGATAGATACAAACGGACTAATGGCCGCCGAACCGTCGAACCCTTTTGCTAACTCCCAGGGTTTGCCGGCTTTTTTGAGTTTGCTCTGCAGATCACGGGCCGTGAAGTCTATTCCCAACGCCACTTCCCGGTAATAATCCGCAGCGAACTCCGGTTGAACGTGGCGACCGTTTTTAGCGATCTTAATGACCAATTCCAACTCATAGTGCAGATCCCGGGTAAATTCCGGATAGTACAGTGGCTTATTATTTACTAGCAGAGCCGTGGGAGGTTTCATAAAAACCACCGGCTCTTCCGGAACGGCATTGTGTAACTCTTTGGCGTGATCGGCATAGTTCCGACCAATACATATAATTTTCATAATCCAAATTCGGTGCTCCGCACACCGTCGTCCTGTATTTTGACGGCATGTCTATGTACGAATGTTGCCAGAAAAGGTTTTAGTCCGGAACGATTGGTAGCAGGTTCCGACAGCTGAGGCATAGAGCTTTCGCTAAAAGCGGACGTTCATCAATCCGGCCAGTTCCTTGACCTCCGCAATGGTTTGTTGAGCTTCCTTGCGGATAGCAGCGGTCGAGGCTTTGATCTGTTGTTTGACCTCCTTTTTGTTGGCATCCAACTCGGCCCGGCGGGCGCGTACCTGTCCACTAATACCGACCAGTGTATCGGCCACGGCATCTTTCAAATCCACGTACTTCAGGACGCCCGCCTCGTAGTCACTTTGCAGAGACTGATAAGCGTCCATTGCCTCTCCGGCTTTCAGTAGCTCGAAGAGGTTGCGCACCCCGGCACTCATTTCGCCTTCCGGTGTATCACCCGCATCCGTAACCGCCGAGCGCACCTGCTTGCGAATACGCTTCTCTTCGGCGAACAGATTGATGTAATGCTTATCGCCGGCACTCTTGCTCATCTTGCGAGTCGGATCAGCCGGAGACATTACTTTTGGCACTTCCGTAAAGAGGGGTTCGGGAAGGATAAAGTATTCCTTGCCGACCTGGTTGTTGAACCGTTGGGCTATGTTCCGAGTCAACTCCAGGTGCTGTTCCTGGTCTTTACCCACCGGTACGTATGAGGGGCGATAAATCAGGATATCGGCTGCCTGCAATACGGGATAATCCAACAAACCGGCACTGATAAAGCCTTCTCCACCCTCTTCACTGGATTGAGCACTCTTATCCTTAAACTGCGTCATCCGGGTCAGTTGCCCGTAGGAGGTAAAACAGTTGAGGATCCAACTCAATTCAGCGTGTTCGGGCACCAGAGATTGGATAAATAAGCGTTCGTGATCGATCCCGGTTGACAACAGGTTGAAGATCAACTCCCAGGTGTAGTTGCGCAGTTTTTTCGGATTGTACGGCATGGTCATGGCGTGGTAATCCACTACGCCGTAGTAGCAGGTGTAGGTCTGTTGTAATTTGACCCAATTCTTAACGGCCCCAAAGTAATTTCCGAAATGCATATCACCCGTCGGCTGAATGCAGGACAAAACGCGCTTAGTTTCGCTCATCTGTGTCTATTTGTTCGTTGGTCTTTTATGTAACGTGAGGTTGAGGCTAAGGTGTTTGTTAAATAAATGCATGTCACAACCTCACCTTGTATTTGGTAGAAGGTATCAGGTAGTTGGACACGCTTTAACCTCGATACCTGATACCCTATACCCATTACACTGTACTGGGAGGTTGGGTTTTGACTATCCTCACTTTACAGATAAGTGTGTACCCAACCTCACGTTTTTTTAATCAAAGGCGGCAATTACGGAAATCTCCACATTGACGCCCTTGGGTAAAGCGGTTACCTGGACTAATTCCCGGGCCGGAGCTGTTTCTTCGTCGAAATATTCGGCATAAACAGCATTGATACGCCCGTAGTTCCCGATATCCAAGACAAAGATGCTACACTTGAGCACATCGGCAAAGGTGAGGTCGGCTTCCGCCAAGAGGGCCTCAATGTTTTTCATCACCCGGTGCGTTTCCTTTTCAATGTTATCGGTGATGAGGTCACCAGTTGCGGGATCCAGGGCGATCTGGCCGGAGGCATAAAGGGTGTCGTTGTGGATAATGGCCTGATTGTAAGGGCCTACGGGAGCCGGAGCTTTATCAGTTTTGATGATTTTCTTCATACGGGAAATGGTTTTAAAGTTTGGGCAGGGCCGAAAGCAAAAAGCTCCGCATCAAACCGAACGATTGATGGGAGCTAAGGTATTTTTTTAACCGTACATATCAAGGCCTAGATCTCTTCTTCTTCGACTTTGATCAGCAATTTACCGCGGTAATAGGTATTTCCCTCCGCGTCGGTGTACGCACGGTGATACATGTGCTTTTCACCAGTGGTTTTGCAGGTGGCTACCGTAGGCATCGCAGCTTTCTTATGCGTTCTGCGCTTGTGTTTGCGCTGCTTGGAGATTCTACTCTTAGGATGTGCCATTGTTCTCTGTTTTGGACGTCGTCCCGGGCTCCAGGCCCGGTATGTGACGGCTTATTTGTGTTGATTCAATTTCTTTTTTAACTCATCCCATATGGGATTGGGGGTTTCCTCACCGGGTTCGACGTTTTCACTTTCTTCCAGGTAGGATAATACCTCTTCGTTACAGGGTGCGTTTTCGTCTTCCTCACATTCGTATACCTTTACTATCGGCAAAGATAACACGACAAATTCGTACACGTAAGGTGCTACGTTAAACTCTTCCAGGGTAGGCGATACGTAAATCACCTCGGCTTCTTCGGCACGTTCTTCCTCGCTGAATTTCACCAGGATCCGGTGTTCACCCGCAACGGGCAGATCAATGGTTTCCAGACAGCGGTCACAGGCTGCGCGCACCGTTCCTTCTACCGTAAATTCAAGCACAAACATGGCAGGCCGTTTGTAGAAATCCAGATGTACCTGGAGATCCCCCTCTTCCACCGGGGTATCCGGGAAGGCTGCCAGAAAGTCCCTGCCAACGGTAAAATCGTATTGGTGATGTCCGTCCTGCAATCCTGAAACCGGAATGCGGAATGGAATTAAGGCTTTCATGGTAAAGAACTTTTTAAAAGCGGCTGCAAAGATAAAAAGAATGCAGGAACTTTTCAAGCCCTATGTTCCCAGGTCTGAGGTTACACCCCAAACCTTTTCGATTACCCACAAGTGTAACAAAATACCTGGCATGGAGCCAGGGTATATATGCTTCATTGCTGTGTAATCATAAAATCCCGCTTTGGATGCCACGGTTGAAACCGTGGCCTGATGAGTCAATATTGCTTCCATCGATCCCACAGCTGAAGCTGTGGGCTGATTCCCGACACTTATGGGTAATCGATAAACCTCAAACCCCAAACCTGATGTGTTTGTCATAATATTTACGTTAATGGCTGGTCGCGTTCACCAACAAACGGTTATATTTCGAACTTATCCTGCTTTATCCCCGAAACCGTGATTCAATCCGTTCGTTCACAGCGCTGGTACCTTCTCCGAACCGTCTTGTTTTGCCTGGTTGCCGGTATGGCAAGCAATACGAATGGGCAGGTTATATGGCAGGAGGATTTTTCCGGCTATGCCGATGGTACCCAGCAAGCTCCGGACGGAAGCTGGACAACCTCTTTCAACGATTGTGACGACACGGGGCCATATACGATAGCCGGCGCTTATTGGGGGGTGTTCAATGAGCAATTCCGTGTCAATGACATCGAAGGTTTTTCCTGCGATGGAAATCGCGGCAATAACGGGAGTGCCTTTTTGACGGAAGTCATAGACATAACCGGTGTCGGATGTGCAAACCTATCCGTAACCATTACCAATAACGGCGGCCTGGAGTGTGACTATCCTGCCGGCCCTAATTTCAGCACCTCCGGTTTTTTTAGTGGTCACGACCAGGCATACGTAGAATACCAATTGGACGGCGGCACCTGGATGGCTTTTCCCGGTGGCTATTTCTGTGGTAATGATAATGGAACAACCACCGTTGATGAACTTACCGGAAACACCGTCCGTATCCGTATCCGGGTGGGCACCCAGGCTAATAATGAAGAATACTACCTGGATGACATTCGGGTCACGGGATCTACTACTACCTATACGTTACCTGATCTGGGCCCTTACTGCTCAACCGACGAGGCCCAAAACCTCCCCACCACCATCGATGGCATTACCGGATCCTGGAGCGGCCCCGGAGTATCAACCAATACATTCGACCCGTCTTCCGCAGGCTCGGGGACCTATTCCCTAACTTTTACCCCGGACGACGGAACTTGTGCCGCTGCACAATCGACCGATGTGGAGGTTCTTATGGCCCCTTCGTTCCTCGACGTAGCCGATCAGTCGGTATGCGGTAATTACATACTTCCGGCCATTCAGGGCGCCAACGTGCCGCCGGATGCTGCCTATTTCACCGCCCCGAATGGCGCAGGTACCCGCTATGAGTCGGGTGATAGCATCACCTTGTCCCAACAACTCTATATCTTCGGAGAAAACGCGGGATGCACCGACCAGGAGACCTTTCAGGTGTCCATTATCACCCCGCCCGCCCTCGACAATCCGGGCCCTCAGGAGGTTTGTTCCTCTTTTACTTTTCCCAACATCAGCGGTGCCAGCCTGAACGACCCCCGCTACTACACGCAACCCGATGGCAGTGGTGAGGTATACGATACAGGAGATAGCTATGCCATTACCGCTGCCACCACCTTCTACATTTATGATGAACGGGGCACCTGTTCGGACCAGGTTGCTTTCCAGGTGACCATTATTCCGCCTCCTGATATCGATCCCATCCCCGCCCAAACGGTCTGTAATGAGGTAATCTTACCGCCTATTTCGGGGTCTGATTTACGGGACCCCGCCTATTACAGCCGCCCGGGAGGAAATGGCACCCGGTACGAAATCGGAGAAACGGTGCGTCCCGGTTCGGATTTCCGTCGTTTTTATGCCTACGACGGCTTTGATGGTTGTTCGGACTCGGAAACCTTAGACGTGACTTTTAATCGCCTGGAAGCTGCCATCGAGTTGTTTCGCCCCATAACCTGCTTTGGAGCCAGCGACGGGCAATTAGCCGTGCGGATCACTGAGGGCACCGGTCCTTTCCGGTACAATTGGTCGTCACCGGACAACCCGGCCAATAACCCACTGAATGGTGCCGGAGCTGGCACCTATTACCTCACCATCAATTACGCCCGGGTTTGCGTGTACCGGGACTCCATTGTGGTTCCCCAACCCGACAGCCTGATCCTGGTTTGTAATGAAGCTCGTGATTTATCGGCTCCCCTGGCCAACGATGGCCGGATATCGGGCTCCTTCACGGGGGGCACCGGACCGTATTGGGTATACCTGACGGGACCGGTGATCGATAGCCTTACCTTTACTACGGCTGATTCCTTCGCCTTTACCGGACTCCCCAGGGGAGACTATCAGGTGCTGGTGGTTGATGATCGCGGCTGTGCTGTCGATTGCTTTTCGTTTATTGAGGGACCGGATTGCAACGTATTCGCCACCCCACAGATCCGGCTTCCCACCTGCTCCGACAGTGAAGACGGGCGCATTGGATTGCTTACCTCCGGAGGAACGGCCCCCTACATCTACGACTGGTCCGAAAACCGGTTCGACGGACGGTCTTCGGCCGAAAACCTCCCCAACGGCACCTATTCGGTGCAGGTCACCGGAGCCCGGGGCTGTACCTTTGATACCACCGTGGTACTGCCGGTCATTGATCCCCTCGCTTTTTCGTGCAGTAATCGATCAGATACTGCCGTATGGGATATTCAGGGAGGACGAGCCCCATACACCGCCATCCTTGCGGGACCCGAACCCGATACCATTGACATAGCGACCGCCGGCAGCCTGGAGTTACCAGCGCTGGCTACGGGGGAATACACGCTTTTGCTAACCGATGCCTCCGGTTGCCAGCAGGATTGTGCCTTTTTTATCCCCGATCCGAATTGCGAATTAACGGTCACCACGCAGGTGGTCGACGAATCCTGTACCGTAGCGGGGGATGGACGAATATCCCTGGATATTCAGGGCGCATCCGGTATACCAACCATCAATTGGCTGGATGGCGCTACTGATTCGGTGCGTACCGGTCTTTTTCCAGGTACTTATTCCTATACGGTTGAAGATACTTTAGGCTGTCGCCAAATAGCGACCGTCCGGATAGGCACCCAAAATATCGCCCCCTTCTTTACGCTGATGGGTAATGACCAGCCCATTTGCGCCAATGGCTGTGATTCTGTTCAGATTTTGGGGTTGGGGCGTCCGCCCTTTTCCTTTTCCCTGGAAATACAGGCAACGGATACGACCTTGAGCTACCCCTTTGCGGTAACGGATTCCTTGTCTACGGTTTCCTTTTGCTTGCCTCCGTTGGGCTTAGCAGATAGTCTGGTAACCTACCGGGTGACCGAATTCCGGGATTCGGTATGCCCTGCGGGCCTGGAAGAGTCATTTGACCGCACCTTGGTACCGCTTGACACCCAACGGGTGCAACCGATCATTTGCCCGTCCGATTCGGTGGTTTTTGCCGGAGAGGTATTTGACCGGGATACCCCCCGTGGCCCGATACTGGTACCAGGCATGGGCGCAGCTTGTGATTCGATATTATTGGTGGACTTGCAGTTTTATGAGCTGGATACCGGGGTGATCAATAACACGCTTTGCTTTGAAGACTCTCTTTTAGTTGGTGACCAATTTTTTAATAACCTTCACCCCGGCGGTCTGATACGCTTTCCGAAAGCCGATCGCCGCGGCTGTGATAGCCTGGTACAGGTAGACCTTACCTTTTCACCGCCCGCAACCCGGGAAGTTACCGACACGCTCTGCCCGGGCGATTCGCTCTTAGTTAGAAATACCTGGTTCACGCAAGCCAATCCTACCGGTACCGTAAGCATTCCGGGAAGTGGCGCCGGGGAGTGCGACTCCTTATTGGAAGTCGCTGTCGTATTTCGGGACCCCATTATGGTTATGGTTTCCGATCCGGAACCCGTTTGTGCCGGAGAGTCCAGCACTTTTTCCCTGACTACTAATATTCCTGGTGTTTCCCTGGCATGGGATCGGGATTGGTCGGGTATGGGGCAATCCTTCCTCCAATCGGCAGATACCGCCACTTATTCCTTTTCCGGCCAGTCTGGTGATACTATTCGCCTCCTGGAGGTGTCTGACCCGGCTTCTGGCTGTCGCCAAAACAGTTCGCTCAGCATCACACCTGCCGTCAGCCAACCCGTAGT
>JGI12048J13642_10162473_pt1 | contig 10342 bp, 10 predicted proteins | sample ElkSlonscriptome_16_FD_13642 | JGI IMG/M metagenome (IMG submission 13642)
GGGCTGGTGCGGTTTGGGCTCGATCCCACCGCCGGTGCCGTGCTGGGCAGCTACATCGGCCGCCCGAATCTGATCGAGCGCGTGCAGCAGGGCGGTCTGGTCGGCTACCTGATTCTGGCGCTGGGCGCGATCGGGCTGCTGATTTCAGTCGAGCGGCTGGTGGTGCTGGGTATTGCCAGTAGCAAGGTCAATTCGCAGCTGAAGAATCTGTCCGATCTCAAGCAGAACAACGCTCTGGGCCGGGTGCTCAGCGTGTACGAGGAGAACAGGGGCGTCGAGACCGATACGCTCGAACTTAAGCTCTCCGAGGCTATATTTAAGGAGACCCCGGCACTCAACCGAGCGCTCTTGTTCATCAAGATCATCTCGGTCGTGGCGCCGCTGATGGGGCTGCTGGGTACGGTGACCGGCATGATCAAGACGTTCCAGTCGATCACGCTGTACGGCACCGGCGATCCGAAGCTGATGGCCGGCGGTATCTCGCAGGCGCTGGTGACCACGGTGCTCGGCCTGGTCGTGGCGATTCCGATGGTGCTGCTGCACACGCTGGTCAGCGGGCGCAGCAAGCGCATCGTGCAGGTGCTGCAGGAACAGAGCGCCGGCATGATCGCGGAGCACGCCGAGAAGACCAACAGCCGGCCGCTATAACGGCGTGGCGGCTAGCGAGGTTCGCCAATGGATTTTCTGATATCCCCGCTGGTGGCGGTGCGCGACTTCATGGAGTTGGGCGGTCCCGTGCTGAACTTTATCGCGATCACGATCTTCCTGATGTGGGTCATCATCATCGAGCGGCTGATTTTCTTTCGCACCGGACTCCGGGCCCTGGGCGACGAGTATCGGCAGGACTGGACGCAGCGCAGCGAGCGGCGTTCGTGGTCCGCACGGGCAATCCGCGAAGCGATGGTTTCGCGGTTCTCGATAGCGGCTAACAACTGGGTGCCGGTGGTGCAGACACTGGTTGCGTTGTGTCCGCTGCTTGGACTGATGGGCACCGTGACCGGCATGATTGAGGTCTTTGACGTCATGGCGCTGTCCGGCACCGGCAACGCGAGATCCATGGCGTCCGGCGTCTCCAAGGCGACGATTCCGACCATGGCGGGCATGGTGGGGGCACTTTCCGGGGTCTTTCTGGTCACAATTATTACGCGTACCATAGAGCGTAATGTGGAAGGGCTCGAAGAAGACCTTCGGTTGGACTATTGAGTTGCGCCGCAGCCGTCATGGCGCGTTCCGACACACAAGCAGGGTAGGCCGATAATGCGCAGATCGATTGTTGCTGCTCAAGAGGAAGAAGAGACCGAGATCAACCTGACGCCGATGCTCGACGTCGTGTTTATCATGCTCATCTTTTTCATCGTGACCGCTTCGTTTATCAAGGAAGCCGGCATCGAGGTGCGACGGCCTGAAGCAGAGCAGGCCGAGGCCAAAAAGAAAGCTAACATGCTGGTGGCTATCAGCCCGAATAACGAAATCTGGATCGACCGCAAAGAAACTGACCCGCGCGCAGTGCAGGCGGTGCTGGAGCGTATGAAGGCCGAGAATCCGGCGGGCTCGCTGGTTATCCAGGCTGATAAAGAAGCCTATACGGAGACCCTGGTGCTAGTCATGGATGCCGCTAGGCAGGCCAAGATTGAGCGGGTGTCCATCGCAGGTAATCCGGAGGGCTAGGGCGGCATGATCCCACGTTACGCTGTGTCATTATTCTCGGGCGTGCTGATCACGTTCACGCTGCTCTGGCTCATGCAAGTGCTTATCGCCACCGGTAAACGTGCCATTGTCGATGAAACCGATTTCAAGATCGGCGATTTCATCCGGGTCAAGAAAGAAGAAGTTGTCCAGCGTGACGAGGACGAGCCCGAAAAGCCGCCGGAAGTCGACCAGCCGCCGCCGGATGCTCCCGAACCTCAGGTTGACAGTTTGGACACGTCGCAGTCGATTAGTATCGGTGGCCCGTCCGGTAACATCAAACTGGGTAGCCTTACCGGTGGCAACATTGGCCTTGGCGACGGCGATTTCCTGCCGATTGTTAAGGTTGCGCCCATCTACCCGCGCCGCGCGCTGACTCGCGGGGTCGAGGGGCAATGCCTCATTGAATTCACCGTGACCGAGACCGGCACTGTTACCGACGCTTTCGCTGTCGAGTGCACCAGCTCGCTGTTCGAGAAAGCTTCGATCAATGCGGCGCTCAAATTCAAGTATAAGCCGCGGGTTGTGGATGGTGTGCCGAAAGCCGTGCCGGGCGTGCAGCACATCATTACCTTCGAACTGGAGGATTAGACTACCGATGATGCAGACAACGCGCTCCACAGGCCCCGGGTACGCCGGGCAGCGATTCGTTTATCCGGCCCTGCGCTCGGTTGTCGCCGGCTTGGCGGCTGCAGTGATGTTGCTGGCCGCGCCGACACTCGCGCCGGTCGAATGGGGAGCGGTGGCGTACGCCAAAGACGATGACGACAAGAAGCTCAGCGGCCGCAAGACACAGGCGCTCGGTAAAAAGGTGTACGAAGCCATCACAGCTGCCAACGAACTGGTCGATACCGAAGACTACAATGGTGCCCGCGCCATCCTCGACAAAATAGACAAAAGCAAGCTCACGTCCTACGAGACAGCGCAGGTTAATAATTTTTACGGCTTTTTGTACTACAACGCCGAGAACTACCCGCGGGCTATTAAAGCCTACGAGACCGTGCTGGCGCAGCCGGATATTCCCGAAGCGCTGGTGCAGGGGACCATTCGTACCTTGTCCCAGCTGTACTTTGTGCAGGAAAATTTCGACAAGTCCATTCAGCTGGCCGAGCGCTACAATCGTGAGTTTGGCGAAGATCCGGAGCTGCTGGCGCTGATAGGTACCGCTTACTACCAGAAGAACCAGCCGGCCAAGATTGTTGCGCCCATCGAGCGCGCTATCGCGATCGCCCGGGAGCGTGGCACCACGGTTAAGGAACAGTGGTGGTTGCTGCTGCGGGTGGCGTACTGGGAGCAGGATAACTACAAGAAAGTTAAGGAGATTCTCGAGATACTCGTGGTCAACTGGCCGAAGAAGGAATACTGGACACAGTTGTCCGGTATTTACTACGAGCTTAAAGACGAGCCGCGGCAGCTGGCGGCTTATGAGGCGGCTTATGATCAGGGGCTGCTGTCCAGCAACGGCGAGCTGGTTCAGATGGCACAGCTGTTTCTGCAGGCCGAGATTCCCTACAAGGCTGCGAAGGTGCTGGAACAGGGTTTCGAGTCCGAGCAGGTTGAGCGCACCGTGCGTAACTTGCGGCTGCTGTCGCAGTCGTACCAGCTGGCTCGCGAGGACAGCAAGGCAATCGCGCCGCTGAAAGAGGCAGCCGGTCTATCCGGTGACGGAGAGCTTTATGCGCGCCTCGCTAATTCTTACCTCAACCTCAGCCAATACGGCGATTGTATCAGCTCGGCCAAGAAGGCCATCTCTAAGGGCGGGTTGAAAAAGACCGGCAACGCCTACCTGACCAAAGGCATGTGTGAGTTCGACTCGAAAAAGCTGGCATCCGCCAAGAACTCGTTTGCCAATGCGGCCAAATACAGCGACACCAAGAAGTACGCCCGGCAGTGGATGCAGTTCGTTGAGAACGAGCAATCCAGGCTGGCCAAGCTGAATAAGTCGCTCAAGAAAGTGCGCAACGCTCAGCAGGCCGCTGAGGCCAGCTAGGTCTCGAGCGTTTGCCCGACCGCCGAGGCGGCTCGGGCGCGCTCATTTGCTCGGAGCCCCCATGCCTAAAGTTACATTTGTCACCGAATCTGGTGAGGCGGTCAGTTGCGATGCCCGGACGGGACTCAGCCTGATGGAGGTCGCTGTCGACAATGACGTCGCCGGTGTCGTCGCCGAATGCGGGGGCGCCTGTGCCTGCGCGACCTGCCATGTCTATGTGGCCGACAACTGGCTCGGCCAGCTCCCGGCGATGGACGATATGGAAGACACCATGCTCGATGCTGCGGCGGATCGACGACCTAACAGCCGCCTCAGTTGCCAGCTCGAAATGAGTGATGCGCTTGACGGATTGACCGTTACCGTGGCCGACAATAACGCCTGACGGCCGGGCTTCATGTTTCTCAGGGCTGGCCGCTGACGATGTCGGCCAGCATGCGCAGTGCGGTCAGGCCGAGAAAAGCGGCGAAAGCCCGCTGCAGTCCCGTGGTGCTCAGGCTGTGTGCCAGGCGGGCGCCCAATGGCACCGTAAGTACCGTCATCGGCACGATCAACAGAAACGCCAGCCAGTTGACGTAGCCGACACTGAAGGCTGGCAGCTGTGCCTGATTCCAGCCGCCGATGATAAAGCCCAGAGTAGCCGGCAGTGCGATGACCAGCCCAAACCCTGCCGCCGTGCCCACCGAGCGATGAATCGGCAGCCCGTACAGGTTGAGCACCGGCACCGCCATGGTCCCGCCGCCAATGCCCATCATGGCCGATATTCCGCCCACGATTGCTGCAGTGGGCAGGTAGACCCAGGCGCTCGGGAGCCCTTCACGCAGCTGCCAGCGCGGGTTGCCAAGCGCCATATAAACAGAGACGCAGAGCGCCACGCTGGCAAAGACCAGTGTCAGGGTGTTGAAGTCGGCGAGTGTAGCGAGCCAGGTGCCAACCCCCACGCCCACGACGATGCCGGGAGCCCAGCGTCGAAACAGTTGCGGGTCGAAACTGCCGCGTGCCCGGTGGGCTCGCATTGAGCGGATGCTGGTCGGGATAATGGTGGCCAGCGAGGTGCCGACAGCCAGATGCATCCGCACCGTATCGTCGATGCCCAGATAGGCAAATATATGGTAAAGCGCGGGGACGATGACAATGCCGCCGCCCACGCCCAGCAGACCGGCCAGGACGCCCGCAAATGCGCCGGCCAGCAGCATAAGCGGCACCAGCGTAAGCAGCAGCGACAGGCTGGCAGATTCCATATTCGGTGTATCCTTGGCAGCGGGGCTGCGATTGTAGCCCACGCTGTCATGAAAACCGCGACCCGCGCCGCGATTTGCGAGCGCGACACAAGACTTCGCCCGGAGATCTAGCCATGAGCAACCGCACGGTCACTTTGGACGACAAGCTTTACGAGTATCTCTTGAACGTGTCGCTCCGTGAGCCAGAGGTTTTGGCCGACCTGCGCCGACATACGATGAAGCTTGAGATGGCGCGTATGCAGATTGCGCCCGAGCAGGGCCAGTTCATGGGGCTGCTACTCAAACTGTCCGGGGCACGGCGGTATCTGGAGGTAGGCACCTTCACCGGCTACAGCGCGCTGGTTGCGGCGCTTGCGATGCCTGAAGATGCTGAGGTCCATACGCTCGACCTCAGCACCGAATGGACGGACATTGCTCGCGACTACTGGCAGCAAGCTGACGTTTCCGAGCGCATAAAGCTGCACCTCGGTGCTGCGTCCGCTACGCTGCCGACCATTGTTGCCGAAGCCGGTGCCAGTTTTGACGCTGTGTTCGTGGATGCCGACAAGACCAGCTACGCGCTATATGTGCAGCACGCTTACGAATTGCTGCGGCCTGGCGGTTTGCTGATGATCGATAATGTATTGTGGGGCGGTGCGGTCGTCGATGCTGCGGCCGATGACGAGGATACCGTGGCGATCCGGCGCATCAATGAGGCGATGCTGGCGGACGAACGCTGGGACCTGTCGCTGGTGCCGGTCGGCGATGGACTGACCCTGGCGCTAAAGCGATAAGGGGCGGCTCAGACAGGCAGTAGCTCGATCAGTTCGCCGCCCGCGCCCTCGATAACCGCTGCTTCGCCGCCGCGGCCATAGGGGGCGCCGGTATTTCCACCGTAGCGCCTTCCGTGTTCCGGCACCGCAGTACACTCAAAGCTGACGACCGCTATACCCGGGGGCAGGTGTCCCGGCAGGTTGCCGCGGGCGCCTACCTGGTCCGGCATCTCGTCGACTTCGATCAGGCACTGACCGCCGATTGGCAGCGCGGCGATGGGGTACAGGGTCTCAATGGGCACCTGCAGCGCTTTCGACAGCGTAGTGATGCGCGACTCGACTGCGGCTGCCCGTGGCACGTCGAAGCTGTGATGATAGAAATCCTGCAGACGGGTCAGAGAAGTGCCGCCGACGATCACGATAAAACACCGATCAACGGGCGCCCGCGCCGGCGGCACGTCCAGACCTGGCACCGGCCGCTTGAACTGGGTGAGGTACACGATCTCGGCGCCCGGGCCGCGCAGCTGCATGGCGCGTATGTCGCTGGAGAACGACAGGTCTCGCGGTTCGCCGACCATTTCGAACGGCGAGTCGGCAACCTGCCGGGCCATGGCATCGACGTCGGCGACGATCAGCTCCGAGGCGTTCCAGCCCCAGGTTGTCAGTGGTTCATAGTCCGGATCGGCCGGTCGCTCCACAAATCGAAAGTGGAAGTCGTCGCCGCCCGCCGGACGCATAGTCAGTGTAGGCGCGTCCTGCATCGCGGGGCAGCCCCAGGCCGTCGCCTGCGCGGCACTCACGCTGCCCCGGTCGCTCTCGCGATAACCGAGAAATTGATGGTATGCGGCACCGATGGCCTGCAGGTCCGGTGCGCTTACCGTCACGCAGCGGATGGCGCCGAGCACTAGACAATGCCTTTTTCGGTCAGCTCGGCGATGCGGTCGCTGGACAGGTTGAGAACAGACGAGAAAATTTCGTCGTTGTGTTCGCCCAGTTCGGGACCGGGCCGCCTTATCGACCCGGGTGTTTTCGACAGTTTGGGCGCGACATTCTGCATTTTCAGTTCGCCGAACTCGGGGTGCATGGTGCTGACGATGGCGTCGCGTGCCTTGAAGTGCTCATCCTCCAGCATGTCCGGTGTCGTGTAGATTTTGCCAGACGGAATGCCGTATTCGTCCATCTTTGCCTCAAGCTCCTCTGCCGGAATGGTTCGGGTCCAGTCGGAGATTATGTCGTCCAGCTCCTCCTGTACGAGCCCCCGCGCGGTGTGGGTCGCATAGCGCTCGTTTTCGGCGAGTTCGGGTTGCCCCATGGCTTGCGTCAGCCGACCAAACACCGTGTCCTGGTTGGCTGCGATGAGGATCAGTTTGCCATCGCTGGTGGGGTAGATGTTCGACGGCGCGACATTGGGCAGTATGGCCCCGGTGCGCTCGCGCACGTAGCCGGCCTTGTCGTACTCAGTGACAAGCGATTCCATCATGTTCAGTACGGCTTCATAGATCGCGGAGTCGACGACCTGGCCCTCGCCGGTTTTATGCTTGTGATGCAGTGCGGCCAGTGCGCCGACGCAGGCGAAGGTTGCTGCCAGCGAGTCGCCGATGCTGATGCCCATCCGGCTCGGGGGCGTCGATGGGTCGCCGCAGACATAACGCAGTCCGCCCATGGCTTCGCCAACAGCGCCAAACCCGGCGCGCGATGAGTACGGTCCGGTTTGCCCGAAACCCGAGACGCGAATCATGATCAGCCCCGGATTGATTTTTTGCAGCTCGTCATAGCCCAGGCCCCAGCGTTCCATGGTGCCGGGGCGAAAATTCTCCAGCACAAAGTCGGCTTCGGCGATCAGGTCGCGAGCCAGCTGCTGGCCCTCCGGCTGCCGGAGGTTCAGCGTGACGGATTTTTTGTTGCGCGCAACGACCGGCCACCACAGCGACTTGCCGTGCGCCTTCTCGCGGCCCCAGACGCGCATTGGGTCGCCCTGATTGGGTGGCTCCACCTTGATGACTTCGGCGCCGAAATCGCCGAGTAGCTGGCCGCAAAAGGGTCCTGCCAGCAAAGTCCCCATCTCGATGACCCGCAACCCCGCGAGCGGACCCTGATTTGCCTGTTGAGTTGCCTGTTCTTGTGTGGCCATGAAACTACCCCTGAGCAGCCGCGAGCCGACGGTTTGAGTGCGGCATGTTCAATGTCGCTCGTGGCTCGTATACAATGGAAAGCCGAATTTTGGGCCTTATTGGCCCGGGCTGCAAGGTTGAGTCTGTGACGAATAAATCTGTATCCATCATTGAGGTCGGACCACGCGACGGGCTGCAGAGCGAGCCTGAAGTGTTGTCGACCGAGACCAAACTCGAGTTCATTAATAAAGCCATCGACGCTGGTATTCGCCGGATGGAAGTGACCAGCTTTGTGCATCCCAAACGCGTCCCGCAGATGGCCGATGCTGAGGCAGTGGTCGCGGGCTTGCCCAAACGTGACGACTTTACCGCGATCGGTCTGGTGCTCAACAAGCGTGGCTTCGACCGGGCCCGCGACTGTGGCATCGACGAAATAGGCATGGCGGTCATTGCCAGCGAGACTTACAACCAGCGGAACAACGGCACGTCGGTGCAGGGGTCGATCGACGCCTGGCTGGAAATGGCCGCTGAGGCTCGCCAGGCCGGCATGCGCGCTAATGTGATGGTGTCGTCGGCGTTTGGTTGTCCATTCGAAGGCGAGGTGCCGCTGCGGCGAGTGCTCGATATCGTGCAGGAAATCATCAAGGGTGAGCCGGTCGAGCTGGGCTTTGCAGACAGTATTGGTGTCGGAGTGCCCGGGCAGGTCACCGAAATGATCGCCGCGGTTCGCGAAGTCGCTCCCGGGCTACCATTGCGCTTTCACTTTCACAACACGCGCAACACGGGCCTGGCAAACGCCATGGCAGCAGTCGAAGCGGGTGTCGATTCACTGGATGCCAGTATTGCGGGCATCGGCGGCTGTCCCTTTGCCCCGGCGGCCACCGGCAATATTCCGACTGACGACCTGCTGTACATGCTGGATCGTTCAGACGTCGACACTGGCGTCTCTCTCGAGTCTGTGATCGAAATCAGTCACTGGCTGGAAGCGCAGCTGGGCGGCCGGGTTACACCGGCCATGCTGCCCAAAGCCGGTATTTTTCCGCAGGTAGCCGAAGCGGCGCAGCAGGCCTGAGCACGCGGCTGAAATCACGGCAAAACACAACAGGGTTCATGGTCAGTGCGGTTCACGCCGCATTGGCACGGTGATAAACACTCAAATAAACACAGAATGATGAAGGTGAAAGCATGAGTTATCGGCTTGGCGTAGATGTAGGTGGCACGTTTACCGACTTGTTGCTGATCAGCGAGAAGACCGGCGAGACCTACACCGCGAAAGTTCCGTCTACCCCGGAGGATTCCTCGGTCGGCGTGTTAAACGGCGTGGCACGGATTTGCGAGGAGTCAGGCATCGACCCGAAACAGATCGAGCGCGTGATGCATGGCACGACGGTGGCTACCAACGCGGTGCTGCAGGGCAAGGGCGCGCGGGTCGGTCTGGTGACCACCAGCGGCTACGAGCAGACGCTGCAGGTGGCGCGTTCCTTCTGCCCTGGCGGTCTGGGCGGTTGGGTGACCTTCAACAAGAAGCCGTTGCTGGCTCCGCTGGAGTTGACGATAGGCGCCGAAGAGCGGGTTGATGCCGACGGCAAGGTCGTGCGTAAACTCGACGAGGACAAGCTGCGTAAGGATCTGGAGAAGCTGAAGAAAACCGGCGAGGTCGAGGCGCTGACGATCTGCTTTGTCAATGCCTACATCAACGGCAGGCACGAGAAAAAAGCGGCTCGAATCGCCAAGAAAATTTTCGGTGACACGCCGATCTCTATTTCGAGCGAGGTCGTGCCGGAGATGCAGGAGTACGAGCGCACCGAGACAACTGTCGTCAATTCCTATGTTCGGCCTGAGGTGTCGAAGTACGTCAGGAACCTGCAGAACTCGCTGAAAGCCCGCATGGGCAAGAACGTGCTGCTGTCCATCCTGCGCAGCGATGGCGGTCTGGCATCGGGCCGCGCGTCGGCGGACTCGCCCGTCAACCTGCTGATGTCCGGACCTGCCGGGGGCGTCGCAGGCGCGGTCTACTTCTGCAGTCGCTCCGGTCATGACGACATCCTCACTTTCGACATGGGGGGTACCTCTACCGACGTAGCCCTTATCCAGGATTCGAAAGCGCGCGTTCGCCGCGAAACCTACGTCGGGGACGTTAAGGTTCGTGCCCCTTCAGTGGACGTGCGAACAGTGGGCGCCGGGGGCGGCTCGATCGCGTTTGTGCCCGAATTGACGCAGGCGCTGCGTGTGGGTCCCGAATCGGCCGGCGCGGTGCCCGGTCCGGCGGCCTACATGAAGGGTGGTGACAAACCCACGGTGTGTGACGCCAACGTTGTGCTCGGCTACCTGCCCTCCGATGTGCAGCTGGGCGGCAAGATGGAGATCAGCAAATCCGCGGCGGAAACAGCCGTCCAACAGATTGCCGATGCGCTGGACATTGGTCTGCTGGAAGCAGCTGAAGGCATTATCCGGGTGGTGAACGAGTCGATGTTCGGCGCACTGCGTCTGGTGTCGGTCGAGCAGGGCTACGATCCGCGCGATTTCGCGCTGGTGTGTTTCGGTGGTGCAGGTCCGCTGCACGCC
>JGI12048J13642_10446112_pt1 | contig 10340 bp, 11 predicted proteins | sample ElkSlonscriptome_16_FD_13642 | JGI IMG/M metagenome (IMG submission 13642)
CGCCAACGATGGAGGGCTGTCGGCGCGTCCCGCTGCTTGGCCTTGTATGGTTGAAATGCAGCGGATGCCATCACACGACTCCCTGCCAAAACGGGTAAATTGAGACCCACCTTCGGCGGCCACCGAAGGCCTTTTGCAGTAGCTCGAACCTGGCCTGGCTCTTGCGAGACCGATAACAAGTAGGAGCACTGCAAACTCGTTTCCTAGGCACAACTCGAATAGTCATGTGGGCCTCGAGCCCGAATAGCAAGGCGGAGTCAGCTTATCAATGAATACTCAAAATAACACCCAGATCAATGTCGGCATCGATACCAGCCAATCCCAGCTAGACGTGTATGTGCGACCCTCTGGTCGCTTCTTCTCACACCCCAATAACCCCGATGGAATCAAAGCACTCATCCAAGGTCTGCGTGAATTACGCCCCGATCGCATCACCATCGAATCAACCGGACGTTTGGAGTTTCCATTCTTCGAAGCGGCCCATCGCGCCAAGCTTCCTGTCGCGGTCTGCAATCCCAGCCAGGTCAGGCACTTCGCGCAGTCCATTGGTCGATGCGCGAAGACTGATAAGCTCGATGCCATGGATATCGCGCATTTTGGAGAAGTCACACAACCTCGAATAACAGGGCTTAAACCCGAAAAACTCAGACTCATCAGCGATCTGCTCGCCGTGCGATGCCAGTGCCTGGACATGAGCACCATGCAGAAAAACCGTCTAAAGCGGATGCCTGCCTCTGTGCATGCGCCCATCAAGGCCATACTCAAATCGATACAAAGTCAAATCGCCAGTATTGATAAGAAAATCGACAAACTCGCGAACGATGTGCCGCAGTGGAAAGCGCAGCGCGACTTACTCATGAGTGCCAAAGGGGTGGGCAAGGTGCTCGCCTATACGCTGCTCAGTGAACTTCCGGAGTTGGGGCGTCTCAATAGCAAAGAAATCGCGGCCTTGGTCGGCGTGGCGCCTATGAATCGTGATAGCGGCAACTTCCAAGGTAGGCGCTTCATACGCGGCGGTCGCTCAAAAGTACGAACTGTGTTGTTCGTCTCAATGCTCTCCGCGATTCAGTGTCACCCTAAACTCAAACCAATGTATGAACGCATGGTCGCCGCTGGAAAACCCAAAAAGATCGCCATCGTTGCTTGCATGCGCAAGCAACTCGTTATCCTCAATGCAATGATGAAAAACGGAACTGCGTGGGACCCTGAAATGCCCTAAATACTTGACGCGTGACCATAGTCACTTGTTATGTGACCTGTAAGGCACCAAACCACAAGAAGACACCAACACCGAGAGCGAATGAAATTAGTGATCCGACCAGCGCTAGTCGGGCACCTGTGTCCGCACGCCCTACAGGCTCAGAGCCAGCCTTCGCGAAACTCGCCACGAGCGCAACGAGTTCCTTTTGCAGTTCATCGGGCGGCAGTAAAGGATCTAGCTGCCCCGCGCTTTCCTTGAGCGCCGGCTCGGCATTCGTGAGGCGAACGCGAAAACTCTTGAAGGTTGTTGAAAACCACAATGAAACAACTCCCGCTACCAAAGATGTAAACAACAACAACCAGCTCACGACTACTAGGGCTGGACACTGCGCTGAATCTTCTTGAGACCCAATGAAATCACCGGAAAAGGTGATCGTGCCGACGAGAATGGCTGAAGAAAGGGATACAACAAGCTTCGCCAGCTGTTCTCTCGCCTCCCAAAGGGGACCATGTACTTCCTGAATTTCCTCCGATACCTCTCTCGCTGCTGCTCGAGCGGTTTCAGTTACGTAGTCAGTGTCTATCTGTACGGGCATTGAGGTTTCCATAGCTGGGCAAACAACGCTTAAAGCAGGGGCTCGCTTTCGCGGTTCCCGGCGGGAGGCGACCTTGCCTTGATCTGTTAAGAGGACGACTCACGCGATATCTGTTTGAGCGCACCACTATTGCCCTCTGTGATGATTCCACACTGAGTTTTAGCGTACGCGCATCTTATTTTCTTTCCTGGCTCGGCGTTTGGCAGCTGACTGTAAACCGTAAGCGATTCCCGCGGTTGTAGTCGCTTGGGCCACCTACCTTCGCCATCAGAAAAAATGGGGCTGACTGTAGCTCCTCGATTCTTGGTGCCGTGATAGAATACACCTGCATCAGATATAGAAATCGGAAAGCTACTCAAGTTCGTAATGTCGATGCAGAACTTGATTTTCGGATCGGCTCCACCTACGGGGATAGCACGTTGTGGCACAACTTTGATCTTCACTCTATTCTTGTCGAGATTTACCCACGTGTTGATTACCCCGAGCACGCTACCTAATACAGCGAGCGCAAATGTGAATAGCTGAAGTGTGCTGGGTTCCGTCATGGTCTTCTTTACTAGCGTATCAACGAGCGTGGGCTCATTCTCTCCCTGCTCGTTAGCATCCTGCTATCTCGTTGCTCCGATTGGCCGAACGTAGATTTGCTCAGCGGCTTACGCAAGTTCTTGGTGAATACGACCTTATCTGGCAATGAGCGTCAGGTCAGTCTTGAACCATGATACGTAGGAAACCGATTTAACCCCACCGTCTTCGAAAAGCCTCGCACCCCTTGCGGGGGTTTCCCCTGTCTGACTGAAGCTCGAGACGGCAGGATGGTGCTCGTTTTCACCCTCAGGTCTCCACGCGTCATTCGTCACCTATGTCTGTCTACGCATTGCACGCCGCCGCCCTGAAAGCGCTCCTGTCGCTGCTATTCAGCGCGCCGATCGCGCAGGCCGACTCACGCGAACGCCCGACGATCGAGGTCTTCACCACGTCGGATCGGCCAATGGCAATCACAGAGTCCGCGCGCCAGCGCCTTTCAGGGATCACGGTCTACCAGCTTGATGGGCTCGAGCACTTCGAAACCTACCTGGCGCAACAATTGCCGCGCGAGCCCGCAGCCGCCGAGACGGAGGCGTTACGTCGGCTCCAACACATTGATCCCCTGCGGCTGGACGCCGCGAAGGACGCGGCGCGCGGCCTCACGCTCGCAACCGAGTACGGCATCGACCGCGTGCCTGCCGTTGTTATCGATGGTCGGGCAGTTGTGTATGGCGTGACTGACGTCGAGATCGCCGTTGCGCACTACCAACGCAGGCGCGAAGAGGCGTTTTGATGTCTCCGTGCAGACAATCGAGCATGGCCCGTGTGCCGCTCTCTCAGGCCACGGCGTGCATCGTTGCGCTGATGACGGTCGCCCTCATCGCAGATGTGCCCGATAGCCGAGGCGCCAGTATCTCTACGAGCGGTATCGTCTCCCAAACCGGTGCTGCTGCTTTGGCCTGCACGCGCTGGATGCCAGTCGGAATGTGCTTTTGGCTGCGCTGCTCGTGGACGGGGTGTTCGGTCGAGACCTCACTCAAGGTTGGTCATTACAACCCGGATCTGGTGGTAAGCGTGTATAACGACCTCGGCGCAAACCCCTGGGCTGAAATCCGCGCCGCCCTAGGCATTGCCCAGGAGACGGCTGCGCAGTCGCTCGTTGGCGGTTCGTTCAGGGCGGGCAGTGCGGGCAACCGCACCGAGGGAACCGCCGACCGGCGCGATCACCGCAACCTCATGTTTCGGGAAACGGATGCGATCGGTCATCCGCTCAGTTCCATCGCCGGCTACGCGGCGGGCGCGGGCGTGCTGTGCGCTTCGCAGACTTCATCGTTTCTGCCTTTTTTTCAGTCCGCCCTGGACGCCCTGGCGTGGCGCTACGAGGTGCCCGAGGTGTTCTATCCAGCGAGCTGGCTACCGGGCATGCGGGAAATCGGCAGCTGGCCGCTGCAGACCTGGGGCAGTGTCCACCCCCGAACCGGTTGGACAACACAGGCTGATGAGCCCAAGGCCGCGGCAGTCAACGCCCAGCGTGCAGGGGATATCGTCACCCGCCGCAGCCAACCGCATGTGTATATCGGCCTCTCGGGCCAGCCCTACGTCAGCAACTATGGCATGACCATCATCGACAACTGGGTCGAAGATGGGGAGGGCGATTGGGTCAACCAATGGGAGCCATCCTTCACCGGTCAGCGCGTTTGGCCTGCCGGTCCGCTGAGAGAAAAAGACCACCGAACTGGCACCTGGCAGATGCTGACGCCGCGCGCAGAGCGCAGCTGCGGCGTATTCGGAGTCAATGACCTTGCGAGCCCCTCGAGCTGGGGTGGTGGCCGGATCGACCCCGCGGGCGACTACGTCTGGAACCTCTGGCGTCCCTATCAGTGCTGCAGCCGACGAGGCCAGATCTTTCTACACAGCATCAACTGGACGAGCTACCCGCCATGAAACCGCAAAGCTTCCGAATCAAAAAGCTCGGTTTACGGTGTCTTCTCGCAGTAACCCTGGCTGCGCAGGCAGCCCATGCGGCGCAGGGCCCGACCGAAGACAGTCTCTGGTACTACGAGATCGGCGGCGCGCAGCCGGTGTCCGTACCGCCGAACCCCGCAGTGACCTCATTGACCCTCGGCGGGTCCGCGCAGTTGGGTCTGGGCTACAGCTGTGGAAAGTTCGATCCGGTGCTCGCTGTTACGCACACGCTGAATGACATCAAGTCCGGGGTCGACAACATGATGAATGCCATGACGACCGCGGCCACGTCGGCGATCGCCGCGCTGCCGGCGCTGATCCTGCAGCGAGCGAACCCTGGCCTCTACGACCTGTTCCAGAACGCGCTCCTCAAGGCGGAGGAGACCATGCAGCTAGCCACCAAGAGCTGTGAGCAGATGGAGGCCGAGATCGCGAGAGGCAAGAACCCCTACGAGGATCTGATCACCCTGTCCAAAGGTAATGACTGGAAGGTGCAGATGGGCATTGGCGGTAATGATGCCGTCACGGCGAAAGAATCCGTGGAAACCTCGAACGGCGACAGTGGTGTGCCCTGGGTCGGCGGTCAGGCCGGCGGGGCAGGGCAGCCGCCTTTGCGATTTACCGGAGATATCGTGCAGGCCGGCTACAACATCAACCTCAACCGCCCCATCACCTCGACGGCAGCGGCTTCTGGCACGCGACTCACTGAGGTCTGGCCGAACCCAACTGCCGCCCGGGACTGGGTCGTTGACGTGGTGGGTGAGAACATCGTCACCACCTGCGATACCTGCCGCAAAGACAGCATTCCGGGAACCGGCCTCCTGCCCAAGCTCTACAGCGAATCCACGGCGGTGACTTCGGAGCTCACGAATCTTGTCACCGGCACGACGCCGCCAACGCTGACCAACCTCGCTTTGGTAACGGCGCCTGGTGTAGCGATCACACGCCAGGTCATCGAAGCTATTCGCGAAATGCCTGCCACGGAGCAGGGGCTTATCATCGGTCGAGTGGTCGCCGAGATCAGCACGGCCCGCACCGTAGAAAAGGCCCTGTATGCCCGGCGCCTGCTGCTGTCCGGACGACAGGTCCCCGAGGTGTATGCCACCGATGTGGCGCGGGAACATGCCGACCGCTCGATTGCAGAGCTCGACAAGGAGATTGAAAGCTTACTGTTCGAGACCCGCGTGCGCCGGGAAGTAGTCTCGGAAACCCTCACTGTCCTACTCGAGCGAGCCGCCGCGCGCCGACGGGCATCGCTCGGCGTGCCGCAAGGCGAACCCATCGACCCCCGACCGCTCATCAATGGCCGTGTTCACTAGCGGTGTACTCGCGCGCCGCCGTTGGTTTATCACGCTGACGCTGCTGGCAGTCATCGGCACGATCGCTGCGGGTGCGACGCTGTGGCAGGCCATGAGTCTGACCTCCCTCGCTGGTGTCTCAGAGCAGATCATGAAGGCCAAACCCCTCTCGAGCGGCATCCGGTTCGCGCTCATCGGACTACTCGCCGTCGCGTGGCCACGTTTGCAGCAAATCCGTATTGAAACCGGTGGCCAACAGGACCGCGCCGACGCGTGCTGGATGGCCTTGCGCTGGCGGGTCGTCGGTTGGCTGCTCGTCATCGAACTCGTGCTCGGGCAGGACCTGGTCGGACACTTTTTGGTCGCTATCTCAGGCAGCAATCCTTGAGTGTCGACAGCTATCTCGAGCTTTTCACGACCTTATTCGGCTGGGCGTTCTATGGCGTGCTGTGGGACGTCCTGGTTGGCACAGGGATCGTCTACCTCCCATTCCTCGGCATCCTTATCGACAACTGGCGGGATCCCGCCGAGGGTGGGGAATTCGGCACAGTTACGGGCCTTTCGTTGCGACGGATGGAGATCGAGCTTTTTCTGGCGCTTTTAGTCGTGGTGCTAGCCGGGCAGCCTGCAGCGCTCACTCCGCTGAATGCGGGAACACTGAGCTACGACCCGCAGCCCACACTCACGGACCCAACGCCGGCGATGGCGACCGTGGCTGCGCCGCAAAGTACCTATGGTGCGGCCGGATTCAACGGATCGCCTGCGACGGTGAATATCCCGGTATGGTGGTACGCCGTGCTGGCAATGAGCTCGGGTTTCAATCATGCCGTCGTTGAGGGGCTGCCCACGACCAGCGACCTGCGTACCTACGAGCAGCAAGCTCGGCTAGCGTCCATCGCTGACCCCAGGCTGCGTCAGGAGACGAGCGATTTCTTCAGCGAGTGCTACGTCCCGGCGCGCTCCAAGTACCAGGCAGAGCGACCAGCGACGGCAGCAGTAACCGCCATACTTGCGACCTACGGTGAGGACGATCCCGATTGGATGGGGTCACACGTTTACCGCGACACCGCCGGTTACTACGACGCGATCCGCCCATCCAAACAGGTCCCGGGCTGGCCCTACGATCCGGCCAGAGACACTGAGTACGATCCCGCGACGCCGCCCGTCTGGGGCAAACCCGCGTGCAAGGAGTGGTGGGAGGGCAATACACTGGGCCTGCGTGAAAAATTGATCAACGAGGCGGATGCCACCTCGGTAGGTTTTTCCGGCCTTGTGGTCGCTGTTGCTCCCACGCTGGCAAGCGAAAAGCAGCGTGATGCTGTCGCGCGCACGGTGCTGGCCAACACACCCCCGGTGTGGTCTAGCAACGAACTCGTAGGTCGCAATACGGCGAACACCGGTTGGTTAGGAACGGCGGAAAACCTAGTAAAGGGCGGCCTCGCCGGTGGCGGCATTGCCACCGCCTCGGCGCTTTTTTCCGTAACCATCACCGCGGTGCTGCAGGCGCTACCCATGGTCCAGGCCCTGATGCTGCTAGGCATCTACGCGCTGCTGCCAATGATCGTCGTCTTGTCCCGCTACTCGCTTTCGATGATGGTGGTCGGCGCGATGGCCATCTTTACGGTCAAGTTCTGGAGCGTACTCTGGTATCTGGCCTTGTGGGTGGATCAAAACCTGATCCTCTCCATGTACCCGGACGTCAACGTGTTCCTGCAGATCTTCGCCAACCCCGGCGAGCACGACGCAAAGCGCATGCTGCTGAACATGATCACCACCAGCCTCTACCTAGGGCTGCCGCTGCTCTGGAGCGGGATGATGGCATGGGCGGGAGTCAACGTGGGGCGTGCCATCAATAACACCACGGCACCGCTTGCGCGGCCCGCGGACGATGCGGGTCGTCACGGAGGCGCGATAGGGAAGGCGGCCGTGAGTAAGGGCATCCGCCGTTAGCAACGGCTCGGCTAATCCTCGTTGTACCAGCCGCACGGATCGTTGCCGGCGTCGAGGCGACCGGTGCGGTGGTTGTACTCGCCGATCAGGTCGGAGTCGTGGAGCTGACGGTCATCATCGCGTTGGGCGGTTGCAGCGGCGGTAACGAGCAGCGCGACGGAAGATCGGCTAATCGATCTAGCGATTTTGAGAAGTATTTTCAATGTGCTCATCATCTGGCTAACCACTTTCTGCTCTTGAACAACTGCAGTCTTGCGCCGATACGTTTGTTTCGATCGTACCGGTCGTTCGGAAAATTCGTCGACTAGGGTCAATAAACCATGGCTGACTGGGTATAAGAATTCAACAGGTCGTTCACGGCCGATGTGCTCCAGCCAGCTAGCTGTTTATAGATTGGCCAAGGTTAGCCACTGGTCGATCCCGTTGGTGCTAGGGAAAGTATGGTGCCAAGCCCTCCGGTCGTTCAGTTCGGCTATTAGGCGTCCGGCCAGCTATCCTCATTTTCCAAACCTACGACTTTCTGAACGCACTGTAGAAACGGCCCAGCACCATCCGGCAAGTCCTCTGAGTCAGGGTTAGATGTATCTATCAGAGAAACGCTCAGCGCACCTTTTTGACCGTCTCTCGTATCAATATCCGAGGTAATCTCGAAGTCGTATTGGACGCCACTGGGAAGCAATTTATGACACTGAAGTAAAGTTTGATTTTTGGGATCGCTTTGGCCGGCCATATTGCTGCTGGCTACAGCGATCATTATCAAACCAACAGCAGTCGACAGCACGTATCTCGGTTTCAATACTTTACGCATACCTATTTTCTCCATTCTAGTAATGAGATCAGACCTGTTACCCAAGGGTATTGCTAGAGAGCCACCCTTTGGTAGGTCGCCCAGGAACAGCTCTGCTAGCGTGTTTCGATATTCATCAGCGCCAAACAGCGACGCACACTGGGAGTCGCAGGCATATTCCATTTGAAGTCGAGCTTGCCGACCGAGCAACCAAATTAGTGGATTCCACCAAAGCAAGCGCTCCATCACCACGATGCAAAGAAGCGACACTTGGTCGTGGGAGGCGATGTGAGACAGTTCATGGTTTAGAGCCGCGCGAATTTGTGTCTCTGTGCGAATATTTTTACCTATCCAGATTTCTGGTCGCAGGAGGCCTGTGGTGAAGACTGACGAAGTATCGGAGAGCCGGTAGATGCTGGCTCTTCGTAGCTCAGCCGAAAAGGATGTATCACCGTATCGCGCTAAAGCGTCAGCGACGTCGGCGTCAAAGCGCCAAGCTCTACGGGTGAGAAAAGATCTAACGAAAACTCCGGTCGTCCAAAATCCCGCAACCACCAGCCAAACCGTAAATAGAACGGTTTCTAACGAGGTAACCGATGAGTAGTGTGGGCGTAATGCAACGGTGGCCGCCCCAAAAAGAGTCGCGCCCTGAATTGAATAGCTGGGTGCGAAATACTGTAAGGCACTGCCGATGAGCGCCCACGGTAACAACACTGCGAACATGCTGACGAGGCAGACATATAACGCTAAACGTGGAGGCGCACGTGTCGCTGATGCCACCACAAAGAGCCCGATAGCGTTTACAACAACACTCATGAGGAGCTGGTCGAGCGAGATCAAGTCTGTCATCTACTTTTTTTCTGGAGCAGGTCTTTGAGGTAGGAAACTTCTGCTTTCGATAAAGATGTGTCTCGAATAAGCGTGTTAAAAAGAGGCGTCTTGTCTTCAGGAAAGACCCTCCTCACGAAATCTCGTAGTAGAGATTCCCGAATCGCTTCTTGCTCCACTTGCACAGCATAAATAGTCGTTCTGCCAATGCGAGCCTGCCGGAGAATAGCGCCTTTTTTTTCCAAGCGATCAAACGCGGTCTTGATCGTCGAATAAGCCGTGTCCCGACTCTTCGATATGAGCGCATGAACATTTGGGGCTGTTGCCGGCTCAGCTTCGCAAATGTATCGCAGGACTTCTAACTCTAGCGGCGAAAGCTTCATAGGGCTACGTTTGTAGTGATATCGCTACAAGCGTAGTGGATTGGCTGGGAAAGTCAACTTTCCTGTGGTTTTCGCGGTGAGAGAGAGGGGGACCGCAAGTAGATGTTCATCGATACTAGAGTCGCCACAAAAAAGATGTGCTACTCGCCCCTCCGAAATTGCCCGCGCGGTTCACCAGCAACAGCATCGTGCTGGAGTTGGGGGTATTTATGGGGGATTGCAGTGTATTATGCCTGTAAGTATTTGATAAGTCTGATCATATGGTACCGAAGGCCGTTCCCACATCCGTACGAAACTTTACCTTGCGATGTCCGAATGTTCTATCGCTTGCTCCGTGGGGCGTGCACCACCTGGCTTTGCGGCGGCCGTCTTTAAGTCGTCTAGCGCTATTCTCGAATAGTACTTACGATTGTTGATGCGGTGAGCCCGAGGCAGCAGCCCGTCACGCTCCCAGCGCCATAACGTGACGCGGGAGATGCCGAACTCTTGAGCGACCTCTGTCGCTCGTACAAGGTTTTCTGCTCGCTTCTTCGGTTTCACTTGCCTAAGGCCTCTATACAATGCAGCGAGTTCAAACTCTTGCATACAGCAATGTGTCGGGTCGCCACTAAATCGACACAGACGCTGCGGTGATTCGCGGACGGCGAGTTGCGGCAAGACGTGCGTGTTCTGCAGGCCAAGAGTTTTCGCTTGTGTTGGATGCCCATCGCCGCGGCGGCCCGTAGCAAATGCCTGTAAGCACTCATGCATGGGTGAGGGGTAAATGGGGGGTAAATTTCTTTTGGCTAGATGGAGGCCGCATAAAATC
>JGI12048J13642_10581138_pt1 | contig 10338 bp, 5 predicted proteins | sample ElkSlonscriptome_16_FD_13642 | JGI IMG/M metagenome (IMG submission 13642)
GCTGACCTTCGCGGAGGGCCCGCCGCCCGCGGCGGGCGATCCGGTGACCGCCGGGGAGCGCGCCGCCGGGACGGTCACCAGCGCCGTCGCCGACGGGAGCGGAGCCATCGCGCTGGCGCTCGTGAAGCGCAAGGCGCTCGAGGGCGACGCGCCCATCGTCGTCGGCGAGCGAACGCCGGCCGTCGCGATCGTGGAGTAGCTCAGGTCGCGGCGACGCTGCGGCCGCCGTCGACGAGCAGCTGCTGGCCGGTCACGTAGGGCGCCGAAGCCAGGTAGGCGACCGCCTCCGCGACGTCCGAGGCCGCGCCGACGCGGGAGAGCGGAGCCTTGGAGACCAACGCCTCGGTGGCCTCGTCGCTCATGTCGTCCGGAGGCAGCACGGTCCCCGGCGCCACGGCGTTGACCCGAACCGCCGGCGCGAGCTCGAGCGAGAGCGTGCGCATGACCTGGAGCAGCGCGCCCTTCGACGCCAGGTAGGGCAGATAGCCGGTGTAAGGGACTTCGGTGCCGAAGCCGGTGATGAAGACGATCGCGCCCTCGGCGTCGCGGAGGGCCTGCGCGGCGGCGCGGGCGAGCTCGAAGGGTGCGCGCAGGTTGAGGGCGAAGGCGCGCTCCCAGTGGCCGTCGTCAATCGCGTCGAGGGCGACCGCCTCGAAATTGGCTGCGCTCGGTACGAGCGCGTCGAGGCCACCGAAATCGGCGACGACCCGCTCCGCGAGCGCCGCCGCGGCGGCGGGGACGGAGAGGTCCGCCTGGAAGAGCGCCGCCTCGCCGCCGGCGGCCTCGATGGCGGCGGCGGTCTCCCTCGCCCCGTCGGCCGACGAGTGGTAGTGGAGCGCCACCTTCATGCCTCGGCGACCGAGCTCGGTCGCGATGGCCGCGCCCACCCGTACGCCGGCGCCGGTGACGAGAGCCCGCTTGCCTTCGAGGTCGAACATGGTGATAGGACGTTCCTGCGAGCGACCCGTTGCAGCGCCCTTGTGCTGAACCTACACTGCCGCTCAGTCACATTCGCTCCAGTCAGGAAATGTAGATCATGATTTCGCTCACCGATAACGCCGCCAGCAAGGTCAAGGAAATCCGCGAAGCCGAGGACCTCGGGTCCCAGGGGCTGCGCGTGCGCGTGCTCGGCGGTGGCTGCTCGGGCTTCACCTACGACCTCTTCTTCGAGGACGAGACCACGGACCTCGACCAGACCTTCGAATCCCACGGGATTCCCCTCTACATCGACATGATGAGCTTCCAGTATCTCGAGGGTACGGAGATCGACTACGTCGAGGGCCTCTACGGGGCCGGCTTCAAGTTCATCAACCCGCAGGCGAAGGCCACCTGCGGCTGCGGTAGCAGCTTCGCCGCCTAGTCCCGACTGCGCCAAAACGGCGGAGTCGCGGCGTCGATCGTGGCGCCCTGCCCCGCTCGACCCCACCAGTCGTCGGGGGAAATACTTGTCGTAACGATTACCTTCGTCGCCACGACTCTCGGCCGAACCTGACCCGCATCTCTTGCGGGGGGAGAGGAGCCGAGACGAACGTGGCCAAGTACCGACGAGATTCCGAGCTGGACCGATACATCAAGCGGGTCCGGGCGATTCCACGGCTGGATCGAGAAACCGAACGCGAGCTCGCCGAGCGGGTCCAGGAGGGCGACCAACAGGCCGCCGACGAGTTGGTGGAGGCCAACCTCCGCTACGCAGTCGCCGTCGCCCTGCAGTATCGCCGCTACGACGTACGCCTCGGTGACCTCGTGGCCGAAGCGAGCATCGGGCTGGTCACCGCCGTCTCGAAGTTCGATCCCTCGCGGGGCACGCGCTTCGTGACGTACGCTGGCTACTGGATTCGAGCCTACGTGCTCGAAGCGGTCGTTCGCTCCACCAGCATGGTCGGCGCCGGCAGCGGGCCGCTCCGCTCGAAGCTCTTCTTCCGCTTGAGGCGCGAGCGAGCCCGGGTGTCGACGGTCACCCACGACCCACGCAAGCGCATCGAGCTGATGGCCGAGCGCTTCGACGTGACACCGGAGAAGATGGCCAAGATGCTCCGTCGGCTCGAGGCCAAGGACGTCTCGCTCGACCAGCAGGTCTTCGATGACGGGAGCGTGAAGATGGTCGACACCCTGGAGTCGACCCAGACGCCGCAGGATGCGCTCTACGAGCGAAACTCGCGACAGGCCGCCATCGAGGCGCGCCTCGGCGACGCGCTCGACGTCCTCGACGAGCGCGAGCGCTACATCGTGGAGGAGCGGATCCTCTCCGCGGATGGGCGGACCCTCGCGGCGCTCGGCCGTGACCTCGGCGTGAGCCGAGAGCGTGCCCGGCAGCTCGAGGCGCGCGCGAAGCGGAAGCTCCGGGCACAGCTCCGCGAGTTCGCTCCCGCCGCCGCCTGAGCGGAGGATTGGCACCAGACTGGAACCGGCAGTTCCTCCTATGATCTCGGGAGACCCGAGGGCATCATCGGTCCATGGCCGAGGAAGAGGAGCGCCCGAAGACCATGGAAGTCGGTGTGGAGGAGCTCGAAGGCAGCGCCGCACCGCCTCCGCCGCCCCGGAAGAAGAAGAAGGGTACCGAACGAACGCTGGCAGGCGCCGCCAGCTCACCGACCGAGTCGCAAGGCGGGCTGCCGCGTCGTAGCTCCGCGCCGCCGCCGCCGCCCGCCGCTTCCAAGCCCCGCGCATCCGCACCGCCGCCGCCTCCCGGCGCGTCCAAGCCGCGTGCATCCGCGCCTCCGCCGCCGCCCGCCGCATCCAAGCCGCGAGCCTCGGCGCCTCCACCGCCACCCTCGGCCTCCAAGCCGCGCGCATCCGCGCCGCCGCCGCCTCCCCCGCCTTCCAAGCCGAGGGCGTCCGCACCACCGCCGCCGCCCTCCGCGTCGAAGCCTCGTGCTTCCGCACCCCCCGGGGCAAAGAAGAAGAAGAAGAGGAAGTCGCCGCCCAAGCCCCCGGGGGTTTCGCCGCCCCAGGCCGCACCGCCCGGTGCCGCGGCCAGCCAAGCACGCGATGCCGCGAGCACGGAGAGCACCGAGGAAGCTGAGCCGAGCTACGGACAGGACGCGAAGGAAGCCGCCCAGGCGCTCATCGCCGAGTGCGAAGCGGCCCTCCGCGGTGTCGACGACCCGGCGGAGCTCACGCGGCTGCACTTCGAGATCGCTCGGCTCCAAGAGGCGCCGCTCGGCGACCTGCGAAAGGCCGCCACTCACTACCAGACGGCGCTCAAGGCCAGCCCGGAGCACCTCCCGGTGCTCCGGGGCGCACGACGGGTGCTCATCGGTCAGCGCAACTTCCCGAAAGCGCTCGAGCTCTACGATGCCGAGGCACGGATCACCTCCGACCCGACGCAGAAGGCCACCCTCCTCTACGAGAAGGGCCGGGTCCTCGAGCGAGAGCTCAAGAAGCAAGACGACGCCCGACGCGCCTACCGGAGCGCCCTCGAGCTCGACCGCACGAACCCGGCCATCCTGCGAGCGCTCACGGAGCGACTGGTCGAGGAGCGGCGCTGGCCCGAGGTGGAGCAGCTCCTCGAGCAGACCGCGAACGCGGTCGCCGATGACCCCGCCCACCGAGCCGCGCTCGTCGCACAGCGGGCACGACTCGTCGAACGGCAGAGCTCCAAGAGTCGCGCCGCCGAGCTCTACGAGACCGCGCTTCGGCTCGACCCGCGAGCGCCGGGCGCTCTGGCTTCGCTCAAACGACTCCACTACGAGCACCAGCGCTGGCGCGACCTGATCCGGGTGCTCGAGCTCGAGGTGGAGCTCACCGAAGAAGCCTCGGTTCGGGTGATGGCTCTCTACCGCGTCGGCCGCCTGCACGCCGACCGGCTCGGCAACGCCCGGGAGGCGCTCGGCGCCCTCGAGCGCGCGGCGGCGATCGATCCGGAAGACCCGCTCACCCTTCGCGAGCTGGCCCGTCTCTACGAGCGGGAAGGCCGCTTCGATGCGTTGGTCGAGGCGCTGCAGGGGCTGGTGCTCACCATCGAGGACCGCCGAGAGAAGCTCGGCATCCTCCACCGCATCGGCGCCCTCGAGGAGCACCGGCTGGGGCGACAGGAAGCCGCCATCCACTGGTACGAGTCGGCACTCAAGATCGACCCGACGCACGTGCCCACGCTGCAGGCTCTCGCGCCCATCTACCGCGAGAGCGGCGCGTGGGAGCGCGCGCTGAACATGCACCTCGAGGAGGCCGCGCACGCGAAGGAAGCGGAGCGCAAAGCCGCGGCCCACGTCCGGGTCGCGGAGCTCCTCGAAGAACAGAACCGCGCCGAAGAGGCCATCGAGCAGCACGACCGCGCGATGGCGGCGAGCCCCGGCTACGAGCCCTCCTTCAAGGCGCTGGTGCGCCTGCTCGCGGACGCCGGTCGGCACCGCGATCTGATCGAGTTGTACGAGCGCGCCGTCGATCGCGCCGGTGAGGCGACGCGCGCGGTCGCGTACCTCTTCAAGATCGGCGCGGTCTACGAGGACCTGCTCGCCGAGCCGGCCAAGGCATCGCACGCCTACGAACGAATCCTGAAGCTCGAGCCGGGACACCTCGGGGCCATCCACGCGCTGCAGCGCTCGGCCGAGCGCGCCGGCCGCTACGAAGAGCTGGTCCGGGCGCTGGACCTGGAGATCGGCGAGCTCGAAGGCGATCCAAAGAGCAAGGCGCTGCGGGTCGCTCTCCTGCACCGGAGCGGCGAAGTGCTCGATCTCGAGCTCGGCGACCGCAAGGGAGCGCTCGAACGCTTCCGCCAACTGCTCGAGCTCGATCCGAAGTACGTCCCGGGGCTCACCAGCCTCGGCCGGCTCTACCACGCGGCCGGTCGGTGGGAAGACCTGCTGGACACCTACGAGCGCGAGCTCGAGGTCAGCGACGAGAGCGCCTCGCTCGTCCTCCTGCAGAAGATGGCCGAGCTCTGCGAAGAGCGCCTCGGCCGGGAGTCCGATGCGGTCGACTTCCATGAACGAGCGATCGCCATCGATCCGAAGCACACCTCGGCGCTCGACGCGCTCGAGCGCCTCCTCCACTCGCGCAGCGACTACGAAGGACTGGCGCGGGTGGTCGAGCAGCAGCTCGCGGCCGCGACCTCCGACACCGCGAAGGCGCGCCTCTCCTACCGCCTCGGCGAGGTCCGCGAGGAGCACCTGGACGATGCCAAGGGCGCGGCGAAGGCCTATCAGGCGGCGACGGAGGCCGACCCGAGTCACCGCCCTTCCCTCGACGCGCTCACCCGCATCCGAGCCAGCGAAGGCGAATGGGGCAACCTGGCACGCGAGATTCAGAAGGAGCTCGCGTCCCTCGAGGACAAGGACCTCGTGCTCGACGCGATGATGCGCGAGGGCGACGTCTGGGCCCATGACCTCTCCGAGCCCCGGAAGGCCATCGCCCGCTACGAGGCCGTGCTGGAGCGGGCGCCGACCCACATCGGCGCGCTGCTGGCCCTCGAGGAGCTCTACCGACGGGTGGGCTCCTGGGAGGCGCTCGCGCGCGTCCACGAAGCGCAGGCGAAGATCTTCGTCGACACCAAGGCGAAGGTCGCCGCCTACGAAGCGCAGGCGCGCGTGATGGAGCAGCAAGGAGTCGGTGGACCCACCGACCGCATGGTGGTCTACGACCGGCTCCTCGAGCTGGACCCGACGAACACCGTCGCGCTACGGGCGCTCGAACAGCTCGCGCTCGCCACCGGCGACGAGGAGCGGCTGGCGGCGGTGGACCAACGCATCGCGTCGATGAGCAGCGACGAGGCGCTGAAGGCGGCGCACCTGACGCGACTCGGCGAGACCCTGGAGCGACTCGAATCGGCGGGCGCCCTCGCCGCCTACCGCGAGGCGCTGAAGCTCGATGGACGCAGCCTCGGCGCGACCCGCGGGCTCTCCCGCATCGCCGAGCGAACGGAGGACCCCTCGGTGCTCTCGGAGGCGGCCCGCCAGGAGGCGAAGATCGCGACCGATGGCACCCATGCGGCACGCCTGCTGGTGCGCAGCGCCAAGGTGCGCGGCGAGCGCCTCGGCGACGTGGAAGGCGCCATCGGTGATCTGGAGATGGCTCTCGAGGTCTCCCCCGGCAGCGACGCTGCGGCGACCCTCCTCGGCCAGACGCTCCGCGCGCGCGGTGAGCACGGTCGGTTGGCCGACCTGCTCGGTCGCGCGGCCGCTGCCGCGGAGGACGACCAGGCCAGCGCGAAGCTCTGGCTCGAGGTCGCGCGGATCCAGGCGGACGACCAGAACAAGCTGGCTGCCGCGGTCGGCTCGCTGAACCGCACGCTGCGCCGAAGCCCGAGCCACGTGCCGACCCTCAAGCGGCTCGCCGAGTACCACCTGCGTGAAGGACAGCACGAGCAGGCGGTCGCACTCTTGAGCAAGGTCGTCCAGCAAGCGCCGGACCGCGAGGTCCTCAAGGAGGCCCACCTCGCGCTCGCCGAGCTCTGGGACGATCACCTGAAGAAGCCCTCGCGTGCGTTCGTGAGCCTGCAGGCGGTGCTCCAGGCCGACCCGGAGCACGTGCCCGCCCTCGAACGCCTCGCCGACATCCACGAACGCGAAGAGCGACTCGACGAGGCAGTGGACGCGACCAAACGGCTGCTCGTCGCGACGAGCGAGGACGCCGAGCTCCGCGGGCGCGCGCTCACGCGGCTGGCACGCATCGAGGCGACCCGTGGCAACGACGCCGCCGCCGCGGAAGCGCTGCGCGATGCCGTGGTGCTGGAGGGGCCAGGAAGCGAGTCGGCCCTCGAGCTCAAGTCGCGGGTCGAGACCGCCGCCGGCTGGGACCAGTACCTCGACGCGGTTCGTCGTTACTCCGAGCGACAGGTCAGCGAGGAGGCGCGAGCGCCGGTCTATCTCGAGATGGCCCGGGTGCTCCACGATCAGATGGGCCAGCTCGAGCAGGCCATTCAGCTGCTCGAGCGCGGCATCGAGGCGAGCGGCGGCGATCCGGCGCTCCAGCGGGAGCTGGCCATGCGGCTCCGTTCCGCGGGGGACACCGAGCGCGCCGCCAAGGTCCTCCAGGGGGTCTTGATGAACGATCCCGCCCGCGCCGAGTCCTGGCGGGAGCTGGCGCGCACGCACCTGCAGGCGGGCAAGAACGTCGAAGCGCGCGTCGCGACCGAACCGCTGGTCGTGCTCGGAAAGTCGGGCCCCGACGACCGGACACTCCTCGACCAACACCGCGCCACGGGCCAGGCGCGGCCCGGGAGCTTCGAGGCGAGCGTGCTCGACCAGCTGGGCACGCCCTCGGACCAGCAGCAGGCCGCCCTGGAACTGCTGCGCATGCTCGAGCCGGCGTTGCAGAAGCTCTACCCGGCCGACCTGGAGAGCTACGGCCTCTCGAGCCGCGACCGACTGACCAGCCGCAGTGGGCACCCGCTGCGGAACCTCGGCGACAACGTCGCGGCCATCCTCGGCGTCGAGGACTGGGAGCTCTACCTGCACCAGTCCCGGCAGGTCGGCCACCTGCTCGAGCTCGGGAGCCCACCAATGATCATCGTGCCCGCGTCGACGGCCGAGCTACCGATGGCGCAGCAGGTGTTCTTGCTGGCGCGGCCACTCGTGCAGGTCGCCCGCGGCATCGAAGCGGTCGAGAAGCTGACCCCTCGGGAGCTCGAGGTGCTCCTCGCCTCCGCCGCCCGCAACGTGGACGGCAGCTACGGCGTCGGACTGACCAGCGAAGAGTTCCTGGACGAGCAGCGCAAGCGACTGCACAAGGCCACCCCCTGGCTCCACCGGAAGAACGTCGACGAGGCGGCCCGGCAATACGTGAGCGGCGGGCAGGTGAACTTCGCCCGCTTCTGCCATGGCGCTCAGCGTACGGCCGTCCGCATCGCCGCGTTGCTGAGCGACGACCTCGACGCGGCGGTGCAGGGGCTTCAGCGCACGGAGCGGGATATCAAGGGACTCGGCGGACCGGCCCTCCTCGAGGGCTCACCGATCGTCCGTGACCTGCTCGCCTTCTGGGCGTCCGAGCCGGCGATGCATCTGCGGCGTCACGCGGGACTCGTGCAATGAGCGGCCGGGTCCTGGTGGTGGACGCGTCGGCGACGGTCCGGCGGGTGGTGCGGCGCACCCTGGAGGACGTGGGCCACACGGTGGAAGAGGCGGCCGACCCGAGCGAGGGTCTCGCGACGGCCCAGCACTTCGTGCCCACGTTGGTGCTCCTCGACCCGAGTGGCGCTACCGGCGCGCTCGACGGGGCCGGTCTCTGCAGCGCGCTCCGAAGAATCTCGAACCTGCAGGAGACGCCCGTGGTGCTGATGACCGCCGGCGACACCGAGGCGGCCCTCGAAGAGACCGGCGCGAGCGACGCCCTGCGCAAGCCCTTCGGACGCGACGCGCTCCTGACCGCCGTGGCCCACGCGCTGGAGCCGAAGAACGACACCGGCGCCTTCGAAGCCATCGGCCCGGAGGACCCGCACCCGGCCGCGGACGCCATCCGCACCCACCTCGCGGACTGGCTCGTCGAGCTCGTGCCGGACGCGGCGGCCTCGATCGGCGCGGCGCTCGAGCTGCTCGAGCCCGGTGATCTCTTCGCGAAGGTCGAGGAGCTCTCGCGGCGACTGCCGGACCACCCGGAAGAGGGCGAGCTCTCGTTCCACGGGCGCCTCGAGCACGTCGGCCTGGGCGACGTGCTGCAGATCCTGCAGCACCAGGGGCAGTCGGGGGTACTGGTCGTTCGCTCCTTCGATGGCAAGGCCATCTCGCTCTGCATGAAGAAGGGCACGGTAGACCTGGTCCTCGCCCGCGGCACGCCGGTGGATCTCCGCCTCGGCCGCTACATCGTCGCCGAGGGGCTGATGGACGAGGACGAGCTCGCTCCGCTCCTGCAGCGCCCCGGACAGGGGCTGCTCGGCCGACGACTGATGAAGCTCGGCTCGCTGACCGAAGAGGAGCTGAAGCGCGCGCTGGCTCGACAGAGCAGCGAGCTGGTCTACGAGGCGCTCCGCTGGCCGCGGGGCACCTTCTCCTTCAGCCGCTTCGCGAAGCGGCCGGAAGCGGATGAGGCGGCCCTCGGCCTACCGATGACCTCGATCCTGATGGAGGGGCTCCGGCGGGTCGACGAGTGGCGCCTCATCGAAGAGCAGATCGACTCCTTCGACCGGGTGCCGCTCGTCGACGTGGACGTGGTCCGGGAGACGCCGCGCGAACGCATGCAGCCGGCCGAGCGCCAGGTCCTCGACGCCGTCGACGGTCGCCGCACCATCCGGGAGCTGATCGACCACACTCACCTCGGCGCCTTCGAGGTCTGCAAGGTCCTCTACCAGCTCCTCGGCTCCCGCCTCATCCGCCTCCGCTAAAAGCGCGCGGCCAGGGAGCCCGTGAGGTCGATTCCCCAAAGGCTCGCCGGGAACAATACATGGACCTCAGGCGTGAGCTTGAAGCCAATGTTTCGGGTGAAGTAGTACCCGATCTCGCCGCCGATCTGCACGCTGTTGAGGCCTGACTCGATGTAGGGCTCTCTGGCCCCACTCTGCGGCGGGGCCACTTGGATCTGGCCGATCGACGTCCCAACGAAGAGCCGCGCCGCGAGGCTCTCCGAGGCACCCGTGATGTCATAGATCAACCGAAGCCCGAGCAGCAGGTTGCTGAGAGTTCCCTCCCCGGACTTGAACGCAAAACGCACGTTGGCCGCGATCGCGAAATGTTCGACGATGTTGACGCCCAAGTTGAGTCGAAGCGCGGGATTGAAGACGATTCCCGACTGCTCGACCCGGACACAAGGGCCGCCATCCGCAGGACAATCACCCACCCCCGGATCCTCGAACGATGCATTGCACTGGGGTTCGTCAGCTGGGCACGGCTCTTCATTGTACCCACCCGCGGCCGCCTTGCCGCTGGATACCACCGGCAGTCCAGCCGTGAACCCCAGTTCCGCGAAGAAGCGAGGCATGTCGTCGTCGTCGTCGTCGTCGTCGCCCTCTTCGGCCACGCAGAAGTTGTCCGAGCAGCTCAGGCCGGAGCGGCAGTCGGAGTTCGCGACGCAGGTGTCACCGAGGCCGGCGCTGCCGCCGGAGCCGCACTCCATGCCGGGCGGGCACTCGGCGTCCGAGCACTGCTCGGGTGGGACCTGCCCCGGGAGCGCCGCCGGCGGGAGGGTCCGCTGGGCGACGATGTTCACGGTGAAGGGCTGCTCGGGCGAGCCGGCGGTGCCCATCGGACCACCGTCCTCGTCGAAGGCGACGATGTAGTACTTCACCGCCGGCTGCATGACCTCGCTGCAGGGGAGCTCGAGACCGAAGCCGCCAGCGATGCGGCGCATCTCGAGGCGCTGGAAGTCGCGCATGCCGTGGGCCTGGTAGTAGACGAAGATCTCGCCGACCGGCGCGTCGTCGGGCGCCTCCACGAAGATCGGCAGCGCCGTGTTGGTGAGCTGCTCGTCGGC
>JGI12048J13642_10443235_pt1 | contig 10337 bp, 4 predicted proteins | sample ElkSlonscriptome_16_FD_13642 | JGI IMG/M metagenome (IMG submission 13642)
CGGCGGAGCGCAATCGCGGATCCGGTCCGATGGGGCCTATGTCGTCACGGGGGGGCTGGGAGCACTTGGACTGCACGTCGCCGAGTGGCTGGCGGACGAAGGCGCCTGCCACCTCATCCTGGTCGGTCGGAATCCCCCGTCGGACCGGGCCAGCCAGCGGTTGGACGCCCTCCGGGAACGCTCGGTGGAGGTTCGCGTGGTGTCGATGGATGTCAGTCAATCCGATGAGATGCACCTCGTCGGGGGGGCAGACGGCCCGCCTGTTCGGGGTCTGGTGCACGCAGCCGGTGTCGTGGACGATGCCGCCCTGGCCCATCACGATGCCGAACGGCTCCGTCGCGTCCTGCGTCCCAAGACCGACGGAGCCGCACGGGCGGCACGCGCCTTCGAAAGCCAGCTCGACTTCCTGGTGTTCTTCTCCTCCGGTACCGGAACGTTGGGCTCGCCCGGGCAGGCCGCCTATGGCGCCGCCAACGCGTACCTCGACGGTCTGGCGGAGCATCTCTCCGCCGGGGGCGAGCGGGCCCTCAGCGTCGCATGGGGGGCCTGGGAAGGCGACGGCATGGCGGGCCAGGTGGACGATCGGACACTTCGGGTGTGGGCGTCTCGGGGAGTCGGGAGGCTGCCCGTCCCCGATGCCCTGGCAGCGCTCGACGAGGCGCTGGAGCGGGAGGTCGCCCACGCTGCGGTCCTCCCCATCGACTGGCCGACCTTCGTTTCGGCGCTCGACGGTGTTCCACCGCTCCTTGCCGATCTGGTCTCGGACGCGCCGGGGAGCGGGACTTCGGGCCCTGGACCGACCTCCGCCTCCCGTCCGCCGTCGATCGATCGTGCGGAGCTGCGCTCCCTCGAGCCCGAAGAGCGCGAGGCGCGCGTGGGTGACTTCGTGATCAGCATCCTGGCGGGCGTCCTCGGGCTCCGGCGGGAGCGACTCGACCACGACGCGGAGATCGGAGCCATGGGCTTCGACTCGTTGATGGCCATGGAGGCGAAGAACCAGATCGAGTCCGGCCTCGGCGCCATCGTACCGACCTCGACCCTTCTGGGCCGATCGACGGTTCAGGACATCGTCGACACCGTCGCCGCCCTGGACCTCTCGTCGGCTCCTGAAGCCGAGGATCCGGATCTGTTGGAAGGTGAGATATGAGCGCGGATCGAATGGACGCGCTGGCCGATCTGCTTCCCGACCTTCGTGCGAAGGGGGTGGAGTTGTGGACCGAGGGGGATCGCCTCCGGTTTCGCGCTCCTCCGGGGGCTCTGTCCCCCGAGGCGAAGCAGCTCCTTCGCTCCCGGCGGGACGACGTCATCGCCACCCTTCGCCGGGAGGCCGGAAGCACGCGCGTCGAAGGGCCGATGGCGGCCAACCAGGAGGGCCTCTGGGTCATCCAGCAGGTCGCTCCCGACAGCCCTGCCTACAACATCGCCTTCGCGGCTCGGGTGCGCGGCGCCATCGACCCGGAGGCGATGGAGGAGGCCTTCCAGGTTCTGGTCGATCGCCACGAAGCCCTGCGCACCTGCTACAAGGTGGGTCCGTCCGAGCAGCCGAAGCGCGAGGTCGTGGGGTACGTGCCGGTCCACCTCGACGTCGTGGACGCCGAGGACTCCTCCCCGGACCAGGTGCGGGCCGCCGTGGCGGAGGCCTACGGCCGGCCCTTCGGACTGGATTCAGCGCCTCTCCTCCGCGGCCACCTCTTCCGACGAGGCCCGCAGCGCTCCGTCCTGCTGCTGAACGCCCACCACATGGCCGTGGACGGGCAGTCGCTGTTCGTCCTCATCGGGGAGCTGTTCGCGGTCTACCAGGCGCTGGTCGACGGCACGGCCATCCCGCCGCGTCACGACGGAGCCGACTTCGGGGACTTCGTGGCTTGGCAGTCGGAGATGGTGGCGTCCGACACCACGTCCCGCGCCTACTGGGCGGAGGTCCTCGACCCCCCACCCGAGCCACTGGACCTCCCCACCGACCGACCCCGGCCCGGCGTGTCCCGGATGCGCGGGGATACGGTGGAGTTCGACGTCGAACCGGAGGTCGTGACGGCCATGAAGGAATTGGCCGTATCCCGGGCCGCCACCGAGTACGTGGTGGTGCTGGCGGCGTGGACGGCCTACCTGTCCAGGCTCACCGGCGGCACCGACGTGACGGTGGGTACGCCGGTGCACGGTCGACCGTCCGTCCGGTTCGAACGGACGGTGGGGGACTTCGTGAACGTCCTTCCGATCCGGGTGGAGGTCGAGGCGGATGCGAGCTTCGAGGCCCACGTCGACCGCACCGGCGAGGTCGTGCGCAGTGGAATGGCACACCAGGACTACCCCCTTCCCGCCCTGGTCGCGGACCAGGGAGGTGCGGGGCGGCGCGGAGCCCCCTTCGATACCTTCGTCGCCTTCCAGGACTTCAAGCGCCACGGGGCCATCGAACGGTTGATGCTGGCCGAGGACGAGGTCGTCGAACTGGGTGGTCTCGAACTGTCCCGCTACGACCTGTCCCAGCAGGAGGGTCAGTTCCCGCTGGCCCTCGACGTGTGGCCGCGCCAGGGCGGCTGGGGATGCACCCTGAAGTTCGACACCGACCTCTTCGACGAAGTCAGCGCGCGAGCGCGGGTGCGGGAATTCCAGATGCTCCTGCAGTCGGTGGCCTCGGACCCGGAGGCCCGCATCCAGGAGCTGGACATCCTGCCGGAGGAGGACCGGCGTCGCCTCGAGGAGCGGAACGAGACTCGACGCGCCTGGGACTGGAAGGGAGGGGTCGCCGCCATCGCGGCCGCCCGGGCGTCGGACCGACCCGACGACGTGGCGCTCCGGTGGGTGGACGGTGAGTGGAGCTACGAGGATCTCGTGGACGCAGCCCGTCGGGTCGCCGGAGGCCTCGACTCGCTGGGCGTGTCCCCCGGCGACCGGGTGGTGCTTCTCATGGAGCGGACACCGACCATGCTGGCCGCCCTCCTGGGCATCCAGGGTGCCGGTGCCGTCTACGTCCCGGTGGACCCCACCTACCCGGAGGCACGGATCCGGTACGTCGTCGAGCAGTCCGGCGCCACCGCATTCGTCAGCCATCGGGGCATGGGTGATCGGTTCGGCACGGAGGTGCCGCTCCTGGACCTGGATCGATGGCCGCCAGCCGATCCCCGGCCCTTCACGCCCGTCTCGTCGGACGACCCTGCCTACGTAATCTACACCTCCGGTTCCACGGGGGCGCCGAAGGGCGTGGAGGTCTCGCACGGGTCGCTGATGAACTTTCTCCGGGCCATGGCGGAGGAGCCGGGGCTCGACGAATCGGACCGCCTCCTGGCCGTGACCACCATCTCCTTCGACATCGCCGCCCTGGAGTTGTACCTGCCGCTCGTCGTGGGTGCCTGCGTCGTCCTGGCGACCGAGGACGAGGCCATGGACGGAATGGCCCTGGCCCGGCGGATCGGGACCGAGGACATCACGGTGATGCAGGCCACGCCGGCGACCTGGAAGCTGATGGTGCTGGCCGGATGGAGTGGCCACGAGGGCCTGGTGGCCCTCTGCGGAGGCGAAGCGTTGCCCCGAGCGTTGGCCAACGACCTGCTGGAGCGGGTGGGCGCTCTCTGGAACATGTACGGCCCCACCGAGACCACGGTCTGGTCCACCATCGAACCGGTGCACGAGGACGGTCCCATCCTCATCGGGCGCCCCATCGGGAACACGACGGTCTACGTGCTGGACGAGCACATGCGCCGCACACCTCTTGGCGTCCCGGGTGAGCTCTGGATCGGCGGGGCGGGGGTCGCCATGGGGTACGCCGGGCGTCCCGACCTCACAGAGGAGCGCTTCCGTACGAGTCCCTTCCGGCCGGGAGAGCGGATCTACCGTACCGGCGACCTGGTGCGGGCGCGTCGGGACGGACGGCTCGAGCACCTCGGCCGCCTCGACCACCAGGTCAAGGTCCACGGATTCCGCATCGAGCTCGGGGAGATCGAGGCCGTCCTTCGTGCGCATCCGGAGGTCCGGGACGCCGTGGCTACGGCCACCTCCGACCGACTGCTCGCCTACGTCGTCCCCACCGGGCCCGACGTGTCCGACGCGGAGGGGCTTCGGGCCTTCGTCTCCGAGCGCCTCCCCCCCTACATGATTCCGACGTCCTTCACGACGATGGACGCCTTCCCGCTGACGCCCAACGGCAAGATCGACCGGAAGGCCCTTCCGGCACCCACGGGAGGCGCGGACCTCGCGCCTGGCTACGCGGAGCCGCTGGACGGGGTGGAGCAGGCCGTGGCCACGATCTGGGAGGAGGTCCTGCGGACCGAGCGGGTCGGCCGGGACGACGACTTTTTTCGCCTGGGCGGCCACTCCCTCACGGCCACCCAGGTGGTGGCGCGGATCCGGGACTCCCTGGGGGTCGAGCTGCCGCTTCGGCGGTTCTTCGACGCCCCGACGGTGGCCGAGACCGCCGAGTGGGTGGCCTCCGCCGTCCGTCGGTCCGGCGGGCCTCCTCTGGAACCGATGGGCGTCGGTGCCGCACCGCTCTCCTTTTCCCAGGAGCGGATGTGGTTCCTCCAGATGCTGTCTGCCGACAACGTCGCCTACAACGTCTCCGGATCCGTCGTGTTGGAGGGTGATCTCGACGTGTCCCGACTCCGGCACGGGCTCGCTCGGGCGGTGGCCCGTCAGGAGAGTCTGCGCACCCGGATCCCCTCCGAGCACGGGCGCCCGGTCCAGGCCGTCTCCCCGGAGGTCGGGGAGGTGTTGGCGACGGAGGACCTCACCGGCCTGCCGGAAGCCGAACGGATGGAGCGGGCTCTGGGTCGGGCGGTGGATGTGCTGGACGCGCCGTACGACCTGGAGGCCGGCCCGCTCTTCCGGTTCTTCCTGATTCGTCTGGGTCCCGAACGGCACCTCCTCGCCGTGGGGATGCACCACATCGTGTCGGACGTCTGGTCCTTCGGTGTGCTCGCACGCGAGGTGTCGGAGGGGTACAACCGCCCCGAAGACAGCTTCCCCGACCCGCCCGCCGTGACGTACCGCGACTACTCCGTGTGGCAGCGGGAGTGGCTCTCCACGGGTCCGTTGCAGCATCAGCTGGCCCATTGGGTCGAGCGGCTGGAGGGCCTGCCGACGTTGGAGCTCCCCACGGATCGGCCGCGCCCCCCCTTCTTCAGCTTCGAGGGGGCCCTCATCGACACGGCCATTCCGGACACCCTTCGGCACGAGCTGGCACAGCTCACGGCCACCCGGAAGGCCAGCCCGTTCATGGCCTATCTCGCCGCCTTCAAGGTCTTCCTCTACGCCTGCACCCGGGAGCGGGACCTGGCTGTGGGCGTACCCATCGCCAACCGGACGCAGACGGCCACGGAGGAGCTCATCGGCACCTTCGTGAACACGCTGGTGCACCGGAACGACCTCTCCGGAGATCCGACCTTCCTCGACATCCTCGACCGGGTCCGATCCACGGCCCTGGATGCCTTCATGCACCAGGACGTCCCCTTCGAGACGCTCGTTCGGGAGATGGATCCGGAACGGGATCCGAGCCGTCCTCCGGTCTTCCAGGTCCTCTTCAACGTGGCCAACGTGCGGCTGGACGGGGGTGGACTGGAGGGGGTCCGCCGGATTCCGCAGTCCCTTCCCCGGCGCACCGCCCAGTTCGACCTCTCCGTCAACGTCGGACTCAACGAACTTCAGTCCGAGATCACCTTCAACTACAACAGCTCGGTCTTCACCCGCGCCACGGCGGAGCGATTCGTGGAGCACTACCTGGAGATCCTGGGACGGGTGGCGCGAAATCCCGAGGCACCCCTCTCGGAGCTGTCGGCCGTCTCGGCCCGTGACCGCACGCTCCTCCTCGATACCTGGAACGACACCGCCCGGGACTACGACCTGGAGTCGGCCCTCCCGTCGATGGTGGAGGCATCCGCCGCGCGGGAACCGGACCGTCCCGCCATCACCTCCGCCACCGGAGACTGGACCCGCGGCGAGCTCGTGGAGGCCGCCGGCCGGGTCACTGCCGCCCTGGAGGAGCTGGGTGTGCGACCGGGAGACCGGGTCGCCATCCTCATGGAGCGCAGCAGGGAGATGCTCGCTTCCCTCCTGGGGATCCTCGGGGCGGGGGCGGCCTACGTGCCGGTGGATCCGGCCTACCCCGAGGCCCGGGTCCGGTACGTCCTCGACGACTCGGCGGCCACGGCCCTCGTGACTCATCGGGGCCTGGACCGGCACTTCGCCGTGGACACGCCGACCCTCGACCTGGACGACTGGACGCCACCCCCTCCCGGCCCCTTCCGCTCCGTCGATCCCGAGGACATCGCCTACGTGATCTACACCTCCGGATCCACCGGACGACCCAAGGGGGTCGAGATCCCGCATCGGGCCATGATGAACTTCCTCCGCACCATGGCGGAGCGGCCGGGAATGGATGAGGACGACGTGGTCCTGGCGGTCACGACCATCTCCTTCGACATCGCGGTGCTGGAGCTCTACCTTCCCCTCCTCGTCGGTGCCCGCGTGGTCATCGCCGACGAGCGCGAAGCGGTGGACGGTCGTCGACTGGCAGAACGCATCGCCGGCGAGGGCGCGACGATCATGCAGGCCACCCCCGCCACCTGGAAGCTCCTTCTGGCATCGGGGTGGGCCGGTGCGCCCGAACTCCGCGTCCTGTGCGGTGGAGAGCCACTGCCGGCGGCCCTCGCCGAGGACCTGCTGCCGCGGATCGGCGAGCTCTGGAACATGTACGGGCCCACCGAGACGACGGTCTGGTCGACGGTGCAGCGGATTGGCCCGGGGGACGAGATTCTCATCGGACGCCCCGTGGGCAACACCACGGTCTACGTCCTGGATCCGGAGATGCAGCCCGTGCCCATCGGCACGCCGGGCGAGCTCTGGATCGGCGGCGCGGGTGTGGCACGTGGCTACGCCGGTCGACCCGAGCTGACGGAGGAGCGCTTCCGGCCCAGTCCCTTCCGCGCCGGCGACCGGCTCTACCGGACGGGTGACCTGGTCCGCTACCGCTCCGACGGACGACTCGAGCATCTGGGCCGGCTGGACCACCAGGTCAAGGTCCGCGGGTATCGGATCGAACTCGGCGAAGTGGAGGCGGTCCTTCGCGGCCACGAGGGTCTGGAGGATGCGGTGGTGGGGGTTCGCGGCGAACGCCTCGTCGCGTGGGTCGTTCCCCACCAGACGGCGCCCACCGTGGCGGAGCTGCGGGGCTGGGTGGCGGAGTCGCTCCCCCCCTACATGATGCCGTCCTTGTTCGTGGACATGGAGGCACTCCCCCTCACCCCCAACGGCAAGGTGGACCGAAAGGCGCTGCCGGAACCGGGGCACGGTGCGGTGGATCGTCCCGCGTCCCATGCGCCGTCGACACCCGCGGAGCAGCTCCTGGCGGAGGTCTGGCGCGAACTCCTCTCCATCGACCAGGTGGGAATCGAAGACAACTTCTTCGAGTTGGGGGGCCACTCCTTGCTGGCCATGGAGGTCGTGGCGAAGGTTGAGGAGCGTACCGGGCATCGAATGGACCCACGGACGTTGTTCTTCCAACCCCTCGGAGAGCTGGCCGACTCGCTTCCGCGATCACACTAGACATGGCTGCTGCCCTCTTCTTCGGCCCGCCTGGGCGTCAGCTGTACGGGTACCACCACGTGCCCCGGGGAGCGCCGACGTCCGCCGTGCTTCTCTGCCCCCCGTGGGGCCGGGAGTACCAGTACGCCCATCGCACCTTGAGCGTCCTGGCCGGGCGGCTTCAGGCTCGGGGCGTCCATGTGTTGCGCTTCGACTATTCGGGCACGGGGGATTCTTGGGGTGACTCCACCCAGGGCGACTTCCAGTCCTGGGTCGACGACCTCGAGCACGCCGTGCAGGAGTTGCGGCTGGCCAGCGGGCTTCCGTTGGTGGACCTCGTGGGACTCCGGTTGGGCGGGTATCTCGCTGCCCGGGCCTCGGGTAGGATTCCGAACATCCGAACCCTGGTTCTATGGGACCCCGTGACCCACGGAGGCGTCTGGATCGAGGAGATGGGCGCGCCGGAGGCGTTCGCATCGGGTCTGGTGGAACTGGGTGACCTGCTGGTCACCGAGGAGTTCGTCGAGGAGGTACGGTCTCTCCGGCCGGAGCACATGGAGGAGGCGCATGCGCACGAGACCATCTGCCTCATCACCCAGGAGGACCACGACTATCCGGATCCGCCGACCCTTCCCGGCAGTCGCACGGACCATCTCCCGCAGCCTGCTCCCTGGAGGGAGGACGCCTCCATCTGGTCGGGAAAGGTCCCGCCGGACGCCGTGAAGAGGATCGTGGAATGGCTGACGTGAAGGAGACCGTCCAGACCTTCGGTCCGTCTCGCAGGTTGGTGGGGATCCTGACCCGCCCGGCGGAACCGGAACCCCGGACGGACGGACTGGCGATGGTCATCCTGAACGCCGGCATCATCCACCGGACGGGACCGAACCGATTGCATGTACGGCTGGCCCGAAGCATCGCCACCGGGGGAACGCCGACCTTCCGCATCGACCTCCCGGGCATCGGGGACAGCGGCACCCTGGGTTCCGGCGGCTCTGCCGTGGAAGAAGCCATGGCCGGCATCGGCGCAGCCCTCGACGAGCTGGAGCGGCTCGGGGTGGCGTCGCGGTTCCTGGTGTTCGGACTCTGTTCCGGGGCGGACCTGTCCTTCATGGCGGCGACCGTCGACCCCCGGATCTCCGGGATCGTGCTCATCGATCCGAATCGCATCTTCGCCACATGGAAGTCCCGACTGATCCAGGTCGTTCGGCCGGCGATGCGCCCGACCGTCTGGTTCCGCGCCATGACCGGGCGCTACGGACTCCTGCGCCGGCTGTCCCAGCGCCTTCGACCCGAGTCCGCTGCGGATGCCGTGGAGTCGGCTGGAGACGGCCCTGCGCCGGCAGCCGGCCCCTCGGAGGGGGAGATCCACGACCAGGTGCAGGCGGCGCTCCAGGCGTTCATGGACCGGGGCGTGCAGATCCTCTACATCATCACCCGGCACTACCGCTCGGAGTACGTCTACCGGCGTCAGTTCCACGACGCCTTTCCGGACATCGACCTCGGCGACCAGGTGGAGGTTGAGATCATGCCGACGGCTCACCACACCTTCACGAGGGCATCGAGTCGGGAGCTGCTGCAGGCCACCGTCACACGGTGGGTCGAGGCCACGTGGGCCCCGGCGGGCCGGGACAACGCCGGGTCGACCTCCTGAGAGGGACACGAACCCTGCCCCCACTCCCGAATCTGTTCGTCATCGGCGCCATGAAGTCCGGCACCACGTCGCTGCACGCTCTGCTGGAGTCCCACCCGGACGTCTTCATGAGCGACCCGAAGGAGCCCACGCACTTCGTGGACGGTCCGGAGCTTCGATCCGTGAGCCGGCGTGCGTGGGAGGCGGGATTCTGGCAGGACCGCGACCGCTACCTCGACCTCTTCGCAGGCACCGAGGACGTGGCGGTCCGTGGCGAGTCGAGCACGGCGTACGCGAAACGGCCCCGCCTGAGCGGCGTTCCGGAGCGCATCGCAGAGGTTGCTCCCGACGCCCGCATCCTCTACATCCTCCGGGATCCCGTCGAACGGACCGTGAGCCACTACCTGCACGCCGTCCAGTGGAACGACGAGCACCGTCCGCCCCTGGAGGCCGTCCAGTCGGAGCCCCACTACCGCGAGGTCAGCCACTACGCCATGCAGTTGGAGCCCTATCATCGGGTCTTCGGACGGGATCAGGTGCGGGTCGTGACCCTCGAGTCCCTGAAGGCGGACACCGCCGGGGAGGCCCGCGGCCTCTTTGCATGGCTCGGCATCGACCCCGAACACCTGCCGCCCTCGCTTGAGCGGCGCAACGTGACCCGCGCCGGCGTGGTCCGGAGGCGTGGGCCGGAGGTGGTGCGTCGGGCGCGCTCGGCGCGCCCGACGCAGGTCCTGAAACGCTATCTGCCCTGGCGGATCCGTGTGATGGCACGCCGCATCCTGGACGATCCGGTGGACCGGGCCTCGGAGCGCATGGCGGAGCTGGTGGACTACCTACGGCCCCTTCAGCGGGACGAGACCGAGTCCCTGACGGGGATGCTGGGCCGGACCTTCTCCGAGTGGACCACCCTCACCCCCCCGAAGGCTCCCGACCGGTAGGAGCTCCAGCGTCGACCGGCTACACCCGCCACGTCCAGAGAAGCTCGTCGAACGACTCCGCCAGGGTCCGCACGGCCCGACGCTGATCCGCTTCGGTGAGTCCGTTGGGCGGCCCGGCCGGGGTGTTGTTGGCGTCCACCACGTAGATGCGGTGGTCGCGGTCCCGGAGCACGTCCAACTCCCCGTAGTCGATCCCCATGAGGCGGGCGAACGCCAGGATCCGCTCCACCTCGTCCTGCTCGAAGACCGAGGCCGGG
>JGI12048J13642_10357736_pt1 | contig 10335 bp, 8 predicted proteins | sample ElkSlonscriptome_16_FD_13642 | JGI IMG/M metagenome (IMG submission 13642)
CCCTGATGGAGGACCCGAACCAACCTCCATCCCCCGACGATCCCCTGTCCCTGTCCTTCCGGCGTCTGGACGTGAGCACCCCGGGCCGCAACCTCCGGGCGCAGCCTGCCGACAGCGCCACCATGTGCACCGCCGCGCTCCCCGTCTTCCCCCGCCTGGACGGCCTCCGTGCCCTGGCGACGCCGGTGGTGGCTCTCTGCGCGTCGGGCGAGTGCGGGGTGTCGGAGTGCGTCGACTGCCCTCCCTACCGGCTCAGCTTCGCCCTCGATGGAGAGGAGCGGCGGGGCTGGGACGTGAGCGGGACGTTCCTGGTATCCACGGACGAGGGTCGCGCGCTCGTGGCGGAGCTGGAGCGGCTCTTCGCCGAGGCCCTGCCCTGGAGCTTCTGCGGGAGCTGACGGCGAGCTCTCCCGCGGCGCGAACACCCGGCACTCGGACCTGATCCGGCGTCGAAACCGGCGGTGAGGAGGCCTCGTAGGGACCCCCGCCCTCCGTCCTCGCACCCACCCGCTCGATGCACCTCTCGCGACCCGGAATGAGACGGCTCCCCATCCAGCGGTTCTCCATGGGTCTTCTCCTTGCCGCGATCCTGGCGATCCCGGCCCTCCCGGGGGACGCGGCAGCCCAGGGACTCAAGATCGCCGTGGGAGATGTCGGCCTGGGGATCGGTGATGTGTGCCGGCTGGACGGGCTCAGGCTCAACTTCCGGGACCGTTGTCTGGACCGGATCCGGGGACTGAACGCCACGATCTGGTCCCCCCACGACGAGGCCAGCGGCCGGGTGGAGGGCCTGGCCCTGGGACTCCCCCTCACCGGGGCCGACGAGCTGGCCGGTGTGGCGCTGGGCGTCGGGGTGGCGGTGGAGGACGCCTTCACCGGGGTGGGCGTAGGACTGCTGGGGATGGGCTCCGGAGGCTCCCTCCGCGGGGTAGCGGTGGGGGGACTCGGGTTGGGCAGCGGCGGCGACCTGGAAGGCCTCATGGTGGGTGGCCTGGGTCTCGGCACCGGGGGCGACATCCGCGGCGTGGTGGTGGGTGGGCTCGGCGCTGGCGCAGGCGCCGACCTGGACGGGGTGGCCGTGGGAGGCCTGGGGCTTGGGGTAGGCGGAGACTTCACGGGGCTGGCGGTGGGCGGGGTGGGCGTCGGAGTCGGGGGACGGTCCCGCGGCATCCTGGTGGGCGGCGTCGGTGTGGGTGCGGGTGGGGGCGCGACGGGCCTCACCGTCGGAGGGGTCGGGGTGGGATCTGGGGGCGAGCTGAGAGGTGTCAGCCTGGCGGGCGTCGGCATCGGCGCGTCGTCCATCACCGGCCTCGCCCTCGCCGGATTCGGCGTCGGGGCCACGGACGTCCACGGGCTCGTGGTCACGCCGGCCTACATGAGGATCGAGGAGGACGGACGGCTTCGGGGGGTGTCGGTGGCGGCCTTCAACGACATCCGTGGCGAGCAGAGAGGCCTGAGCATCGGGCTCCTGAACATCGCCGACGAGCTCCACGGGGTGCAGGTCGGGCTCCTGAACATCGCCTGGAACAAGTCTTCGTGGCGGGTGCTGCCCCTGGTGAACTACCATCCCTGAGATTGTCGAAGGAAAGGTCGCCGCGCTGTACGACATCCACGGCAACCTCCCCGCCCTGGAAGCCGTGCTCTCGGAGGTAGCCGGCGAAGGGTTCGACCGCGTGGTGATGGGTGGAGACGTGGTCCCCGGACCCATGTCCGCCGGGTGCCTGGACGCCCTGGACGCGCTGACGATCCCGGTGGAATGGATCCGCGGGAACGGCGACCGGGACGCGCTGAGGACCCTGGCCGGGGAGGTGCCGACCCGGGTGCCGGAAGCCTTCCGGGGGGTGGTCCGCTGGTCGGCGGAGGAGCTGTCCGCACAGCAGGTCGCCCACATGGCCGACTGGCCGCGCACCGTCCGCCTGGAGATGTCGGCGTTCGGGGCCGTCCTCTTCTGCCACGCGACCCCCCGCGACGACGCCGAGCTCTTCACGCGTCTCACCCCCGAGGACCGTCTCCGCCCCGTGTTCGAACCCACCGCGGCCGAACTGGTGGTCTGCGGCCACACCCACATGCAGTTCGACCGGTGGGTGGGCGACGTCCGGGTGGTGAACGCCGGCAGCGTCGGCATGCCCTTCGACGCCCCCGGCGCCTACTGGCTGGCGCTGGACCGGGAGGTGACCCTCCGGCGCACGGACTACGACCGGGAGGCTGCCGCCGCCCGGATCCGGGGGTCGGCGTACCCCCAGGCCCAGGCCTTCGCCGACGGGAACGTTCTGGAGACGCCGGAGCGGGAGGCCATGGAACGGACCTTCGAGGCGGCGGCCCTCACACCCTGACGGACCCGGGTGCGGGGCGGCCCCTCACCCCTGTCCGCTCTACCGCGATGGAGCACGCCACCTGCCACGTGTCCCATCGGATCTCCGAGGCGTTCGGCGCGAACCACTTCATGGCCGGGAGCTCCGCAGGCTCGAAGCCCGACCCGGGGAACCACGTCTCGTAGAGATGGTCCCAGGCGTCGGCGATGGATGGGAGCGGTCCGTCGCACTGACGGGGGGGAGCAGGAGCGGGTCTTCACTGCCCTGGGCCGAGAGGGCCGCGTCCTCTTTCCCCTGAGCGATGGCTTCGGAATGGTGGAGGACCGCTTCCAGATCCGCTGGATGATCGCGCTCGAGACGGCCTGAAAGCGAGGTATCCGGCCGGTCCCGACACATCGACGGGATGGAACGGTCGCGGGAATCGAGGGGACACAGGGGGGGAGCGAGGCCTTCTGCCGCTCCTGCCGTCCCGACCTCCGACACCTAAACCGCCATGGCTCAGGAAACCGCGAAGCTCGGCTTCTATCGCTTCATGCACCGCTTCTCCCGGCCACGCACCTATGTGGGGAAGTTCCTTCTGGTCGCCTTCCTGGGCGTCCACGTCCCCCTCATCGCTCTGGTGTTCTTCCTGGTCGCCACCGGGAGCGACTGGGACGCCGCCTGGTCCGTGGTGGTGATCCTTCTCCTGGCCACGCTGGCGGCGACGGCAGCGACCCTCTGGTTCCAGCTTCGGCTCCTGGAGCCGGTCCTCCAGACGGCTTCAGCGCTGGAGGACTATCGGACCAACCGCCAGCGTCCCAGCCTCCCCACCAGCTACGGAGACGAGGCCGGCACCCTGATGAGCCGCGCCCAGGCGTGCGTCGAGGACCTGGACCAGCTCGTCGAGTTCCGGACGTCGCTCCTGCGTGTGATGGCCCACGACCTCCGGGGGATGGTGACCTCGGCCAGCCTCTCGTCCCAGCTCCTCCGCATGGAGCTGGACGAGGGTGTGACCGACCCCGACTCCCTCCGCGAATACCTGACCGTCGTCCAGACGAGCACCGATCGCCAGGTCGCCCTCATATCCGACATCATGGGGATGGCCGAGCACGAAGAGGGACGGCTCGAGCTCGAACGGGAGCGGACGGACGTCGCCGGTCTCCTGGAGGAGGTGATGGAGCTTCTCCGGCCGCGCGCCCTTCAGAAGTCGGTCACGGTCGAGGTGGACGCCGACGAGGGGACCACGGCCGACGTCGACGGGCCCAAGGTGCGACAGATCGTGCAGAACCTGGCGGACAATGCCCTCAAGTTCACCCGGAAGGGAGGAACGATCGTCCTCCAGGCGAAGGAGGAGCCGGGCCATCTGGTCCTGGCCGTCGACGACAACGGGGTGGGGATGCCTCCCGAGGTCCGGGACAACCTCTTCCAGGCCTTCACCGCTGGTCAGCGGTCGGGCACGGATCACGAGGTAGGAACAGGGCTCGGCCTCTGGATCTGCCAGGTCCTGGTGGACGCGCACGGCGGGGAGATATCGGTGGAGAGCGAGGAGGGAGAGGGTACCCGCGTGGAGGTTCGGCTGCCCGTCTGAGGGTTCGGGCCTCTCCAGCGTCCTCGCACCCGATCCATCCGATTCGACATCGGCTCCGTATCTCCTCCCGAACGGTCGGGCGGTCCGGCCCCACCCCGGCGGAGGAGAGAGCCATGGCGGACGGGAACAAGATCACGGCGTCGATCCCGGTGGTCTGCGACTGCGGAATCGAGCTGGATTCCCAGCTCCTTCCGCGGACCCTTCCCGGCGGCCTTGTGAAGGACGATCCCTCCGACGGCCTCTCGGAGACCATCCTCGACCCGGCGATTCCGGTGGACCCCTCCGGCCGGCTCCGCCGACCGGGGACGACGAGTAGCCCGATGCGCCCCCTCGCGCATGCACAGGGCCGGAGGTAGCGTGAACGATTCTCCGATGTCGCCGCTGGAGTCCGACCCGCGCTCGGTTGCGGGTTCCGACCGACGGCCACTGTGGACACGCGCCATGGACGATCCGGAACCGGAGCTGCTGGTCGCCGCCATGGCGGCAGGGGAGGAGCGCGCCCTGGAGAGGCTCTTCGACCGCTTCTCGGGAGCCGTGTTCGCCGTCGCCTTCGGAATCCTCGGGAACGACGCCGATGCCAGCGAGGTCACTCTGGACGCCTTCACCCACGCCTGGATCCGGGCCACCGACTTCGACAGGCGGCGCGGATCGGTGGCCACCTGGCTCTCCGTCCTGACCCGCTCTCGGGCGCTGGACCGCATCCGGGCGCGGCGAAGCCGGCTGGCCCGGGTGGAGAAAGCCTCGGTCCGAGAGGGAGGACGGCCAGCCATGGGCTCGGGTCCCGAACCCGTGGAGGGGGTGGTGGAGACGCGGGAACGCAGGGGGCATCTCCACACGGCTCTGAAGGGTCTCTCCGGGGCGCAGCGGCGCGCCATCGAACTGGCCTTCTACGAGGGCCTGTCCCACACCCAGATCGCCCGTCGGCTCGGCGTCCCGCTGGGTACCATCAAGACCCGGATCCGAACGGGGTTGCGGAAGCTCCGCGACATCCTCGGGCCGTCCTACTCGGGAGAGTGGTCATGAATCGTCCGGACCTCAACGCCCTCCTGGGGATGGCTCCGGCCTACGCGGTGGGCACCCTCGACGGCGCCGACCTCGTGTCCTTCGAGGTAGCACTTCCCGACACCCCGGGGCTGCAGGAGGAAGTGGACCGGTACCGGGCGCTTCTGGGAGCCTTCGCCGAGAGCCACCCGCGCCGATCGCTGCCCCCGGGGCTGAAGGGGCGGCTCATGCGTCGGATCCGGCTTCCCGGGCTGGACGGGCATCCGGTGGCGGGGGTCGACCTCGAAGCTTTGGAGTGGCACCGCCCGTCCCATGCTCCGGAGGTGGAGATCCACCTCCTGCGGGAGGAGGGTGGCACCCAGACCGTCCTCCTCCGGGCCGAGCCCGGGGCCGCCTACCCGGACCACCGCCACCCGGGCGGCGAGAGCTTCTTCGTCCTCGAGGGCTCCTTCCGGGACCACCGGGGGGAATACCACGCCGGCGACTTCCATCGCTTCCCCCCCGGCTCGGAGCATCGGAGCCTCCGGATCACCGGAGAGGCCACCTGCGTCACCCTCATCGTCACGGGGCCAGGGGGCACGCCGCTGTTGGAGGATCGTTAGACGACCGGGAGAGGGGTGCCGACCCCGGCTGTCGGGAAGGTCGTGGTGTGCGTAGTCTTGGGGCTTGCCCCCGTCCCCCGGCACCCGATCCCGTACGCCCGGCTCCGCTCCCACCTCGAGGACCACCATGCTCTCGTCTTCCCACCCTCGGACACCCGTCCACCGTACCATCCTGGCGGCGCTCGCCCTCTGCCTGAGCGCCGCGCCCTCTCTCGACGCCCAGGATCGGCCGGCCGGCTGGGACCCCGACGAGGTCCTCCAGCGCGAAGGCTTCACCGAGCCACCTGCCGAGATCGTCGAAGCGGTCCTGGCGCCGCGATGGCTCAATGTGGAGCTGACGGAGATGAGCCCTGCCGGTGACTGGTTCCTGGACGAGGTGGAGGATGGTCCCGTGCCGATGGACCGATTCTCCCATCCCTTCCACGATCTGGGAGGCCAGTTCGTCGAGATCCGCGCCAACCGGGAGCGGTCCCTCCTGACCCGTAGCAACGCCGGCCTCCAGCTCATCTCGGCGACGGACGGAACCGTTCGGGACGTCCAGGTGCCGGAGGGAGCCCGGGTGAGCCACGCCACCTGGTCGCCGGACGGGGGGCGCCTGGCCTTCTTCGCCCACATGGACGACGCGACTCACCTGTACGTCGCCGAACCCGACGGCTCCGCGCGACGAGTGAGCCCGCGCCCGGTTCTGGCGACGGGGTACCCCGACTTCGCCTGGTCCTCCGACGGGGGCACCCTGGGCACCGTCCTCCTGCCGCGCGACCGCCCGGCCATGCCGGAGGCGGCTCCGCAGCCCCAGGGACCCCAGATCAAGCAGACGGAAGACGGCGTGAACATGCTGCGGGTCTTCAAGTCCCTCCTGGCGACGCCCCACGACAAGGACCTGGTGGAGTGGCACAACACGGGCCAGGTCGCCCTCATCGACATCGAGGGCGACGAGGTCTCGGAGGTGGGGGAGCCGGTGATGGTCCGGAGCCTGGAGGTGAGCGCCGACGGCGGCCACGTCCTGGTGGAGCGCATGGTACGGCCGTTCAGCTACGTGGTCCCGGTCCGGATGTTCGGATCGGTCCAGGAGATCTGGGACCGGGAGGGGGAGGTCCTGGCCACCGTCCGCACCGACGAGCTGGATACCGGACTCGAGGACGGTCCCCGAGCCGGGGGGCCGGGGTTCAGTGCCTACGGCGAGGACGACGGCCCACGGGACATCGCCTGGCGGTCCGACGGGTCGGGGCTGAGCTATCTGGAGCGAGCTGCCCGACCCGGCGACGAGGAGGACGATGCGGCGGAATCCGACGGGGAGGGTGAGCGGCCCGACCGCCTCTGGCTCTGGCGGCCGCCCTTTGGGGAGGACGATCGGGAGGTCGTCTTCGAGAACGAGAACGCCCTCGAGTGGGTGCGGTTCGCCGACGGGGACGACCTCGTCTTCGCCGAAGAGGCGGTGGACGGCGAGGTCCACCACTTCGCCGTCTTCCTGGACGACGGGAACGAGATGTACACTCTGGCCCGCTACGATGGCGAGGAGGTCTACGAGAACCCCGGGGCCCTGGTGGCTGCCGACCGGACCTTCGCGACCCGTGGCTGGCGGGGTGGATGGAACGTCGGCGGCGACGTGGCGCTCTCCGACGACGGCGAGCACGTCTACTACCAGGGCATGGTCTTCGACGAAGAGCCCCTGGAGGTGGGACCGCGCTCCTTCGTGGATCGGGTCCAGATCCGTACGGGCGAAAAGGAGCGCGTCTACGAAACGGAGAATGCCGACCTCTTCGAGATGCCCACCGCGTGGAGGGATCTCGACGGCCTCGAGTACGTGGTCACCCGGGAATCGCCCACGGAGGTGCCCCAGAGCTTCCTCCGGTCCGGTGAGGGACTCACGCAGCTCACCCGGAACACCGATCCGACGCCGGACCTCACCGCCGCGCCGCGTCAGGACTTCATCGTCACCCGACCCGACGGCTTCCGCTTCCAGGTCAACGTCACCCTCCCGGAGTCCTTCGAGGAGGGGTCCCGGATTCCTGCCATGTTCTGGTTCTACCCCCGGGAGTACACCACGCAGGACGAATACGACGAGACGCTCCTCACCCACAACAAGAACGCCTTCCCGGACTTCGGTGCCCGCTCCATCGAATATCTGGTCCGTCTCGGCTACGCCGTGGTGGAGCCCGACGCGCCCATCGTCGGGAAGTCGGGGCGCATGAACGACAACTACGAGCACGATCTGCGCAACAACCTCTCGGCCGTCATCGACGAGCTCGATCGCCGGGGGATCATCGACCGGAGCCGCCTGGGGATCGGCGGACACTCCTACGGCGCCTTCGGAACCGCCAACGCCATGGTCCACACGCCCTTCTTCAAGGCGGGGATCGCCGGCCACGGCAACTACAACCGGACCCTGACACCCCTCCACTTCCAGAGCGAGCGACGCACCCTCTGGGAAGCGCGTGAGACGTACATCTCCATGTCCCCCATGCTCCATGCCGACCGACTCACCGGAGCCCTCCTCATGTACCACGGGCTCCACGATCAGAACGTCGGGACCGATCCCATCCACTCTCCGAAGCTCTTCCACGCCCTGAACGGATTGGACAAGGAGGCGGCCCTGTACCTGTACCCCCTCGAGCAGCACGGTCCAGCGGCACGGGAGACCCTCCTGGACCTCTGGGCCCGGTGGTCGGCGTGGTTGGACAAGCACCTCATGGGTGAGGTGCGCGGTGCGACGATCTCCGACGACGGGGAGGGCGGCAGGGGGAACTAGCGGGAACCGCGGGGGCGGGCGGGAATCCCCCGCCCGTCCCTTGCGGGTCGAGCGAAGGCCGCGGCGCGGCCGATGTCCATCTCCGTCTGGTGGTCGTCGCCGTAGGGAGTGCTGCCGGGGGGGCTGAGGCTGGCCGCCTCGTGCCATCCAGTCGGCGGGGCGAGGCCGTACAGGGAGCGAGCCCCCCGCTCCCCGTTTCGCCGAGGCGACCATGGCCACGAACCACCCCGCTCCCGCCCACCCACCCTCTGCTCCCACCGTCGAGCTGGGGCAGCCGAACAGCGTTCCGCTGACGTCCCACGAGACACGGTTCCTCGTCCAGCCCGACCGCGGACCCGGCTCGTACCTCTTCACCTCCTCCACCGAGACCCTGCTCTGGGTCCGGCGCGGCGAGCGCTGGCTCGAGGTACCGCCCATCCGGGCGGAGGCGGTCTGTCTGGATCTCGAACCCGGGGACTTCGTGGCAGCCCGATCCCGTGACGAGGACGGCGTGCTGGACGTGGGTCCCGTGCCTGCTCCACGCCTCCGGGTGGATCGCCTCTTCGACGGCGTCCACGGCCGCCGCACACGGGCCCCGCGCTCGCCGGTTCCCGGTGCCGAACTCGACATCCTTCTGGTCCTCACCGGTGCCCGGGAAGACACGGAGGTTCCCGACGAGTTGCCCCAGGTGCGCTTCACCGCGGCCGGAGCCTCCGAGGGCATCCCCGTGCCGGTTCTCCACCCCACCGACCTCTTCGATGCCGTGGGGGTGGAGGCGGGGGCTCGTGGAGCCTTCCGTTTGTGCATTCCAGTCGACGCCCCGGCGGCCACGGGGCGCATGCAGGTTTCGTGGGGACCGTTCTTCCTGGACGGCATCGACTTCGAGATCACCACCCCCGAGGTCGCAGCCACCCGGGCCGACCTGGCCGAAGCGGCCACCGACCTGGCTCGCTGCGAACTCGGGAAGGACGCCGCCGTGGTGGGGAGCCATCGTCCGCTACAGGTCGGAACCCGGCTTCGGGAGGGGCTCACCGGACAGCTCCTCAGCGACGTCGTAGACCCGGACACCCATCTGTTCTACGCCTTCGAGCCCGGGACCCTCTTCGAGCAGGAGCGCACCCTCTGGATCACCGCTCGGGCGGGGGCGGAGCCCGTGGTGTTCGAGAGCCCGCGGTGGCCCGAGGTCGTCGTGCCGGACCCGTGCGTCGAGGAGGACGGGGTGATCTCCGAGGGCGACCGCGTCGGGATCGACTATGGATCGCCGAACACCCGCCGCAACCAGCTCTTCGCGGTGGGCGGTTCGCTCACCCTCCTCGAAGTCCTGGGTGGCCCCTCCCGGGTACCCAAGCGCGTCCCATCCCCCTTGAACGGGGAGCCGCTCCTGGGCCCGCCGCGGCCTGGGTGCCGGCGGGTCCGGAAGATTGCCGTGCTGGTGCAGCTCGACGACAACACGGCCCCGCGCAGACGGAACGGACGTCTGATTCCGAACTTCAACGACGTCATGCAGCGAGAGCGTGATCTGATTCGGGTGCTGGGATTCGACCAGCTCGTCGAGTTGAGGCCCGACGACTTCATCCTCCGCTTCACCTCCGGCGGCAAGCCGCTCTTCGTCCGACCAACCGCGACGCAAGCCAACAGCCTCCAACCGTTGTTGACCCGCCTCGACGGGCTGGTGCGCCGCATCACCGACTGTTGTACGGAGATCGTGGTCTTCATCAATGCCCACCAGAGCAAGGAGGGGTACCTCCGATACAAGAACAAGGACGTTCCGTACAGCGGCGGCTCGACGAGGACGTCGGACGTCTCCGGGCCCCTCTCCCAATCCTATCTGGCCCGCCTCATCGCCCAGCAGATCCAGACCTCCACCGCGGCAGCCGGTCTGGCCTGTCAGCCCCGGGTCGAACTCGTGTTCCACTCCTGCTACAGCGGGAACTTCGGCGCCGGCGATTTCGGTAGGGTCAACAAGGCAGGGGTCGGAGTCACGGCGTCCTCCGGCGGCAAGGAGACCACCAAGGGCCTGCCCAAGGGCGGCGCGGCCACCACGGACGAGTACTTCTTCCTGGATGCCCTGGAGGAGTGCGCGAAGGCGAGCCCGGGCCAGACGCTGGCCGAACTCTTCCCCTG
>JGI12048J13642_10233120_pt1 | contig 10333 bp, 8 predicted proteins | sample ElkSlonscriptome_16_FD_13642 | JGI IMG/M metagenome (IMG submission 13642)
TTTTCTTTCGTTATCACGCACTCACCTTCCGGTAAGCCAGCAGCACATCCGCTCCGAAGATCATGAGCGCGCCGATCCAGCCGAAGAGGCTCAAATGCGGGTCGGAGGCGAGGTAGGGGCCGAGGACGGCGGCCATCAGAATCCGGGAGGAGGAGACGATGCTGCCTTCCATGGCGGTGACGTAGCGGAACCCGATGGTCAGAAGATATTGGCCGATGACCCCGGAGGCGGCGCAGGAGATGAGAAACAGAAACTCCCGAAGATCGGGCACGAAGATGTGGTCATGAAACAGAATAAAGATGCCCAAGGACCCGAAACCGAACATGAAAAAGAGGATGGTATGCGTATCGTGTTCTTGGCGGCTCAGATTCAGATAAATGATGGCCGCCGCGCCGAGCATGCCGGAGGCCAGCCCCCATAGGTTTCCGATATTCAGGCCGATCTTTCCGGGAGAGAGCACCAGCCATACCCCGACCACGGCGACCATCAGGATGAGGGTGGCGGGAAGGTCCCGCTGCTTGCTCAGGAATATCCAGGAAAAAACGGTGACGAAAAGCGGATAGGTCATGTTGAGGATATTGGCCTCGGCCACCGTGGTCAGGGAGACCGCCTTGTAAAAGCAGAAAACCGACAGGGTATTGCCGACGGTTCGACCGATCAGCAGGTGCCATCGGTAGACCTTGATTTTATGGCTCCGGACGCTGATGGCGGCGGAGACCACCGCAAATCCCAGAATAAACCTGGCAAACACGAAAAAGGCCGGGTCCACCAGAACCCGCCCTTCGGCCCATCGAATCACCAGGGTCGACAGATAGAGAAAGAAAGCCGACCCGAAGATGGACAAGCCGCCCAGCAACTGGGCCTTGGGACTGTAATGGATGGCGGGGCCCTCAGCAACCCGCCTGATCGTCATATTGGCCCAGAACCAGGAAAAAAATAAGGATGGGGCCGATGAGCATGAATCCGCCGGCCAGCATGATGCCGGAGGCGAAGGTGTAGGTTTCCCCCAGGTAGCCGATGACGGCCGGCAAAATACCCCCGCCGATCAGAAAAGCGGACGGCGGTCCCAGGGCATTGGTAACGCTTCGCAGGTGAGGCGGCGCAATCCGGGACAGGGCCGCAAATGCACCGGGAAAAAAAGAGTTGAGCACCGCCGGCTGAATGAAAATAATCACCAGCAGCCATTCATCCCTTAAAAGCCCCAGCAGAACCGTGGCCGCTCCGGCCGACTGCAGGGCGATGGCCATGGTCGGCCGTTCCCCGAGACGGTCGGTCACCCATCCGGCCAAAAAGACCATGGCCAGGCCGGTCATCTGAGACAGGCCGATCAGGGTATTGGCATATTGAAGCTCCATGCCGTGTTCATTGACCAGAAAAAGGGGCAGCATGGCATAGATTCCGGCATTGCCGCCCATGGCCATGGCGAACAGCGCCACCATGATATAGAAAGAGGGTTTACGCAGAATGATGGAAACATTTTGCCGGTTGGGCAATTTTCCGGGAAAGTCGGCCCCGCGCCCGGCCAGGGTATAGGCCAGGGCGGTGACCAGGGCGATGCCCGCCCAGATCAGCAGCACATTTCGCCAGGTGAACCAGTTCAACAATAGCGCCGCAATCAAAGGGGCGGACACGAAACTGAGCGGAGGCGCGGCCTGATGGACGCTCAACGCCTTACCCCAGTCGGATTTCTGAATCTCCGCGGTGATGGTGGCGATGGCGGAAGGCAGATGAATGCCGGCCGCCAGCCCGATCACCATCAACAGCAGCCGAATCAGCCAGACGGAATCGGCAAAACTGATGGGAATCAGGGCCAGCCCCACCATCCAGGCGGAGAGCCTCAGGGTGCCTCGGTGATTGATTCGAGAGGAAATCAGCCCGGAGCAAAGCGGGGCGACCATATACCCTAAAGACATCATCAGAAACAGGGAGCCGGCCTGGGCGTGGCTGATGCCCAGATCTTCTTCAATGGCCGGCATCAGGGGCGCGAACATCACTCGGGTGACGAACCCCAGAAAGAAAAGCCAGGCGATAAACAGGGTCAATCCGATGCGGGCACTGAAAGGCTCCGGCATCGGGCAATCATCCATGGGAATTTCCATTACCTCAACCTCGAATTGAGTGCAGACTCAGTTTGAAAGACGGTCGATGAAGGCGCATCGCCATGCCATACCATACGGGGTCGCCCGGTGTCGACCCCTTGATCCGTCAATACATCAGGTTGGGCAGATAGAGGATGATCTGAGGAAAGATAAACAGGATGATGATCCCCGCCAGCACCGCCACCATAAACGGAAGAATGCCCTTGAAGATCGACTCCAGGGACATTCCGCCCGGCAGGGACCGGGCCACCCCGAAGACGACGTAGACATTGATCCCCACCGGCGGGGTGATGACCCCCATTTCGGTCACCATCACGATGATGATACCGAACCAGATCGGATCGTATCCGAGATCCAGGACGATAGGAAAAAAGATGGGAATGGTGAGCATCACCAGGGCCAGGGAATCCATAAAGCATCCGCCCATAAAATAGACCAGAACGACGGCGCTCAGTATCATGAATGCCGGAAGGTCGAACCCGCCGATCCAGGTGGCGATATTGAAGGGAATACGGGTGACCGCCAGAAACTTGCCGAACAGCGTGGCGCCGGCGATCAGCATCATCACCATGCAGGAGGTCCGCAGGGTTTCATAGAGCGCGTCCACGAAGCTCTGCCAGGTCAGCTGCCGCCGAATCATCGACACCAGGAGCACGCCGAAGACCCCTACCGCTGCGGCTTCGGTCGGGGTGAACAGCCCCCAGAACAGGCCGCCCATCACCAGAGCGAACACCGCCAGGGTCTCCCCCAGGTCGAGCAGGGACCGCATTTTGGCGGACCAGGAAAAGGTTTCGCCCCGGGGACCCTGGTCGGGCATGAAGGAACACCAGATCAGGATGGCGATGATAAACAGGATGGTGACCAGAATCGCCGGAAAAATCCCGGCTACGAACAGCTTTCCGATCGACTGCTCCGTGAGCACGCCGTAGACGATCAGCACCACACTCGGGGGCATGATCATGCCCAGCCCGCCGCCGGAGGCCACCGATCCGGCCGCAAGTTCATCGGCGTAACTGAACCGCCGCATCTCCGGCAGCCCCACCGTCGCCATGGTGGCGGCGGTAGCCGCACTGGACCCGCAGACCGCGCCGAAGGCGGTGCATGCGGACACGGTGGCGATGGCCAACCCGCCCCGGGTGCTGCCTAAAAATTTATAGCCGGTATCGTAAAGCCGACGGCTGATGCCGCAGTTGAAGGCCAACTGGCCCATCAGGATAAACAGCGGGACCGTGGTCAGGCCATAGGAGGAAAAGACCTCATAGAAGCTCTGGGCCATCAGGTTCAAGGCCGCATGAAAATTGATAATGATCCCGAAGCCCACAAACCCGGTAACCGCCATGACATAAGCCACGGGCATTCGGGTCAGAAAGACCAGGACCATGATGATGATGCCGACAATTCCGATGGCGGTTGGGCTCATTTTCCTCTCAGAATAGTGATTTTTTCGATGAAACCCTTGATGATGATCAGGGAGAAGGCGACAAAGCAGAGGGCCACCACAAATATGATGACGTACTCGGGAAGCTCCAGATTCATGGATACTTCCCCGGATTCTTCCATCTTAAAGGCGTACAGGAACATTCGCCAGGTGACCAGGCCGAAAAAGATGAAACTCACCAATTCCGTGACCATATCGATGACGGCCCGGGTTTTTCTTGAAAACCGCCGCACCAGGATTTCCACCCCGATATGCCCCTTGTTTTCATGGGTATACGGCAGCGCAAAGGCGACCACAAAAATCCCCATAAAGGTCACCAGCTCGACCGACCCGAAAACCGGATGCCGAAAAAAACGGCCGACCACATCCACGCAGGTCAAGGCCGTCATACCGACCAGACATGCGGCCCCGATCGGCCTCATCTTATTCGAGAGGAACTGTATCCATTTCAGAACTGAACTCATCTGATTTCGCCCTGTTCGGTGCAGGTCCGAATCGGGAATCGCCCTTCAGAACGATCCCCGATCACGACCGTAACTCAATCGATTATTGATATTCCTTCAGTGTTTTGCGAATGGCCTTTTCGACAGCCTTGCCGTCCGCGCCCTTGATCTCTTTCATGTAGTTGACGATCAGCGGGGCGACCGCTTCTTCCCATCGTTCACTTTCTTTGGGATCGAGACCGATCATGGTGTTGCCTTCCTGCAGTAAATAGCGCATGCCTTCCATGTCGCTGTTGTCCCAGGCTTCTCCATGCTTTTCGGCCCATTCTTTGTTGATTTCTTCAATAATCTTCTGATCCTCGGGGTCGATGGAATCCCATTTGCTTTTGTTCATGACCACGAAAAAACCGGTGGTATAAGCGGCGGAGTAAGCGCAGGTGGCGTAATCCACCACTTCACCCAGTTTCCAGCCCTTATTGGCTTCCAGCGGATAGGCGGAGCCGTCCACCACGCCCTTCTGAAGGCTCTGGTAGGATTCGGGCATGGGCATGGGCACCGGGGTGCCGCCCAGAGCTTCCACCACCTGGGCGCTCATGCCGGTGGACCGGATCTTCATTCCCTTGAGATCTTCGAGTTTATGAACCGCTTTCTCTTTGGTATGAATAAAACCGGGGCCGTGGGCATGGAAATAGAGCACCTTGGTGTCTTCGAATTCCGCCGGTTTGAAGTCTTCATAGAGCCGGTTGGCCACCTCGGTGGCCACGGTGCCCGAGGGATACCCGAAGGGCAGATCCACGGCGGACATGACCGGAAACCGGCCGCGGGTATAGGCCAGGGCCGAGGTGCCGATGTCGGCGATCCCGTCGATGACACTGTCATAGGTCTGCTTGGCCTGGGTCAGGGTCTGGCCGGCGAAGTACTGCACAACGATCCGGCCCTCGGTACGGTTTTCAACCTCCCTGCACCAGGATTCGGACAACTGGCTCTGAATATGAGTGGGCGGAAAGAAACTGCTGTAGGTCAACTGAACGGTTTTGGCGGCGGCCGGCACTGCCAGAATGCAGCAGACGGCGACCATACTAAAAAGGACCCCTACCTTTTTTATGGATACTCTGTGGTTCATTGATTCCCCTCCTAGTCGGTACGTGTAAAAAAAAGTGTTTCTTTAACCTTGTCGTACTGGGTGTTTCCGCCTCCTTTCATGGTATGTGAAAAAATATTCCATACCTTAAACTACAAACGGGATTCGGCATCAAGAACAATCTTACACCGAATTGAAGTCGCCCACCGGGTTCGGTGGATCGGCTTGCACCACCCCGCCGAGAATCGAGAAACACCCGTTACAGATTCATGGGGATATCCCCAAGAGACAGATCTTTATCGGTCTGGATATCGCCGACGGTTTTGGTCTTACCGTTCTTTTCCAGGGTCAGGGTAAAAGTCCGGTCGTCTTTAAGCCCCCGGAACCAGAAATCCCCGAAATTGTCGGTGTCGGCGGTAAAGGTATCTCCGGATTCATCATCCTCGAGGGTACATTTGGCGCCGATGATCACCTCTTTTTCAACCGGATCATACAGCGTGCCGCCCACGAACTTTTTGGGCAGATGCTTGTAGTAGATCCGGGATTGGGTCCCCGCCTCCGGATGGATCAGCTCGGCTTCCTTGATAAAGTCCTGGAAATCCGACTCCTCACCGAAACGCAGAGCGTCGGTGGGGCACTGGTCCACGCACCGGGGCACCTCCCATTCCTCGTCATTGTCGAGAAGATGGGCGCAGCCGGTACACTTCTGGGCGATATTGAGGCCCTCATTGAAAAAGATCGCATCGTGCGGGCAGGCGTCCTCGCAGAGCTTGCAGCCGGTGCATTTCTGCGGATCGATGATCACCAGACCATCCTCCCGTTTATAGACGGCATCCACCTCGCAGGCATCCATACACGGCGCATCGTCACAGTGATGGCACAGCTTGGGGATATAGGTCACTTTAACCTTGGGCACCTGACCCCGCACCAGCTCGGTAATACCGATCCAGAACTGGCCGGTGTCCGGCTGGGGTTTGGCATAAGGGGTCCAGTCATTGGCTACATGCTCGTCCTTGCAGGCGATCTGACAGCAATAGCAGCCGTTGCATACGGAAAGATCGACATAAAAGGCTTTCATTATTTATCTCCCTCCACAAGCCAGGCGTCGAACCGCAGTCCGGCCGCCGGATCGTATTTTCTTTCAAAGGCCTCGGGATATTCCCTTCTCCACCGGTCCATTTCTTCCCCGGAGAGCCGTTCCACCTGAACCAGATAGGCGCTGGTGGCCTGGCCCACACAATTGGCGGAGGTGATACCGCCGGGGGCGATGGTATTGATGGCGCCGCCCCGTTCGATTTTGCCCACGCAGATGGGATCATGCCGGGCCCCGTGGTCGGCGTAAACCACCCCTTCCCGCAGTCGCTCGGTTACATAGGCGCCGAAGAGAACGATTCCCCGTTCATTGAACATCTTCACGAGATCCCCGTTTTTAATTCCTCGCTTTTCAGCGTCCCTCGGGTTGATCCACATCGGCTCGTATTTGTAGCCGTCCGGGCCGGTCACCTTGCAGGTGGGGGCTTCCCGGGTCCAGGTGATATCGTCGCATTGGGCATGGACCCGCCAGCGGCCGTGGTTGGACATCAGAAGCAGCGGAAACATCTTGGCCCGATGACTGGAGAGCCGTTCATCATGCATGGCGCTGGACTCGATCCATTTTGGAATCGGGGGCCGTTCCTTGTCATGGGGAAATGCCTTGGCCAGCGCCTCGGAGTAGAACTCCAGTTTCCCGGACGGTGTGGGAAGCCGGTTTTTCTCCGGGTCTTCATAGAACTTTCTGAGACCCGGTGGGTCCTCTTTCCAGTCTTCAGCGGTGTTGTAGATCCAGTATTTCTTCTCCTGAAGCTGCTCCCAGGAGACCAGCTGTTCGCCGCCCATATACTCCCACACCTTTTTCTGCATGTCGAAGACGCTCAGCCCTTCGGTGATGGTCTCTTCCATATCGAGCTTTTTGGCGATCTCCACCACGATTTCAAAATCGCTCTTGGACTCCCCGATGGGCTCGATGGCCTTGTCCGCGATCATGATATTGGGCTGTGAAGTCCCTTGGCGGATGTTGGTGATGATGTCGTCCACCTCCATATAGGTATTGGCCGGCAGAATGACATCGGAATAATAGGTGTCGTTTTCAAGCCAGGGGTGCTGGGTCACCACGCATTCGATCTTGGGGTTGCGCATGGCGATTTCGGTCTCGTTGCCGCCGTTCCAACAGGTGATTCTGCAGGGGCAGTCGGTCCACATCATGTGGATTTGGGTGCCGCCCTCTTCTTCGGGAAGCGGATAGGTGTATTCGTTGAACTGGTCTCTGACCAGGGCCTCGATGGCGCCGGTGCCGTAGAACTTGATCGGTTCGTCGGATTCGATGGCCTTGTGGATGAGGGTTTTGGGGAGCACCTGCTCCTGCCAGGCGGTGACCGACGACATGACCGGAATGGAGAGCCGCTCTTCGATCTCCGGGTTCCAGAAAAAGGTGCCGGCCAGCCCGTCTTTGCGGGGCATACCGAAATAGGTGAGTTGATGGTGATGCACCCCGGGACCGCCCAGCCCCTGCATTCCGAGCAGAATCACTTCGAGACGGGCGTTCTCGTGCGAATAAGGCCCGCGAATGAAGCCGCCGCCGAAATAATGGGCGATGGAGGTGGTCTTGTCGGCGAACTCCCGGGCCAGGGCCTTGATCGTCCATTCGGGGACCCCGCATTTTTTGGAGGCCCATGCCGGATCTTTCGGCACCCCGTCTTCGTCGCCCGTCACATACTCGGCGAACTTGTCGAAGCCCACCACATGGGTGTCGACATAGTCCTTCTTGTACAGCCCCTCGGTGATCCAGACATAGGCGACGGCCAATTGAAGGGCGGCATCGGTGTTGGGGAGGACCGGGATCCATTTGTCGGCGTGCACCGCCGCACCATAGTTGAGGTCCGGGCAGATATAGACCTGCTTGATGCCCAGCTCGGCCCAGAAATAGCAGAGGCGGCTGGGGAACTGCCCGGTAAAGCCCCACGGGGTGGTTTCCGGATCACACCCCCAGAACAGCACCATATCGGCGTTTTCGGTGGTATCGTTGACGATGTTGCCCTGGGGCCACATATTCCCCTGAACCCCCTGCCCCCAGACATGCTTGGCGCCCCAGTACCAGCCTTCCCAGCTGTCGGGGTTGCGGACCTGAAGGGTGAACCCGCCCAGGTGGTCCAGCAGGGTGCCGGAGTGGCCGTGGGGGGTGTTGATGGTCTTGCACTCGCCGTGGCCGTCGCCCTGCATCAGGATGGCGTTGTGGCCGTAGGTGTCGATCACCCGCCGAATTTCAGAGGCGATGATGTCGGTAGCCTCGTCCCAGGAGATACGGACGAATTTGCTTTTGCCGCGGTTCTGGGGATTTCGTTCTCCGTTGGGGTCCCAGTCTACCCGCTTGAGCGGGTATTTGATTCTGTTGGGGGAATAGACCCGTTTCTTGTAGGCCAGGGAAAAGGGGCCGGGCAGGGATTTCCAGGGCGGTTCGATGGATTTGCCGTTTCTCTCCATTTTCCATTGACGGACATCCTCTTTTTTGTACTTCCACCCGTATTTCATGGGGCGAACCCGGATGATTTTGCCGTCTTTGACGTCCACCATTCCTTCTGCGCCGCCGCCGAAAAATCCGCCGAGGCCGAGGCTCCTCAAAACCGTTTTGTCTTTGGTTTTAATGGCTGCCATGGGTTATTTACCTCCTTTGAAGATAAAGTCTGGCGCTGTTGAAAAACACGCAATATTGCATTTCATTTAATGACCCGAATCAGGTTAAAAACAGTGGCTTGGACCAGGCGACGGAGAATCGTGCAGGGTGAAAAAGCGCTTTCTGCAAGGCGATCAATGGTTTATCTGACCGGTTTCGCATCCAATATAGCCGACCACTGAAAATGAACCGTATACACTGACTGATCCCATATATAAATGTGAGCACCGTTTCTGTCAAGCTTTTTTACATGCAATTTTGCATTTTCACACCATGCTCGTAAACGTCGATCTACGGCTTCCGGTATTCCGCCAAGGACTCTACAGCCAGATCGTTCCCAAAGACCGGCTGGTTTCCAATTGGACCTCCAGGTCGACGGTGTCCTTATCTTCATGACGAATGAAAACCGTGTAGACCCCGCTGTTTTCCGGCAGACCGTCGAATTTGAAATCGCCGAACGCATCCGTTTTTTGCCGGTCGATCAACGCGCCGTCTTTGTGCAATTCTACGGCCGCACCGGCCGCGCATTCCGCGGTCGAATCCTTGTCCACGGCCACACTGCCGGCAATGAACACCCTTTTGAACCGATAGAGGTTCTCATACCGTACCCGGGCCGATGCGGGCGCCCGGGGGTTGTCCAGGACCTCCAGCCGGCGGGACCGAATCAGATCCCGGGCCGTGGACGGCTCCAGAAAATGAATGGTCAGGGCCCCGGTGGGACAGGCCTGAACGCAACGGGGTTTTTTCCATCCCCGGTCCAGAAGATGGGCACACAGCGTGCATTTCTGGGCGATCGCCTGTTCTTCATTCCACCAGATGGCGCCGTAAGGGCAAGCCTCGGCGATCTCCCTTCTGTCTTTCGCTTTGACCGGGTCGATGATCACGATGCCGTCTTCCCGCTTGTAGATGGTTCCGTCCGGCACCGCCGCTATGCAGGGAGCGGGATCACAATGAAGGCAGGGCTTGGGCAGATAGGCCATATCCACAAAGGGATACCGCCCCCGTTCTTTTCGAAGAATGTTCATCCACCGGTGGCCGTGGTCCGGCTGGGACACCGAATACCCCGGCCAGTCATTGCCGCAGTGCTCATCCTTGCAGGCCAGAAAGCAGTTGTTGCAGTTTTCGCATTTTGCAACATCGATGATCAAGTACCATTTTTTCATGACATCCCCTCCCCTGCCCAGGGTCGAATCTCCACCAGACATGAATTGGAAGCCGAGGAATGCGAGCGTTTGATGATGCTTCGGCTCGGGGTCAACAGGTTGATGCATCCGCCCCGGTCCGGGGAGGCCCCGGGTTCGCCCACCGGATCATAATTGGCCGAGGCCTGATAGGAATGGACGGTGCCGGGACGGATTCTGTCGGTGAGTTGGGCCGCGCAGATCACCGATCCCCGGTCATTGAAGATCTCCACCAGGTCCTGCTGCCGAATCCGGCGCGTCTCGGCGTCCCCGGAGTGAATCCGCACGATCCAGTAGTAATAGCCGTCGATCCACACCCGGTGATCCTTGACATCGTTGATAAACCCGTCTTTGCCGTCGAACATGGTGTGAAAACTGTACCGGG